>JAEEGJ010004895.1_pt1 | contig 43663 bp, 38 predicted proteins | sample 8958761 | NCBI WGS metagenome assembly JAEEGJ01 (sample SAMN16246546, study PRJNA631951) | gut metagenome | biome: gut microbiome; feature: rumen; material: RS-attached | host: Bos | place: Iran: Karaj | collected 2018-10
ACGACATGGCTACGATCCGACTTCTTCCGATCTGGCCAAGTTGTTTACACTGTTCATGTTCTCACCTTCAGCAAATGCCATGGTCATACTCAGCATTGCTACCATTGTCAAAATCATCTTTTTCATCTTTTTACCCTTTCTTTTCTTTACTCGGGGCGTGTGTTAATTTGTTATCCTGTTTGCCCCTACTTTAATACTAAAATGTAATCCTGTATGTCTTTTGACGGTGCAAAGTTACGGCGATTTTTAGAACAAAACAAGTCTTTTTGTGGAATTGTGTGCGCAAACAGCTCTTTTGTTGACCCATGTCAAAGAATAGCACGATTCATGATTTTTTTATATTTTCAGTCAAAAAAGACGGGTTTATGGATTAAAATGATTACCTTTGCAACCTGAAACATATATATATAATAAGGTATGGATAAAATTCCCAATAAGTTCATGTCTGTCGAATATCAGTTGTATACGATTGTCGACGGCAAGAAGTCTCTTCAGGAGGAAACAGGCTCTGAGCGCCCCTTCGAGTTTATCACCGGTTTTGGCATCGCCCTCGACGCGTTTGAGCAGGAGGTGATCCAGCATGCGAAAGGCGACACCTTCGATTTCTCCATCGAGCCAGCGCAGGCCTTCGGTACCTACGAGCCCCAGGGCGTTCATAAGCTGGAGCGCGAGGTGTTCTCGATCAACGGTCATTTCGACCATGAGAACATCTATCCTGATGCCGTCATCACACTGACAGACGGCGAGGACCATCAGTTCATGGCCAGAGTGGTGAAGGTAGAGGAAGATGGCGTCACCGTCGATACCAACCACCCCTTGGCTGGCAAGACCCTCAATTTCACTGGCACCATCCGCGAGAACCGCGATGCCACAGAGGAAGAGATCAATAAGACCATCAAGATGTTGACAGGCGGCTGTCACGGTTGCGGACACCATCATGGCGAAGGCTGTGAAGACGGCTGCTGCGACCACGACCACGAGCATGGCGACGGCTGTGGCTGCGGACACTGCCATTGATAGTGAATAGTGTAATCGCGTAAGCGCTTTTACAAAGCGAAGCGACTAAAAGAATAGTTAATAGTGAATACATTCGGGACTATATTCAGGCTGACGACCTTTGGCGAGAGTCATGGTGAAGCCATCGGTGGCGTTGTCGACGGCATGCCTGCAGGCATCGACATCGACATGGATTTCATCCAGCAGGAACTCAATCGTCGTCGCCCAGGACAGAGCAAGATCACGACATCGCGCCAAGAACCTGATCAGGTGGAGCTGCTCAGTGGTGTCTTCGAGGGCAAGTCAACGGGCTGTCCCATCGGCTTCATCGTGCGCAACACCAACCAGCATTCGCAGGACTATGAGAACATGCGCAACGTGTTCCGTCCCTCGCATGCCGACTATACTTATTTCCAGAAATACGGCATCCGCGACCATCGTGGTGGAGGCCGTTCCTCTGCCCGTATCACCATCAGCCGTTGCGTGGGTGGCGCGCTGGCCAAGCTGGTACTCAGGCAATTGGGCATCAGTGTTCAGGCCTATACCTCGCAGGTGGGCAGTATCGCTCTCGAGCGCGACTACCGTCTCTACGACCTTTCACAGACGGAGACGAATGCCGTTCGCTGTCCGGATGCTGAGAAAGCGGCAGAGATGGAGGCCCTCATCACTCAGGTAAAGGGCGAGGGCGACACCATCGGAGGTGTCATTACCTGTGTCATCAAGGGATGTCCCGCGGGCTTGGGATCACCGGAATTCGGCAAGCTGCATGCTGATCTAGGCGCAGCGATGCTGAGCATCAACGCCGTCAAGGGCTTCGAATATGGCGAGGGCTTCGAGGGTGTTACAGCCCGCGGCTCTGAGCAGAACGACCCCTTCTGTTCCGTAAACGGCCGTATCACGACCGTATGCAATCACAGCGGTGGCATCCAGGGTGGCATCAGCAACGGTCAGGATATCTATTTCCGCGTGGCCTTCAAACCCGTCGCCACGTTGTTGATGGAACAGAACACCGTCGACCTCGACGGCAACCCCACAACCCTGACAGCCAAAGGGCGTCATGATCCGTGTGTACTGCCCAGAGCGGTACCTGTGGTAGAAGCGATGGCAGCCATGACCATTTTAGACCACTTTATGTTGCAAAACGGCATAAAAATCTGATTCCAAATGGTTTTCGCATAAATTTTCGTTAAAATGCTTGCAACTTTCAAATAATAAATGTATATTTGCACAGCATTCGAGGGTTTGTGAAAATCCCGAAATGTTTAGTTAAGTCTAGTTTAGTTTTTGTGTTGGTTGAGGGCTGGCGATTGCCAGCCCTCAGTTTTTTCTCCCAATATAATAGCGGATTGTCAATCGCCGGAAATCCTACGTCTGATCTTCTCGATACCTTTCAACAGATCTTCCGTGGGTTCAATGATATTGTCGCTGCCCCAGAAATCCGGGTCTTTGAAAAAGACGACCTTATCATAGAAATTGTCCCTACGGTTAAAGGTATCGCGTGTTCTGATGGGTTTAAGGTCCCTACCCTCCTGACGGTCTGTGACCACCATCTCCGACGTCACCGTGAAGTTAGACTTGAAGAGTTTCCGCTTCCAGTCACAACGGAAACGGATCACATTCCTAAGATAGTTGATACGCGTAATACCATCGTCCGTCTTATAGTCGATATAGATTGACATCTCCCGTGGCGTGAAGCGCAGACTCATAGGTTTCTTCTTTAGGATCATCTGGGTCACCTTATCCGTATCGCTCATATCCAAACTCAGTTCGATACGGGTGAAGGCCAGCGTCTCCTGATCGATGTAAAGCCGTCCCTGATACAGCGCATAGGGCATCACGAGCAGCGGTGTGATCTCGATGACATACTGATTGCGGTTGTCTGCCTTGCTCATCGTGACATAGCGGAAGCTATAGTTGTCCAGTTCCTCCTTATTCAACAGGATATCGCGCTCCTTCACCACATCCAGATAGATGGGCAGCACAGGACCGCCCTGCAGCTTTACCGACAACGTATCGCTAGGTCGCTGACTAAGCAGTCTGCGGCCTTTCAGGATTGCCACACCGTCACGCCAGTCGTTGTCTTTCTTGTATGACGTCTTATAGACATCCACCACTCCCTCAGAGATACTGGTGAAATGACCGCGTTTCTCCACCGTCTCACGATAGAAGCCACGCAACAGGTTGGGTTCTGACGGATAGTTGTCGGTGATCTTCTCTATCGCCATCTTCACCAGTTCCTTGGCATCGGCGCCCTGAACGACGATCTCGTCGAGCATCACTGAACTGGGCTCCATCCTCACCTCCACCCTGACGCCGTTCATGTCTTTGGCAGCGAGTTGCTGGGTCTTGTAGCCTAGGCAGGAAAAATATACTGTCTCTGGTGCCTGCGGAAGTTTGAGTACGAACTCACCTGCTTCGTTGGTCACCGTACCCACATGACGGTCAGTTACACTCACATGTGGCATCGCCTTCCGTGTCCTGGCATCCGTCACCTTACCGCTCAGGGTCCAGAAGGCATCATCCTGTGCCATTGCACACAGACTGCACAGCCACAAGACCATCATCAAAAAACCACATCTCATCATTTCCATTTTCTCTCCTTTCTTAATCAATTACGCCTATAATCTCTTGTACCGACTTGCACCCGTGACTATCGAGCCAGTCGTTGATACCGTCACGCACCTTGATGCTCACGGTAGGATCGAGGAAGTTGGCGGTGCCGATCTCTATCGCTGTGGCACCAGCCATCAGGAATTCGATGGCATCCTTTGCAGTACAAATTCCTCCCAGGCCGACCACGGGGATTTTCACCGCCTTGGCCACCTGCCACACCATCCTGAGGGCCACGGGCTTCACCGCGGGACCGCTGAGTCCACCCGTATTGATGCTCAGCAGTGTCTTGCGCTTCTCAATGTCGATGGCCATACCCATCAGTGTATTGATGAGCGAGACGCTGTCGGCACCTTCTGCCTCCACAGCACGGGCAATCTCAGAGATATTGGTAACATTGGGCGAGAGCTTCACGATGAGGGTCTTGTGATAACGCTCACGTACAGCCTTCACCACACCCGCAGCCCCTGCACAGGTCACACCGAAGGCCATTCCACCGTCCTTCACGTTCGGACAGGAGATATTCAGCTCGATGGCAGGTATTTTCTCCAATGCGTCGATACGGGCAGCACACTCGGCATAATCCTCTGGCGACGAACCGCTCACGTTCACGATCATATTCGTGTCGATATCCTTGATCTGTGGATAGATATGCTTACAGAAATAGTCGACACCCTTGTTCTGCAGCCCCACGCAGTTCAGCATTCCGCTGGCCGTCTCCGCCATCCTGGGATAATCATTTCCCTCACGGGGTTTCAGTGTGGTACCCTTCACGATGATACCGCCAATACCGTCCAACGGCATCAGGTCGGCAAACTCCAGACCATAGCCGAAGGTGCCAGAAGCCGTCATCACGGGATTCTTCAGCGCGAGATCCTTGATCTTTACATTTAATCTTGCCATAACAACTTGTGAATATTAAACACCGGTCCATCCTTACACACACACAGATTACCATCGGTGGTCTTCTCCACACAACAGAGACAGGCGCCGAGTCCGCACGCCATCAGGTTCTCCAACGATGCCTCACACTCCGTCTCTGCCTGTCGCGCATAACGGGCCACCGCCTTCATCATCGGCGTAGGACCACAGGTGGCAATACGGTCAAACTGCTCCTTATGCAACAGCGAGTGATTGGTCACAAAGCCCTTTTCACCCTCAGAGCCATCCTCCGTCGTGATACACACACGTCCATACTTCCGAAATTCATCGAGCATCAACAGATCCCTGGCTGTTCTGGCTCCCAGAAGGAACGTGGGCTGACAACCCTTCTCCGCCATCTCAGCACCCATATAGAGCAGCGGTGCCACTCCGACACCACCACCAACCAGCAGGATGCGCTCTTCAGGTTTCTGAGGCATCGTAAAGCCATTGCCCAAAGGCAGCAGACAGTTCAGCAGGTCGCTGGCCTTCAGCTCCGCTAACTTCCGCGTGCCATCGCCCACAGCCGCCACCAGCAACCAAAGCTCATTGGCATCCTTATCCACATAATTGATGGAGATAGGCCGGCGCAGGAAGGTTGTCGGCGAGCCGTCTATCCGGATCTCCACAAACTGTCCTGGCAGCATCTCAGGCAACGGTTTCTCATCCGTCAGTCTGATGAGCACATACCGCTCATGAATCCTTTCTACCGACCTCACTGTGAGATCCAACAAATATTTCTTCATACCAGTTTACTTTTCATGTTAGTTTCAGCATATCACACTCTGCGACAGACCATCCAGACAACAATCACGCCCAAAATAGAGACCAGCAGAAGAATGATGGTATACTTGAGCAAGGGCTTGATGACACCCTGATCCGGCACGACGACAGCCACCACACAGTTAACATGATCAATCGGTGTATAATAAACTGTCGAGGGCGCACCATTGATGTTCAATTCTATCGTGCCGCTACTTCTTTGTTCCAGGCTGCGGTCCACCTGTTCCTTCGTCAGCTTCACAGTATTCCCCTCCGTGTTTGCAATGCAACTGCCGTCGCCATTGATGACCACAGAATAAAAGTCAGCCCCAGCGAAGAAGGAGAATCTGTTAAGCAGCTCGTCGTCTCTGATCTCATCGTCAATGCGCTGCAGCTCCTTGGCCAGCCACTCGAAAGTCATATCGGCACCACAGACACACGCCAGACGGCCACTCTTGTCATAGATAGGCTTGACAAACGTAGTGTAATGGCCGCTGATGCTCGTACCGTCGAAGTAATAATACGGATCCGACCAGAAACTCTCTCTTGATTTCTTCGCACGGACATACCAGTCAGACTTATGATAGTCATGACGGGCTGAGCCCACCTGTCTGACCTCGAAAGCGCCACTATCTACATGATGCACGTAAGGCTCGAACCATTGTCCCTCCTGTGGGAAGTAATTAGGTTCGAAGGCAGCGAAATAGCCTCTCACCTCAGGGTTCAGGCTGGTTTTGCTCTGTAATGCGGCAATCACTGATTCAGGTGAATCGAGATGTTTCTCAACCTCATCAAACTCGTTCATGGCGTTCATCTCCATACCACTGATAGTCCTGGAGATTTTCTCGGAGGCGACATTCATGATGCCGATATATCGTGAATGACCAGCAGACTTGATGGATTGGTAGCAAACCCAACAAGAAACGCAAAAGACAACGAACAAAACCGCCAGCACTGTCAGCAGTACAGGTTGCGTGAACTTCTTTGCAATTGATTTAGATGTCTGTTCCACAGTTAAATAATCAATTAGTAACGTATATTTATTGCAAAAATACGACAATTACTAATTACATCCAAATCCCTTACGCACAATTAACACATATTAACCTAGAGTGCAGAAAAGGAACACTAATCTTCAGCTTTTGTTACATGCTGAACCTGCTTATTCTTTATTTCTTAGCAGGGATAAAGGTTTCCCAGGTCTGATCGTCGTAGAAGACGCGGATTTCAGTAATACGACGTTGTGGTTTGTCAATTGATTTTACCTCCTGACGGTCAATTTCCAATCGTGTATTTCTTACACTATTAGAATTCTGAGGCTGTTGGACGGTATTTTGGGGTACAGGAAATGGGGACGCATCGAAATCGAGCATCGGATTTTGGGTTAGAAGAGATCTATCAGAGCCCATTTCAGTCTGATTTTGAACCCCATTGTCAGCATCAGAAGAGGGGAGATACATATCACCAGAACCAAACATCAGCCAGTCGGTACTAATGTTAGGAATTTTCTTTTTGATGGCTTCTACGATGTTGAGAGTAGGACGGGTACGTCCGTTGAAGATGCTACTGAGGGTAGCTGGTGACTGTTGGATGTAATCAGCGAAGACCTGTTGGGTCATGTGCTGAGACTCCATAATTTGCCTGATTCGATCCTTCATTTTCTTAACGTGAGTGATTTTGGGGCATTTTAGCCGGTTTTACATTCTGTTTACAAAGGTAAAACAAATAATTGAGAAAAACAACAAATGTAGAGAGAATTTAAGATTTAATAATTTTAATTTGCAGTTTCGAATTTTAAACCCAAAAGTATAGGAAGTTAAAAATTGGGCTTTGTGATTACAAACTCAAATTTAGCTTCATAAACTCTTACAAAGGATTAATTGAGCCTAAATATATAAATAACTGGCTATAAATATGGTATTTACGTGAATTACACCTATTTAAGGACCATATACAGTTCGAAAGGACATACAACAAATCTATATTTATATAATTTTCTAAGAAACAAAACGTAACTTGCAGATTTCTAATAATTTACAAATTAATTATTATAGTTGTATATTTATGAATACGGAAATGCAAATGTATGAGTTTTGATTTTGATATTTAATTCTACAACAACAAATGCATGATTTGCAAAATCAAATTCGTGATTACATATTTAAATAATGTCCGCAAGTGAATACGATTTAGCAATCCGAATCAACCAATTTAAATGTTAACGAACGCAAACGCTAAATTCTTGGCTTCAAAAATGAGCGGATTTCTTCATTTCTGCGAAATTCTGCACCACTCTTCATACGGCTGAAAATACGCGAGTTTTGAACGGGTAGAAATCGTCGGAACCCCTTGATTTTACAGGCAATCAGGTCTAAAAAAAGCGTCTCAGAAAGACGCAATTTTTAGAAAAACTAGAGTAAAAAAGGGGCAGTTTTAATGTAAAATGTAAAAAATCAGTTCCTTCATCAACTCTCCAGGAGGGGTGTTTGGGTTGTCTAAACCCTTACTTTTGGCATCTATTTCACGTATCTTTCCGATAATCTGCATCACTTTCATCCCAGTGTAGTTTCGCATACCTATCATATAGTCTTTTGCCGACCACGCATTTCTGAGTTCCAACCACTCTGCTACCCCCTCCTGGCTCTTATTATTTGGCGCATAATACGCGATCATCAGATTCTGGAAGTAATTGAAGAGCATTGGGAGAAAGGCATAGATACTGCCTGCCTTTGGATTATCGTCAAAAAATTTGATTATCTGGTTCGCTTTGAACACATTTCTGTTGACAATGGCATCGCGGAGCTCAAAACTATTGAACTCTTTACTCACCCCAATCTGGTCCTCCACAACCTGGGGTGTCACTTTCCTACTCTCCTTCGGCAGCGAAATGATCACCTTGTCGAGCTCGCTGGCCAGACGACTGAGGTCGGCACCGATGGAATCAGCAATGATCTGAGTGGATTTATGGTCGATGGTGACGTTGCGCGCCTTGAGATAGTGCTCGATGAAGACGGGCAGGTCGCGATCGCGCAGTTTTTTACTCTCAAAGAGTACGCCAGCCGACTGGATGGCCTTCACATATTCACGTTTCCGACCATCGACAGTGCCGTTTTTATGGCACATCACGAGGATAGTTGAGGTCAGCGGCTGCTTGAAATACTTCTCCAGAGCCTCTGTATTCTTGATGTTCTGGGCCTCCTTGACGATGACCACCTGATGTTCCGACATCATCGGATAACGGCGCGCATAATCGGCCACTTGTGAGGCCGTGACATCCGATCCGAACAGGATGGTCTGGTTGAAATCACGCTCCTCTGGCTGCAGCACATGCTCAGCAATATAGTCGCTGATCTTGTCGATATAATACGACTCATCGCCCATCAGATAATAGACTGGCACGAAACGTCGCGCCTCCAGATCGGCCATTATACTGTCAAAACTCACATTTTTTGCATCTGCCATAACGTTATTTCGAAATTTATATGTAATTTTGCGGGGACAAAGTTACAAAAATGTTTCGATTAAACCTACCACAATACGGAATAAAAATCGGCGAAAAGGACGGTAAGCGTACAATTTTCGACTTTTTGCGTCGAAAATACGTGGCTCTGACGCCCGAAGAATGGGTACGGCAGCATTTCACCCACTATCTGGTGGAACACAAAGGCTACCCCAAGGGACTGATGGGCAACGAGGTTGAGTTACATATTGGTGAAAAGCGCCTCCGTTGCGACACCGTCTTATACAACAAGGAAGGTCAGCCTCGGATGATCATCGAATACAAGGCCCCTACGATACAAATACAGCAGAAGACCTTCGACCAGATATCAGCCTACAATCTTCTGCTGCATGTGGATTATCTCATCGTGAGCAACGGCCTTCAGCACTATTGCTGCAAGATGGAGTACGAGAATCAAAAATATTTATTCCTTCAGGATATTCCTGATTACGAAAATCTTTGACTATTCCATATCGTTGGCATCCGTAGTCTTCTTCGACGAAGCAGACTTACGGATGGAACGCTTGCGGGTCTTCTTCTCCTCAGCACCCGTCACCTTGTCGATCTTCACGCCAGCGAGTTCCGGGTCGATCATAATACGACCGCAATACTCACACACAATAATCTTCTTGTGCATCTTGATGTCGAGCTGACGCTGGGGCGGAATCTTGTTGAAGCAGCCACCGCAGGCATCTCGCTGCACATAGACAATACCCAGACCGTTGCGGGCATTCTTACGGATGCGCTTGAATGAGGTGAGCAGACGGGCTTCGATCTTCGACTCCAGATCTTTCACTTTCTCCTTCAGCTTATCTTCCTCAGCACGGGTCTCTGCGATGATCTCATCGAGCTCGCCCTTCTTAACGTCGAGGTCTTCCTGACGCTCTTTGATGGTTTCCTGACTGGCATTCAGTTCCTGAGTCTTCTCTTCAATTCGGGCATTGGCCTCACGAATCTTCTTGTTACACAACTCAATCTCCAGAGTCTGAAACTCGATTTCCTTGGAAAGCGTGTCGTACTCGCGGTTGTTCTTCACCTCGTCCAACTGGCTCTTATAACGGGCCACGCTGGCTTCTGCGGTTGCGATCTCACCTTTCTTCTGTACGATAGCCTTCTGGAACTCACTGATCTCATTCTGGATTTTCTCCACACGTGTGTTCAGACCTGTAATCTCGTCTTCCAGGTCCTGAACCTCCAGAGGCAGCTCGCCTCTCAATGCCCTTTTCTCATCGATTGAAGAGAGGGCTGTCTGCAACTGGAAGAGAGTCTTCAGCTTATCTTCCACTGACAAATCTGTAGGATCTTTCTTTGCCATAATTCTTTACGTTTTTAAAAATATGATATCGGATTTGTATTCGTTTCTGCAATAAAAGTCTTGACATCATGGCATTCCTTCGCGATGATGTCGCGGAAGATCTCCGAGGTAAACTGCTCACTCTGATAGTGGCCGATCACACAGATCTGGATCCGCTGTTCGTAGCCAAAATACTGATGATAGTGCATCTCACCAGTAATAAAGGCATCAGCCCCTTCAGCAATGGCCGCGTCAAGCAGGAAATCACCTGCCCCACCACAAATGGCCACCTTCCGAACAGGACGTCGCAACAGTTCGTTACACATCGCACACTCCACATCGAAGGTCTTTTTCAATACCTTCACAAAGTCGTCAGCTGCGAGGGGGCCGGCCAGTTCACCAATCACACCACTCCCCGCCTCGACGCCATCCACCGACTTGGTAGCAAAAAAATGCACCTGCTGCAAGCCCAGTTTCTCAGCAATCTTGAAATTCACGCCATCCTTGGCATTGTCCATATTGGTGTGCATCGAGACGACACAGATACCATTCTGGATGGCTTTCATCACCGTACGCTGTACATCGGTGAGGTCGCTGATGGTTTTCAGTCCACGGAACAACAACGGATGATGGGACACAATCAGGTTGCATCCCTTCTGAATGGCCTCGTCGACGATGCGCTCGTTGACGTCCAAACACAATAATGCCCCTGAAACCTCCGTCTCTGTCAGTCCAACTTGTAGGCCAGCATTATCCCAGCTTTCCTGCAAGGGCAGAGGCGCGAAACGTTCAAGGGCGCTCAGCACTTCTTTTATTTTCACGCTGCAAAGGTACGCAAAAATAGTGAATAGTGAATAGTGAATAGTGAATAATTTGCTTCCGCTTTGGCATTTTTAACGTTTTACCACGCTTTCAGGTCGCATTCAGCCTCGATACGCGTTTCTGTCTCGTCATCAAGCGCAGGAAAGAAATCGATGCCCGTAAGAGCCTCGATCTCATCAACAGAGCGCAGGGCCTCGGCCTTGGTCTGCTTCACACCCTCGTTACGATAGACGAAGCCAATGGCCTTCGGCTTGCCTTGTCGGCAAAGGATCACCTTGAAGAAGGCATCCGGCACCCATACTTTATTTCGGCCGATGGTCTTCTGATCTCCGACACTATTGTAGATTGGTCCACAAACGATGTCGATAGCGCCGTATTCGCGGGCCCAGTCACGACACTGGATCTCCAGATCATTCCACTCATATTTGTTCAGCCCATGGTTCTGCGGACAGATATTCGTAAAAAGGAACGACTCACGCATGGCCTGCGCATCCCACTTGTTGTCGCCAGCAGGACACATATGACCGCGGTCGTAACGCGAGTTATAATAGTCGTTGTCGGTGGCTCGCTGCCCACGCTCGATGTCCTCGTCCTCGAAGAACACCTCGTTCTTACGCTGGTTGTCGCCATAGGTATGGGCCTTTGTCAAGTGCCAGGCCACCCAGTTGGGCGTCTTCGACTTGTAATTATACGACGTGGTATAGCCCTTTCGCTTGAGAATCTGCTCAGGACGGTCGGTCAACGGTGCGGGCTGCTCGTAGAAAGTGATGGCCTTCACTTTTTGCACCTCGGCCTTCTTCGCCTCCGCAGCCTTGTTGTCGAAGAATGGCTGACTCTCCTTAACAACAGCATCAGCTCCTGTAACCTGTGTCTTCCTGCAAGCTGAAAGCAACGCCATCAGCGCACATAATAGCCACAAATAACTAGTCTTTTTCATCCTTTACCTTGTTTTTTCGCCACAAAAGTACAAAAATATTTTTAAATATCAATCTTTTTATGTAATTTTGTGCCGAATAAGCTAGAAACATATGAGATATATGAAGAAGATTATCCTGTCGCTGGCCGTTATCTTTGCGGCCCTGTTAGTAACCACGTCATGCCAGAACAAGAGTCAGAATCAGACTCAGGACGAAGCAGGACAAGTGAATAATTTCCGCATCAAGCGCGGCACCAACGTCAGCCACTGGCTCTCGCAGTCAGAGCAGCGCGGTGAGGCCCGTAGGCTGCATATCCAGGAAGACGACTTCGCTCGTCTGGAGGAGCTGGGCTTTGACTTCGTGCGTATCCCCATCGACGAGGTGCAGTTCTGGGATGAGCAGGGTCAGAAGCTGCCTGAGGCCTGGGATCTGCTGAACAACGCCCTCGACTGGGCCAAGAAGCACAACCTGCGTGCCATCGTCGACCTGCACATCATCCGTTCGCACTATTTCAATGCCGTGAACGAGGAAGATCAGGCTGCCAACACCCTCTTCACCTCGGAGGAATCGCAGGAAGGGCTTCTGAATCTGTGGCGTCAGTTATCAGAATTTCTGAAAGACCGCAGTAACGACTGGGTGGCCTATGAGTTTATGAACGAGCCCGTAGCCCCAGAACATGAGCAGTGGAACCAGCTGGTAGCAAAGGTCCATAAAGCCCTTCGTGAGTTAGAGCCTCAGCGCACATTGGTGATCGGTTCTAATATGTGGCAAGGACATGAGACAATGAAGTTCCTGAAGGTGCCCGAAGGCGACAAGAACATCATCCTCAGCTTCCACTATTACAACCCGATGATCCTCACTCACTACGGTGCTTGGTGGACGCCTTTAGGCAAATATAAGGGCAAGGTGAATTATCCTGGCGTGCTGGTATCAAAGGAGGACTTCGATGCTGCACCAGCAGAGATCAAGGAGCAGTTGAAGCCGTATACCGAAGAAGTATGGAACATCGACAAGATCCGTGAGCAGTTCAAGGATGCCATCGAGGCTGCGAAGAAATACGACCTGCAGCTGTTCTGCGGTGAATGGGGCGTCTATGAGCCTGTTGACCGTGAACTGGCCTATAACTGGACACGCGACATGCTGACGGTGTTCGACGAGTTCAACATCGCCTGGACCACCTGGTGCTACGATGCCGATTTCGGTTTCTGGGATCAGCAGCGCCACTCGTTCAAGGATCGCCCACTCGTGGAGCTCCTGATGTCAGGTAAGAAATTAGGAGAATAACACAAGAAAAAGACCCCTCAACCGATTGGCTGAGGGGTTTGTTTTTTATTGCAGTTTACCGAACTTATCGAATAGCTGACGATCGGCGAGCCAGAGGGTAATGGCGAGGGTGATGACGGAAGCCGCCAAACAGCCGACGATCAGTTGCAACGTGACCACAAAGGCATTAATGGGTGCAACGCCTGCGATAAAGATACCACAGAGCAGCAACGGCATTGCATAAATGCCCATCACAGAGAGATTGGCCGCTGTGGGAGCGAACACCTGTTGCAATGCCCTACGCACAAAGGGCAGTACGGCCTGCAGATGGTTGGTGCCATTGCCACGCAGGAACTCGTATTGCTGTTCATCAGCCTTCAATGCCGAGTGGTAGGTACTGAGGCCACGAATCAGAGTCGTCGTGTTCTGTCCCACCAACAACGCCATCACAGGCACGAACCAACGGGCACCGAAACCATTCTCCGCAGGCAGACAGGCGCACAGCAGATAAGCGCCAACGACCAAAGCACTGACCAAGAGGCCAGCACTTACGGGCAGCAGGAACTTGGCAATGGGGAGTTTGATGCGACGGAGGGCCAGCACGCCTGAAACAACTGCCAGCAGCATCAGCCACAGGAGACTGAGCCACAGCTTATCATATTTCACCAATGCCCAGACAATCAGACAGAGCGCCAATAACTGAACCACCATCCGTCCAACGGCCAGGCCTATGGTGCGTAGCAGTGAACGATCGAAATAATAGAGTGCTCCAGCAGGGATGAGTAATAGAAGCAGAGCCAAGAACATATGTAATACCATCGTCAATACGAGTTTTGATTCATTTTTATCACTAAATCGGCATGATCCACCAACAAAGGACGGCGACTGGCTATCAGCACCGTCTTTCCCGCAGCCACCTGATCCTGAAGCAGTTGCAGCATACGTTCTGCCAACTCAGGGGTGAGACGTGCTGCAGGTTCATCAGCAATGATGATCTGCTTGTCGGAAGCCGTCTGCAACGTCTGCTCTGCCAGACGGAAGATTTCGTCAGGCGAAAGCAGCGAAGGTGGGGTCACGACAACGGCCTTGGGAGGCAGTGGGTTCCAGAAGCCGAAGTCATCAGCCTCACAGACAGGAGCCTCAGGCGACTCCAGCTGGTGACGGAGCATCTGTATTTGTTGAGGCAGATAGACCATCATCCGACGGAAAGCCTGCGATGACTTGACGGTAAGTAATTCGCCGTCGACACTTACATACCCACTACTGACAGGCAAAAACCCCATCAGTGTACGCAGGAGCGTAGTCTTACCAGAACCCTCAGGACCTGTGATGCAAGTGAGCTGTCCGTCGCGCGCCATGAAGGAAAGTCCCTCGGCTAATATCTGCCCTTCAAGAGCAATTGTAGCGTCTTTTACCTCTAACATACCAATAATTTGCTGCAAAAATACAAAATAATTATGAATTATGAATTATGAATTATGAACTTTTTGTACCTTTGCACCAAAATATGAACATGAAGGCAGAAAACAAGGTCGGTAAATGGCGACTTCCAGCTGAATGGGAGCCCCAATGGGGTGTGCAGCTCACGTGGCCGCATGCCGATACCGACTGGGCCCCCGTCCTCAATGACATTATTAAGACTTATCACCAAATGGCACGTGAGATTGCCAAGCGTGAACGACTCATCATCGTGGCTCCTCAGGATGCCGCGAGAGATATGGTGCGCTTCGTCTGTCCTACCGATGATACATGGGCGCGCGATCATGGTTTTCTTACCTTGACGGATGATATGGGGCACCACCGCCTGCTCGACTATCGTTTCAACGGCTGGGGAGAGAAATTCCCTGCTGACAATGACAATGCCATCAACCATAAGATGTACGAAGCAGGCATCGTGGAGGGGGAGTATGTCAACTGTCTGGACTTCGTGTTGGAAGGTGGCTCTATCGAAAGTGACGGCAAAGGGACGCTCTTCACCACAACAGGGTGTCTGATGGCCCCTCATCGCAACCAACCTCTTAAAAAAAGTGAAATCGAACAGCGTCTGATGCAAGATTTAGGGGTCAGCCGAGTTATATGGATAGAGCACGGACATTTGTCAGGCGATGACACCGACGGGCACATTGACACGTTGGTCCGCATCTGTCCTGACGACACCCTTGTCTATGTGGGATGTGACGACCCTGATGACGAGCAATATGCAGAGCTGCAGCTGATGGAGGCGCAATTGAAAACCCTCATGACATTGGAAGGCAAGCCTTACAGGCTCCTGAAATTGCCGATGCCCCACCCTATTTATGAGGATGGCTATAGGTTGCCGGCGACATACGCCAACTTCCTTATTTTGAACGGGGCTGTGCTCTGTCCCACCTACGGGCAATCTGACCTCGACCTGGAGGCCATCCGTATTATCGGTGAGGCCTTCCCGGACAGGGAGATGGTGCCCATCGACAGTCAGGTAATCATCAAGCAGCATGGATCCATCCACTGCTGCACAATGCAATTCCCAAATGTATGAAAGAATTAAAGATAGGCTTTTTACAGCAACACAACACCGCTGATACCAAGAACAACCTGCTACGTCTGGCAGAAGGCATCAGCGACTTGGCCAAGCGAGGCGCACAACTCATCGTGCTCCAGGAGCTGCACAATTCACTCTATTTCTGTCAAACAGAAGATGTCAGGAACTTCGACCTTGCAGAGCCCATTCCAGGTCCATCTACCCGATTCTTCGGTGAGCTGGCAAAGCAGTTCGGCATAGTCATCGTTACCTCGCTTTTCGAGAAACGGGCTCCAGGGTTGTATCACAACACGGCTGTGGTGCTGGAGAAAGACGGCAGCATCGCTGGCACCTACCGCAAGATGCACATACCCGATGACCCTGCCTACTACGAGAAGTTTTACTTCACCCCTGGCGATATTGGTTTCCACCCCATTCAGACCTCCGTGGGTAAGCTAGGAGTAATGGTGTGCTGGGACCAGTGGTATCCGGAGGCAGCTCGTCTGATGGCATTGCAGGGAGCCGAGCTATTGATCTACCCCACCGCCATCGGCTACGAGTCGAGTGACACCCCAGAGGAGCAGCAGCGCCAGCGTATGGCCTGGCAGACCGTGCAGCGCGGACATGCTGTGGCGAATGGCCTGCCTGTGATCACCGTTAATCGCGTGGGCTTCGAGCCAGACCCCTCAGGCCAGACCAATGGCATCCAGTTCTGGGGTACCTCGTTTGTGGCAGGTCCTCAGGGCGAGCTCATCTACGAGACCTCAACGGATGAGGAAGAGAGCATTATCGTGGAGCTTGACATGGACCACTCCGAGCAAGTGCGTCGTTGGTGGCCCTTCCTCCGCGACCGTCGCATCGACAACTATCAGGACATTATAAAAAGATACATCGATTAATATGAGAAAAATTTTCGCATTGGCTCTTGCAGCCATAACACTTCTGCCGGCACAGGTTTCGGCACAAGATGAATTCACAGCATCAGTCTCAGGCAGCCTTGTCAGTCGTTATATGTGGCGTGGCATCGATATGGCCGGCCCTAGTATACAACCTTCGTTAACGCTCGGATGGAAAGGGCTGTCGCTCGACGTCAGCGGTAACATTCCCTTCGATAAGGAAGACGTCAGGGATATCGACGTCACCCTCGGCTATAGCCTCTATGGCTTCAATATCGGTGTCATCGATTACTGGACAGCTGATGTAGACCCCAAGAACCGCTATTTCTACTATGGCGGTGAAGCCGAATGTCCCCACCAATTGGAGGCCAATCTCGGCTACACATGCAAATACGGCTCGCTACAGGCTTACACGATGGTCTACGGCAATGACTACAAGATCGACGGTGATCGCGCCTACTCCACCTATATCGAACTGAGTGTTCCCTTCCGTCTGGGTGGTCTCGACTGGGACGTGCGGGCAGGTGTCACCCCCTTTGAGAGTGCCGGCTCCACCTATGATGAGACCGTTATCACAGAATCAGGCAAGACAAAGACCGTGACCCGTGGTGACTGGATGTATGGCGAGTCGTTCACCTGCAACATGGCTTCCATCCGGGCCACGAAGAATCTGGAGTTCAAGCACTTTAACGTGCCCGTCTTCGTTGAACTGCACACCAACCCCTATCTGCAGCGCGCCAACCTGGTCTTCGGTGTAACAATCACCTCGCTGTAGTCACACACATCAAATAATCGCAAATTTCAAACACCCAATACATGAGCAACCTTAGATTCCAAGTCGTAGAAGAGGCCTTTAAAAAACGGGCCATAGAAGTGAAGGCACCATCAGAACGCCCGTCGGAGTATTTTGGCAAATACGTGTTCAACCGTGAGAAGATGTACAAATACCTACCGGCGGATGTATATGCCAAGCTCATCGACGTCATCGACAATGGTGCCCGTCTGGACCGCAGTATTGCCGATGCTGTAGCTGCCGGCATGAAAAAATGGGCCCAGGAGATGGGCGTCACCCATTACACCCATTGGTTCCAGCCCCTCACCGAGGGTACGGCTGAGAAGCATGATGCCTTCGTAGAACACGACGGCAAGGGTGGTATGGTGGAGAACTTCAGCGGCAAGCTTCTCGTCCAGCAGGAGCCTGACGCCAGCTCGTTCCCTAATGGTGGCATCCGCAACACCTTCGAGGCCCGCGGCTATTCCGCCTGGGACCCCACATCGCCCGTATTCATCATCGACGACACCCTTTGTATCCCCACCATCTTCATCGCCTATACCGGTGAGGCTCTCGACTACAAGGCACCCCTGCTGCGCTCACTCCACGCCATCAACAAGGCGGCGACCGACGTCTGCCAGTATTTCTACGACGATGTGCACAAGGTACAGGTGAACTTAGGTTGGGAACAGGAGTATTTCCTCGTTGACGAAGGTTTGTATTCTGCCCGTCCTGACCTGATGCTGACAGGCCGTACGCTGATGGGGCATGAGAGTGCGAAGAACCAACAGATGGACGACCACTACTTCGGCACCATCCCCGACCGCGTGCAGGCATTTATGAAGGATCTCGAGATACAGGCCCTCGAACTAGCCATTCCCTGTAAGACACGTCACAACGAGGTGGCTCCCAATCAGTTTGAACTCGCTCCCATCTACGAAGAGTGCAATCTCGCTGTCGACCACAATATGCTATTGATGTCGCTGATGAAGCGTGTGGCCCGCAACCACGGGTTCCGCGTGCTGCTGCACGAGAAGCCCTTCGACGGCATAAACGGAAGTGGTAAGCACAACAACTGGAGTCTGACAGCCAACAACGGTGTGCTGCTGCATGCCCCAGGCAAGACGCCTGAAGAGAACCTGCGTTTTGTAACCTTTATCGTCGAGACGCTGATGGGTGTCTATAAGCATAATGGTCTGCTGAAGGCATCGATCATGAGTGCCACCAATGCCCATCGTCTGGGTGGTAACGAGGCGCCTCCAGCCATCATCAGCAGCTTCCTCGGCAAACAACTCACGGAACTCCTCGACCACATCGAGAATTCTGATAACAATGAGCTCATCACGCTGAAAGGCAAACAGGGTATGGAGATCGACATTCCCCAGATCCCCGACCTCATCATCGACAATACCGACCGCAACCGCACGTCGCCCTTCGCTTTCACAGGAAATCGATTCGAGTTCCGTGCGCCAGGTTCCTGCGCCAATTGCGCCTCGGCGATGATCTCCCTGAACTCGGCTGTGGCAGAAGCCCTCATCAGTTTCAAGAAGCGCGTTGACCAGAAGATTTCCGAATACTCCAAAAAATCTGATTACTCCGAGGGTACAGGCCACACTGCCCAGTTCCATGCTATCATCGACGTTCTGCGCGAGGATATCAAGACCTGTAAGCCCGTACGCTTTGACGGTAACGGCTACAGCGACGAATGGGTCATTGAGGCCGCCAAGCGTGGTCTCGACGTAGAGAAGTCATGTCCTGTGATCTTTGAGCACTACCTCGACCCTGAGAGCATCCAGATGTTTGAATCGACCAAGGTGATGAACCGCAAGGAACTTGAGGCCCGCAACGAGGTGAAATGGGAGACCTACGTGAAGACCGTACAGATAGAAGCCCGTGTGATGGGCGACCTGGCGCGTAACCACATCGTGCCTGTGGCCACCCACTACCAGAGCATGCTGATCAAGAATGTACAGGGTCTGCTCGCTATTGGACGCAGCGGCAACGCCATCAAGGAAAAGCTGATCGACGAGATAGATATGCGCACCAACAGTCTGGAGGAGCTGGCCGACAAGCTCGACAGTGCCCGTCGTGTGGCCAACCACATTGAGGACATCCACCAGCGCGCCATCGCCTATCACAACACCGTCTGTCCCATCATGGACACCATCCGCGCCCATGCCGACAAGCTTGAACTCATCGTTGAGGACGGTCTCTGGACCCTTCCCAAATATCGTGAACTTTTATTTATAAGGTAAGTATATGAGAAAATATCTTTTTATGATCATTTGCAGTGTGGCTGCTATGTGCCTGACGTCCTGTTATTACGACAGCGACAACGAGTATCATGAGATTACCCCTCAGGAAATCGGCCAGTGCCTCACTGCCGTCAAGGGTAATTACACGGGAAAGCTATTGTTTGACCTCAACAACCCCAACGATCCCAAGGATCGCACCGACACGCTCGACATCGCCTGGAGTGTGACAGCTGACACGATGTTCAACATCAAGGAGTTTCCTCAGGCTGTTTTCCTCGACCGCATCGCGGACCCTGAACTGAAAAAGGCAGTGGAGCAGGCTGCTCCTGCACCGCTGATAGCAAGGTTGGCTTTCTATCAGATCAATCCCATCAGCTTCTTGGTCTATCCCGCCTCAGTCGTCTACAACATTGAATACGAAGGTGCTACCCATACGGCTTCGCTGGCTTTCTGGATCAACACCTCCTATTCATACGGCCTGTATGACACCACAAACAAAACCTTCCAGATGCAACTCATGGGCGCTGGTCTCTACCTCGATGATAATATGAGCCACAGTTATCTCGTCAATAATGAGTACGATAACTCCTCATTCCCCATCGTGTTTACCAACGTCAACTTAAATAAGTAAATAGCAAAACGTGCCAACGTGCCATCGTGCCATTTCGTTTTTTAGTTTTAAGGTAAGATGGATGATAGGTGGGAGGTTTTCTTTATATTTATATATTATATATTATATTATAATATAATATATAATATATAAATATTAATAGGCAAAAGTAAAGGTGATAGCGAAATACCAAATGGCACGATGGCACGATGGCACGTTGGCACGAAAGCGGGTGACTGGGGCAGGGATTAGCGAGAATACTGCAATCTACGTCGAAAGATAATTGAATCCATGAGATTGCAGTAATCCCGTCGCCGGCGCGCAAGGCGGGGGCATTTTGGTTTCATTTTAACATTTCAAACTTTTCGAAAACAAATTCGAAAAAGGCTTGTTTCGCATTGATATTATATGTACCTTTGCATCAGAAATCAGATCTGAAATGCGGGAGCCAGTGACCCGATGTAGTTCACTGGGTAAGTCTGATACCATGAAAAACATTTAGTAGTATGGCAAAGATTATCTATGAAGTGTGGCACACCAAGGTCAGGAGAATCTGTGACAGACACAGAATGTCCAAATCTGACAGGGGACAGGTATCTATCAGATGCATCGGTGTGGGCTTGGGGTCTGACAGGTGGAAAACGACACAAAAAAGCCCTCGGCAAAGCCTGGAAATGAAGCAATCCTGCGGAAAAAATACAATGTTTAACGCTGATTTCTCTTTTTTTTTGTACCTTTGCACCCAAAACCTGTATAGAAGATGACACAGAAAGAGATCAACGAGACGCTGCGCCGCAATGTGGGCGTGCTCTCAGAGCATACAGAGGATGAGATCCGGATGATGCCGACGGCGACTGAAACACCGCTGCCATCGGTAGAGGACGTGAAGCAGATCGTGAGCCTCATCAAGGGCATCGTATTCCCAGACTATTTCAACAAGCGCCAGCCAGACGAGCAGTTAAGGGCTTATCAGATTGGCGTGAGTATGGAACGGCTGTATCAGTTGCTGCGTCAGCAGATAGCCCGCGGCCTACAATTCTGCGAGGAATGCTCTGAGGATGATGTCAAGGCATCTGGCGAAAAGCTGGCACTGGAATTTATCGACTCGCTGCCAGAGATCAAACGTCTGCTCTATACCGATATCCAGGCAATGTTCGACAACGACCCTGCCGCTGCAACCTACGGTGAGGTAATTTTCTGCTATCCAGTGGTGAACACGATGACCCACTATCGCATTGCCCACCGACTGCATGAGATGAAGGTGCCCGTGATTCCACGCATCATTACCGAACAGGCACACTCGAAGACAGGTATCGATATCCATCCGGGTGCCCAGATAGGCGAATACTTTGCGATAGACCACGGTACGGGTGTGGTTATCGGCGAGACCTGCATCATCGGCAACCATGTGACGCTCTATCAGGGTGTGACGCTTGGTGCCAAGAGCTTCAAGTACGATGAGCAGGGTAATATGCTCAATGTGCCCCGCCACCCGATCATCGAGGACAATGTGACCATCTACTCGAATGCCTCGGTATTGGGCCGTATCACCATCGGCCACGACTCGACCATCGGCGGCAACATCTGGCTCACACACGACATACCGCCCTACTCCAGGATTCTGCAGAGCAAGGCGGTAGACGTAAGCTATCAAGACGGTTTAGGAATCTAAGCCGTCTTTTTCTTTCCAAACTCAGGATCAATCTTCAACAGCGACGAGACGATATACGTCATGGAGCAGGCCACGATGACAATGAGGAAGAACGTTGAGTAGCCCACGGCCTCCTGCAAGGCACCCGCAAAGAGTCCAGGAATCATCATCGACAGGGCCATCAAAGCCGTACAAAGGGCATAATGGGCCGTCTTGTGCTCACCCTGACTATAATAAATAAGGTATAGCATATAGGCCGAGAAGCCGAAGCCATAGCCAAATTGCTCGATAAACACGCAGATGTTGACAACAAACAGACTCTGAGGCAGGACGTAGGCCAGATAAACATACACCAGGTCGGGCAGTGTGATAGCCATCACCATCGGCCACAGCCAACGCTTCAGACCGTCGCGGCTCGCCACGATACCACCAAGGATGCCACCTAGCGTCAGACCGATGACACCCACAGTGCCTTGAACAAGTCCGTATTCTGCAGGCGAGAGGCCTAAGCCACCGTTCGTCGTCGCATCTATCAGGAACAGGGCGCTCACCTTGGCTAACAAACCCTCTGGCATGCGATAGAACAACATGAAACAGATGCCCGCCCACACCTGGGGTTTCTGGAAGAAGGTCTTCAGCGTGGCCCAAAACTCCTGCATGATCTGTGTCCCGTACATCTTCTCGATACCACGATCCTCCTTCGGACGCGGCAGGATGTAATGATGCCACAACCAGAAAGCAATAAAGAGACCTGCCATACCATAGAACATCAGGCTCCACGAATATTTCACATTTCGCGTCAGCACCTCAAGATTCCCTGCCAGCATCACCAGCAGCCCTTGGCCTACGATGGTAGCAATGCGATAAAAGGTGGAACGGATGCCTACAAAATAGGCCTGCTTGTGCTCGTCGAGCCCCAGCATATAGAAGCCGTCGGCAGCAATATCGTGAGTGGCACTCGAGAAAGCCATCAGCCAGAAGAAAGCCAATGACCCCTGCAACCAATAGGGGCCTGGAATTGTAAAAGCCACACCACCCAAGGAGGCGCCAATCAGCAACTGCATGACAACAATCCACCAACGCTTGGTCTTGATAATGTCGATGAACGGGCTCCACAATGGTTTTATGACCCACGGCAAATAGAGCCAAGAGGTATAAAGCGTGATGTCGGCATTCGACAAGCCGAGACGCTTATACATGATCAGAGAGATAGTCATAACTGCCACATACGGCAGCCCCTCTGCGAAATAAAGGGTGGGCACCCAAGCCCAAGGATTTTTCTTACTCATATAATTGTTTAATAGTTGCATTGCGATAATAGAATAGCAGGATCTCGTCGTAGGTCTTGCCTTGCTCGCCCATCACGGCAGCTCCAATCTGACAGAGTCCTACACCATGTCCCCAGCCAGAACCGTGGAGGATGAATCGGTCACCCTGTTTTTCAACCTCAAAAGCTGAGGAATAGAGATGAGTCTCGCTAAGGGTACGACGGATTTCGAGTTCCTTGCCGATGGTGAAAGTCTTCTTGGTACCCACAATCTTCAGTTTCCAGATACGGCCGCTCTTGCCACGCTCCAATGGAATAAGGTCAGTGATGGTACCAAAGTCATCCTTGAGTTTGCGATTGATGAGTTCTGAAAGCTGCTCCTGCGTATATTCTACCGTCCAGCGATAGAAATCGGGTGTTTCCTGATCGAAATCATTCAATACCTGTGAGAGGATGTGCTTGTCGTTGGTGTTGCAATAGGGATCATGGAACGACACAAGATATGGTTTCGGCACGTCTTCCCAGCAATACTGGAACTCTTCGGTCTGCCCACCACAGCACTTCGAGAAGCGCGTGTCGCAGATTTCATCCTCATAGGCCAGAATCTGTCCACGAGTGGCCTGAATAGCCTGTTCCACAGCAGGACTCGACTGTTTGGTAATGCCCTGGTAACGCTGACAATGGTCATCTGCACACACATCGAAGATGGTATGGTCATCGCGATCGTACCAACGGATCATCTCATCATCCTTCTTGATAAACGAAAAGAACGATGCCCCACCCTTCTCCTGTCGCTGACGTTTGGTCATCTGTGCCAAGAGCCACGAACGGGAGATGACGGCATGGGCCTTGAGGAACTCCAAAGAGGCCGTGGCCGACATCTCGCTGGAAATCACACTCGTGAGATAACGTTCTACAGGCAACTCATTGATAGCCACAATCTTATCGGCCTCTACCACAAGACGGAGGGTACCACTAAACACCTGTGTTTCCTTACGTTCCCAATGGAAATTGATCCCGATGGTGACATCGTGGAGAGAGAAGGAAGCATCATCTTCCTGGGGTGTGAAAGTCAGTTCACGGTACTGATTACCACGCCACAGGATACCACCCTCAAAGAATTCCACTGTCTGAAGGCCCGTCAACACCTCCCCCTTAGCGGTGTAAGGTTTATTCAGCACAAACGATATTTTCTCAGCACTGACAATGCCCACTGCCACATTCGGTTCTTTTTTCATTGAACATTGACCATTGAACATTGAGTCATTACTACCGCCTTGGCTTTTCAGTGTATCTAATAGCTGTTGCAGGGCTTCACCCTTCAAGCTTATTTCATTAAGGATACCCAATGCCATCTCAGGGGTCAGACGCTCATAATCCTCCTGTCGCGGGGTAATGATGATTCCCGCCATATCGAGGGCGCCCGGGGAGATGACAAACTGCTCGTTACCTTCTTTATAATAGCAGTCGGGACGGTGTTTTGTCCGTGGGAACACTACTGACAGGAAATCATCGTTACAACGCCAAGCCACGATGTTCATCATGGGCTCTGGATCTGTTGCAGGCAGAGCTTCGTAAAGTCTTCGGAACAACTGTTCGTCGCCATACTGCGAACGGCTTCGTATCAACAAGGCCGCACAGGGGTAGTCATCGATAAGCGAGATATCTTCATCGTCATTCAGACTAACAAGTTTTGTCAGATTACGCGACAGACGCTGCCACGACATCTGAAGAGGCAGCAAGCCGCTGGTGCCTGCCTGGAAATGGGCATGGTCTGGAGCCGAGGCACCACACTGCGGACCATTATAGAACACCATCATCTCTGGAAATTCCTCCAGCAATTTATGTATCTCGCCATACGAATCAAGTATTCGCTGGGGCTGGTGTTTAAGCGAAGGAATGGTGAAGTGCTGCTGCAGAATCGGGAAAGGATTCACCAACAACTCATACTGGCCATCGATTTCCTTCTTGATCTGCTCCTTGGGACGATTCTTCTCACAAAGGAAGCAAGGACGTTCTGCAATGGTCTTCTGATCAATCTGAGCGCCTGTGGATACCATACGGGCAGGGTTCCATTGAACCTGAATGCTATAGGCCCCCACCACCAGTTCACGGGTCTTGGCGCTTCGCAGGTCATGATAACGCTGTCGGGCAGCCTCCCACTTCTCCAACTGACGGTTGAAGAAACGCTGCAAAGAAGAGTCTGCCATCAGTTCCTGCTTACCTTGAAGCATCTGCTGACGTGCTGTAATCTCAAGTGTGCGCAAGCGATCTTTATAGAGGTTGTTGGCATTGATCTTGTCGATGCTAAGGGCCGCATCACTGTTTCCTCCCCAACGGCGACACAAATAGAGCTCAGTATAGATACGTCCGATACGATAATGACGCGAGAAGATCAGACCGAGGGCATAATCCTCTCCATAACTTGTATTGGGGAACTGGATCTGTCGTAGCAGAGGCGTAAAGAAAGCACGGGGCGCTCCAAGACCATTGATGCGCAGGGCATTGTTCGGACCGTTCTCATCCGTCCACTCCTTATGGTCAATCAAACCTGGCGGGAGTGTATTCAGTTCAAAGTCACACATACGATACGAACCTACCACCATCGCCGCATTCTGCTTATAGAAAGTGTCCACGATCTGCTGCAGCGTCTTTGGCGAGGAATACAGATCGTCGGAATCCAACTGGACAGCAAACCGTCCGCACCGGTCATCATTAATTGCCACGTTCCAGCAGCCACCTATTCCTAAATCCAAACGCTCAGGGATGATATGAACCAGCCGTTCGTCATGCAGGGAGTCAAGCAACTCGGTGGTTTTATCGGTGGAATGATTATCCACCACTATGACATTGTATTTGAAGTTAGCTTTCTGGCTCAAAGCACTGTTGACGGCATCGAGAATGGTCTTCTCGCGATTGAATACAGGAATCACCACAGAGGCCTCGATGTCGAAGTTCTGCTCGTTGAAATCAGGACGACGATAGAACGAAGGATCGATCTTGGCACCAATCTCAGCCAGATGGGCAGTAGCAGCATACTCCATTTCGATCTGCACCTCACGGTTCCGCGGATTCACATAGTCGAACTGCTTCACGCCAGAGACCCTCAAATCAGTCTCTTCCTCAGTATATAAGAATTCATTGATGTGGAACAGCTGGCCCTTACGGCTCAAGAACAGACGCAGGGCATAAAGTCCAGCATACTGATAATCGTGCTCACCGGCCTGCATAGCAAAGGTGTGCAGCAGTGATGTCTTAAAGAGCCAAAGGCTGCCGAAATCGAAATCATCGCGGATACTGCCAAGGAAATAGTCAATCGTAGGATGCTTTTCGAGGACGACCTTCCCATCATGTGTCTTTTTAGAAATGTAATCTGAATAGACCATCGCCGCATTCGAGTCACTGGCCACACGGAGCATCCTGTCAAGAGCCCCCTGCCCTAATGACACATTCACTGGCTTTGTCAGCAACAGCACATAGTCGGCCTTGGCATTCTCCGCCACCTTCATCAACGCATTGCTGCTCTGCAGACTGGTTTCCAAGAAAGTGATATTCTGAATGGTCTTGCTATTACGCAGTTGTGAGGCGTTTTCCTTTGCGACGCGCTCATCAACAGCTGGCAAAAAACAATCTATCTTTTCTCTCATGATAGTTCTTATACTTGGTTTTATTAAATTTGTTGCAAAGATACGCATATTTTTTTAAATTATCGAATATAATTTGGTTTTTCGCCCGAATTGCACTAACTTTGCACACGAATTCTAAGAATCGGACCTGAATGGATAGTGAAAAGCAGATGCTTATTGGTAAGACACTCGGCGAACTGAAAGTCGTCGTGGGTGAACTTGGCATGCCTTCATTCACGGCTACACAGATTGCCAAGTGGCTCTATCAACAGCACGTCGTCAACATCGATGATATGACCAACATCTCAAAAGTCAATCGTGAAAAGTTGAAGGCAAGATACGAGATAGGTGCTATGCCACCTATCGACTGTCAGCGCTCAAAGGACGGCACCATCAAGTATCTCTTTCCTGTGAGAGCTGGTGAATCCGGAGATTCTGGACTATTCGTTGAAACCGTCTTTATCCCTGATGGCGACCGCGCCACGCTCTGCGTATCCTGTCAGGTAGGCTGCAAGATGAACTGTCTGTTCTGCCAGACTGGCAAGCAGGGCTTTGAGGGTAACCTTACTACAGCAGACATCCTGAACCAGATCTACGCCTTGCCTGAGTGCGAATTACTTACGAACATCGTCTTTATGGGTCAGGGAGAGCCAATGGACAACCTCGACAATGTGCTTAGAGCTACAGAAATCCTCACTGCCAGCTATGGCTGGGCATGGAGTCCGAAGCGTATCACTGTGAGTAGTGTGGGCATCAAAAACAAATTGAAGCGTTATCTCGATGACAGTGAATGCCATGTGGCCATCTCCATGCACTCACCCTTGCCTGAACAGCGACAGATGCTGATGCCGGCAGAACGGCAGATGTCGATTACTGAAATAGTGGAACTGCTGAAGCAATATGACTTCACCCACCAGCGCCGCTGCTCATTTGAATATATCTGTTTCGGAGGACTCAACGACGGTATGATGCATGCCCGCATGATTGTCAAACTATTGCAGGGGTTGGAATGCAGAGTCAACCTTATCCGTTTCCACGAGATACCAGATGTCGACCTGCCCGGCAGCGATGAGAAGCGTATGGAATCATTGCGCGACTATTTGACAGCACACGGTATTTTCACCACCATCCGTTCCAGTCGCGGACAGGACATCTTTGCCGCCTGCGGGCTTCTGTCAACAGCAAGAAAGAATAATTAGTAAAAACAAAATATGGAAGAAAGAAAAATACGCGTGGCTATCACGCACGGAGATACCAACGGCATAGGCTATGAAGTTATCCTCAAGGCATTTGAGGATAGCGGGATGCTCGAATTGTGTATACCTATTATATATGGCAATCCGAAAGTTGCAGCCTATCACCGCAATGCCCTGCAGTTGGAGACGCCCTTTACCATCATCAAAAATGCCGAGGAGGCCCGTCCTGACAAACTCAACATGTTGGCCACCTTTGACGACGAAGTAAAGGTTGAATTCGGTTCCCCCACCCCAGAATCGGCAGAAGCCGCCCGTAAGGCTCTACAGCGTGCCAAGGAAGATCTGAAAAACGGTCTTTATGATGTGCTTGTCCAAGCACCTGTGGTATCCAGTCATACACCAGACCCTGACGACAAGTCATTGCTCATCATGTTTGCCAATGATATCCGTATTGCTTTGGCTACCAACCATCTGCCAATCAAGGATGTCGCTGCTAACATCACTCCGGACAAGTTAATAGAGAAATGCCGCTTACTGTACACTTCACTGAAGCGTGACTTCCGCATCAACAATCCCCGCATTGCCGTGCTTGCACTTAATCCACAACCTGGTGCGGAGGAGGAGAATATCATCGGCCCTGCACTCAAGACCGTGGAGGAGGCTGGCATTCAGGCATACGGACCGTTTACTGCTGACGATTTCTTTGGCAATGGTCTGCAGAATAATTTCGACGGTATTCTAGCCATGTATGACGACCAAGGCAACGTGCCCTTCAAAACATTGGCAACGGAATATGGAGTGAAGATGAAAGCCGGATTCCCCTTTGTCATTACCACACCCGATCACGATCCGTGTTTCGACATCGCTGGTAAAGGCATAGCTAATCCCGCTTCGCTACGACACGCCATCTATGCTGCCATCGACATCTTCCGCAATCGTATCCATTACGATGAACCTCTGGCCAACCCACTACCCAAGCTCTATCACGAGAAACGTGAAGATGGCGACAAGGCACGCTTTGCCATCAAGGCCAAGGACCAATTCAGGCGCGACGAGGAACCCTCAAAAGAAGAGAATTGAGTTAATTTCTGCCAAAATTGCAGTATTCTCGGAAATATTGTGTAATTTTGTCAGCCAAATGAAGACATCCGAACTACAAAGCATCAAACAGCGCTATAACATCGTAGGCAATTGCGAGGCCTTGAATAGCGCACTTGACGACGCCCTGAAGGTAGCGCCGATAGACATCAGTGTGCTTATTATCGGCGAAAGCGGTGTAGGCAAGGACATCCTGCCCAGGCTGATCCACGACAACTCACCCCGTCGACGCGAAAAATACTTCGCCATCAACTGTGGCGCCATTCCCGAGGGCACTATCGACAGTGAACTCTTCGGCCACGTAAAAGGCTCGTTCACAGGTGCCATCAACGATTCTCCTGGCTATTTTGGTGTTGCCAACAAGGGAACGCTCTTTCTTGATGAAGTGGGTGAACTGCCTATGGCCACACAAGCCCGATTACTCCGTGTATTGGAAAATGGCGAATACATCCCTGTGGGTGCCACCGAAGTACGTAAGACTGATGTGCGCATAGTGGCTGCCACCAACGTCAACATCGAGAAAGCCATCAGTGAAGGCCGTTTCCGTGGCGACCTCTATTATCGTCTGAACCGCGTGAATATCCAAATGCCGGCCCTACGCGACAGAGGCGAGGATGTCATACTATTGTTCCGTCTGTTCGCGATGGAAATGTCAGAGAAATACAAGATGGACCGCGTAACCTTGACTGATGAGGCCAAGCAGATGCTGATGCGCTATAAGTGGCCAGGCAACATTCGCCAGCTTAAGAGTATCACTGAACAGATTTCCATCTTCAGCAAGGAGCGCATCATCACACCTGAGATCCTCTCGAAATTCATCCCACAAGACCAAGACACCACCCAGTTGGCCACTATCCCTCACGAAGGTGGCGACCATTCGTTTGAGAACGAGCGTGAAATCCTGTATAAGATTCTTTTCGAACTGCGTGGCAATGTCAATGATATGCGCCGGGAAATGGGTAATCTCAAGAAACAGATCGAAGAAGTGCAGAATATAAAAACCATTCCTGTCTCCGATCCGATGCCAGTCACCCAACTGGCACCCATATCCCCTATTCAGCCAATCTCACCTACTCTTGAAGATGCCGAAGCCGAGGAATATGTGGAACCAGAAAAGGAACCTGAGAACCTCAATCTCAACGACCTTGGCAAGCAGATGCTCCAGAAAGCCCTCGACCGCAATAACGGCAATCGCAAGAAAGCCGCACAGGAGCTTGGCATCAGCGACCGCACACTCTACCGCCGTCTGAAGCAGTACGGACTGGTATGTCTCATCGCCTTCTTCTGCCTTTTCAGTTTTTCATCGTGCTCCGTCAGTTACAAGTTTAATGGTGCCAGTATCGACTATAATAAGATCAAGACCATTCAAATCAACGAGTTCCCTGTACGAAGCAGCTATGTATGGGCTCCGATGGGCGCCATCTTCAATAACGAGCTGAAAGATGAGTTCAGAAACAATACCAAATTGATGCAAGTAAAGCGTAACGGTGATCTCAAACTCGAAGGCGAGATTACCCGCTACTCACAACAGAACAAGGCCGTTACGGCTGAAGGCCATTCGGCTCAGGTAGAACTTTCGATTACTGTCAATGTTCGATTCACCAACAATAAAGACCACGCACAGGACTTTGAACAGCAGTTTACTTCGCAGAAGTCATACGACTCCAACTTGTCACTCAGTGCCGTTCAGGAGGATCTTGTAACCCAGATGATGAAGGACATTTGTGACCAAATATTCAATGCCTCCGTGGCACAATGGTAACCCCGACACAAGAAACAACATGGACATAGCAGAACTGACCCAACACCCAGAACGCCTGGACCGCGACACACTCTACGAGTTGCGTTCCTTGCTGGCACTCTATCCCTACTATCAGACCGTCCGTCTGCTCCTGCTCCAGAACCTATATCTGCTCCACGACCCCACTTTCGACGAGGAGCTGCGCCGTGCCGCCATTTACATCACAGACCGTCGTGTACTTTTCCAGATGATTGAGGCCATGCACTACCGCCATCCCAATCATCAGAATAATCAGAGTAACCAGAATACTCCGAATAATCAGGCTGCCCCTGGCCGCACACTATCACTCATAAACGACTTCCTCGACTCCATCCCCCAAGAAGGTGAGACGAAAGAAGAAAAGAAGAGTCAGCGCAAGCCAACACCTGCCGATGCCTCTGTCGACTATGTTGCCTATCTACTGGAAACTGAGGGAGAGACGTTAGGTGGCGATGCTATACCACAGATGAAGGGCCAGAATCTCATTGACAATTTCATAAATATTGACAAAGGCCGCTTCACGCTCAATGAAGAGCCCCAAGTACCACAGTTGTCTGAAGAAACGTCCGATAATGACGAAAATGAACCCAACGAGGGTATCTTTACTGAAACTTTGGCCCGAATTTACATAAAACAAGGCAAATATTCGCAGGCTCTTGAAATTATTCAGCGATTAAGTTTGGTTTATCCGAAAAAAAATGCTTACTTTGCAGACCAAATCCGCTTTTTAAAGAAGTTGATTATTAATAATAAAACAAAATAATAGTAAAAAAGATGTACACATTGTTTGTAATTTTCATCGTAGTAGCAGCCGTGCTGATGATAGGCATCGTGCTCATTCAGGAGTCTAAGGGTGGAGGTTTGGCTTCCAACTTCTCCTCCTACAACCAGATTGGTGGTGTCCGCAAAACCACTGATTTCATTGAGAAGACCACCTGGGGCCTCGCTGCCGCTATGGTAGTGCTCAGCGTAGTTTGCGCTTACGTAGCTCCCCAAGCCTCTTCCAATGGCTCTGTAATGGAGGGCATCGAGGCACCTGCCACGAACCCCAACAACCTTCCTGGCTTCGGTGCTAGTCAGCAGAAGGATGCTGCTCCTGCTCAGGACGCCGCTCCTGCAGCCGAGGCTCCCGCAAAGGAGGCTCCTGCACAACCTGCCAACTAATCAGCAGGACTATAGAAACAAGAAGTGGCAGTCGATCAGTCGATTGCCACTTCTTGTTTTGTTGCATCTTCTTATTTATTGACTGATGCTTTCAATGCGAAGTTTCAATAGTCCCGCAGGCACCTTAACCTCCACCACATCACCCACCTTCTTATTCAGGAGCGCCTGTGCGATGGGCGAATTGATAGAAATCTTTCCCTCGCGGAGATTCGCCTCATGAGGACTGGCTATCGTATAGGTCATCCTGGCATTATTCGCCAGATTGGTCATCTCCACCTTACTGAGCAACTGTATGCTGTCCGTACCCAGCCGGGACATATCCACCACCCTCGCATTGGCCAGCACTTTCTGCTTAAATCGTATTCTACCTAACAGCCGCGACTGCTCGCGCTTGGCTGCGTGGTATTCAAAGTTCTCACTTAAATCGCCCTTATCACGGGCCTCAGCAATGGCCTCCCTCACCTGAGGCAGTTCCACACTCTCCAACTGATGCAGTTCGGCCACGAGCTTATCGTAACCCTCCTGCGACATATATTCAAAACTCATACGCTTCAAAATTTGCGCAAAGATAGTGATAATTCACTAATTATCGCCACATTCACCCTGAGTTTTAAACGTTTTTAGGGATTATACCAACAGCCTGATCAATAAACCAAAACTAATAAGCTTGTTCATGCACACCCTTGACGGCACGGCCAGAGGGGTCGTTCATACCTTTGAAGGCGGCATCCCATTCGAGGGCAATAGCGGTGGAACAGGCAACGCTGGCTTCGCTGGGCACACTCTTGGCAGCACTGTCGCTGGGGAAGTGCTCGGCGAAGATGCTGCGATAGTAGTATTCTTCCTTGTTCTTCGGTGGGTTGATGGGGAAGCGTTCAGCAGCGTGGGCCATCTGCTCATCTGATACAGCCTCAGAAGTGATTTGTTTGAGGGTGTCAATCCATGAATAGCCCACGCCATCGCTAAACTGCTCCTTCTGACGCCAGGCGACTTCCTTAGGAAGCATATCAGCGAAGGCCTCGCGGACAATCTTCTTTTCCATCGTCGAGCCAGGACACATCTTGGCCTCTGGGTTGGTGCGCATAGCGACATCAAGGAATTCCTTATCGAGGAAGGGCACACGACCTTCAACACCCCATGCGCTCAGGCTCTTGTTGGCACGCAGACAGTCGTACATATAGAGTTTGCCGAGTTTGCGAACGGTCTCATCGTGGAAGTCCTTTGCTGTTGGCGCTTTGTGGAAGTAGAGATAACCACCAAAGATCTCATCGGCACCCTCGCCAGAGAGTACCATCTTGATACCCATCGACTTGATGACACGAGCCAACAAATACATCGGCGTAGAGGCGCGGACGGTGGTGACATCGTAGGTTTCGATGAAATAGATGACATCGCGGATGGCGTCCAAACCTTCCTGAATGGTGTAGTTGATTTCGTGGTGTACGGTACCTATATGGTCAGCCACGAGTTTGGCCTTTGCCAAATCAGGGGCGCCCTTCAGTCCTACGGCAAACGAGTGTAGACGGGGCCAGTAGGCTTTTGTCTTCGAGTCATCCTCGATACGCATCTCTGAGTATTTCTCAGCAATGGCGGAAATCACGGATGAATCCAAACCGCCTGAAAGCAGCACGCCATAAGGCACGTCACTCATCAACTGACGCTTTACGGCATCTTCTAATGCATCATGGATGGCTTCTACGCTGGCGGGGTTATCCTTCACAGCATCATAGTGCATCCAGTCGCGACGATAATACCACTTCTGACCTGGATCAACACTCCAATAATAGTGTCCAGGTTTAAATGGCTCATAACGTTCACATTGTCCTTCGAGAGCCTTCAATTCAGAGGCCACATACACAGTGCCGTCGCTGTCATATCCAATATAAAGAGGTATGACGCCTATTGGGTCGCGGGCAATCAAGAACTCGTTTTTCTCTTCATCGTAGAGCACAAAAGCAAAGATGCCACTCAGATCTTCGAGGAAGTCGATACCCTTCTCACGATAGAGAGCTAAGATGACTTCGCAGTCAGAACCTGTCTGGAACTCATACTGTCCGGCAAAACGACGGCGGATTTCCTGATGGTTATATATCTCACCATTCACCGCCAGAACCTGCTTCTTATCAGGACTATAAAGAGGTTGTCCGCCTGATTCAGGATCCACGATGCTCAGTCGCTCATGGGCAAGAATGGCAGAGCCACCACAATAAATACCACTCCAGTCAGGTCCGCGGTGACGGATCTTCTGACTCATCTTTAACGCTTTATCACGAAGAGCATGTGTCTGCTCCTTCACATTCAATATTGCTACGATTCCACACATATTCTTAATCTTTTAAAGGTACGACAAATATAGATAATTGGTTTGAGCGGGGTATTCCGCTGCGAGGGTATCAATCTGATTGACGGTGGGTACGAGTCCCAGCATCTTACGCCATTTGCGGATGGTGAGACCTGCCTGTTCCATCTTCATGCGGTTCTCCAAACCGATGGCGCGGGCAATCTGGAAATCAGAGAAGCCGTAGACCTTGGCAGCACGCAACAACAGGGCAACCTCTGGCGACTGCAGATACTCCTTGAACTCACTAGGCTCCATAAATTCTGAGATCTCAGACAGATGGGTATACTCTTTGAGTTGCTGGTCGATATCCACGATATGCTTTAGTTTCTGCAAGAACCAACGGTCAATCATTGTCAACTGATGAATCTGTTCGATGGTATAGCCAATCTTCAAAGCCTTCGACACCACAAAGATACGCATATCCGTGGGTTCGTGCAGAGATTTCTCAATATCAGGAATCTTTATGGCGTGGTTCTCAACAAAACCGTGCATACCTTGCCCGATCATACGCAAGCCCTTTTGCAGCGCTTCCTCAAACGTGCGACCAATTGCCATTACCTCACCCACACTCTTCATCGATGAGCCAAGTTGACGCTTGACACCTTGGAACTTGGTCAGATCCCAACGGGGAATCTTTACGACCACATAGTCGAGGGCTGGTTCAAAGAAGGCACTTGTGGTCTTGGTAACGGAATTTTTCAAGTCGAAGAGACCATAGCCGAGTCCTAGTTTGGCAGCGACGAAAGCCAATGGATAGCCCGTTGCCTTCGACGCCAAAGCAGATGAACGACTCAGACGGGCATTTACCTCGATGACACGATAATCTTCGCTGTTGGGATCGAGAGCGTACTGCACGTTACACTCGCCTACGATACCGATGTGGCGGATAATCTTAATGGCCAGTGCACGCAACTTGTGATACTCGCTATTGGTGAGCGTCTGCGACGGAGCCACCACAATTGACTCACCCGTATGGATGCCCAGCGGGTCGAAGTTCTCCATATTACAAACGGTGATACAGTTGTCATAGCGATCGCGCACCACCTCGTATTCTATCTCTTTCCAGCCTTTCAACGACTTCTCCACCAATACCTGTGGTGAGAACGAGAAGGCTTCCTCGGCCTGTGCTAACAATTCTTCTTCGTTGTCACAGAAGCCAGAGCCTAATCCACCAAGGGCGTAGGCTGCTCTTAAAATCACAGGAAAGCCTAATTCATGCGCTGCTTTCTGAACCTCTTCGACTGTAGAACACGCCTCACTCTTGATGGTTTTCACGCCAATCTCATCGAGGCGTTTCACAAACAGGTCGCGGTCTTCTGTGTCGATGATGGCCTGTACAGGGGTACCCAAAACCTCGACGCCATATTTCTCCAACACGCCTTTTTCGTAGAGTTCTACACCACAATTGAGTGCCGTTTGTCCACCAAAGCTCAAAAGGATGCCGTCAGGACGTTCTTTTTCAATGACGCGCTCTACAAACTCAGCCTTAACGGGTTGGAAATAGACTGTATCAGCCACGCCTTTCGAAGTCTGCACCGTAGCGATATTAGGGTTGATAAGCACTGAGTGGATACCTTCTTCTTTCAGCGCCTTCAACGCCTGGGCACCACTATAATCGAACTCTCCCGCCTGTCCTATCTTCAATGCCCCTGAACCCAGAAGCAATACCTTTTTTATCTCTTTCTTCTCCATCATCCTAACATCTTTACAAATTCATCAAACAAAAACTCTGTATCTACTGGTCCTGAACAAGCCTCAGGATGGAATTGTGCTGACATCCAGGGATTGGTCTTGTGACGGATACCCTCGTTCGAGCCATCGTTCATATTCACGAACAGCGGTTCCCAGTCTGAGGGCAATGTCGAATCATCGACTGCATAACCGTGATTCTGCGAGGTGATGAAGCACTGCGTCGTGCCCACCTTCTGCACAGGTTGGTTATGTGAACGATGACCGTATTTCAGTTTGTAGGTCTTGGCGCCTGCGGCCTTTGCCAGTAATTGATTGCCAAGACAGATACCCATACACGGACGCACAGTCTCATTGTTCAGGAACGTCTGAATGTTCGCTACCGTCTTGCTGCATTGCTCAGGATCACCAGGACCATTTGCCAAGAACAGCCCATCAAACTCCAACTGATTGAAATCATAGTCCCAAGGCACACGTACCACCTCGATGCCGCGCTTAATCAGACAACGGATGATGTTTGCCTTCACGCCGCAATCCGCAAGCACGACGCGATGCTTCTTTTCGCCTTCAGGCTGATGGGTAATCACTTCCTTGCAGCTCACCTTCTCTACCCAGTTCACGCTGCCATAGTCTTTTTCTGATTCGGGGAGCGCGGTAGCAAATTTATCACTATTCACTATTCCCTTTTCACTTATCTCGATCCTTCCCATCATCACACCGCTCTCTCGCAGCACTTTCGTCAGTCGTCTTGTGTCGATGCCTGTGATAGCAGGAATCTTTTCTCGTTTCAGCCAAGAGGCTAATGATTCTTTTGCATTCCAATGCGAATATGTCTCACTATAATCGGCTACCACCAGTGCCTTCGCATGAATCTTCTCGCTCTCCATAAACAGCGGCAGACCGTTTCTGCCTAAACCTGTATCAGGCACACCATAGTTACCTATCAATGGATAGGTCGTTACCAATATCTGACCCGCATAACTGGGGTCTGTCAGACTCTCTGGATAGCCCGTCATCGCGGTGTTGAACACCACCTCGCCAGTCGTGTTGGTATCATAACCAAATGACCAGCCCACAAACTGACTGCCATCTTCAAGTATTAATCTTGCTATTTTCATTATAGTTGTAATTTCAAAACTTGTTCAACATAATTCACAAACGCCTGATTCACCAATCGGATGCCGCCTGGCGTGGGGTAATGGCCTGTGAAGTACCAGTCGCCAGGATGGTTGGGACAGGCGTGATGCAAGCCCTCAATACTCTGGAACACTAATTCTACAGGCGACTGCATACCCTCAGGACGCAGCATCTCCACAATCTTCGCGTTGATTTCATCGACGGTGAAAGGCTCATAAATATTGCGCACATGGTTCAGTGACGCTGGCGAATACTTGCAGGCCTTATACGTATCGGCAATCAGTTTCTGCATACCCCTATCCTTAATCAGCGCGATGGCCGCACGGAAGGCACAAAGTTCTTCCAAGCGCGACATATCGATGCCGTAGTAGTCAGGATAGCGAATCTGCGGCGAACTCGATACCATCACAATCTTCTTGGGATGCAGACGGTCGAGAATCTTGAAGATACTCTCTTTCAGCGTCGTACCTCGCACAATCGAGTCATCGATGATCACGAGGTTATCCTCGTCAGGCTTGAGCAAACCATAACTGATATCATAGACGTGGGCAGCCAAATCGTTGCGCTCAGAGTTGTCGGCGATAAAGGTACGCAGTTTGATGTCTTTCCAAACCACCTTTTCTGTGCGTACCTCTCCGTGTAGTTTGCGGAAACCATCCGTCATACCATAAAAAGCGACTTCAGCCGTATTGGGGATATACGAAAAGACCGTGTGATCCACATCGCCGTCGATGGCTTTGAGGATAGCAGGCGTGAGTTGCTCGCCCAGTCGTTTACGCTCCTGATAGATATCACGATCAGAACCACGACTGAAATAAATCCTCTCAAACGAGCAGGCACTCAGCGGCTGTGCAGGCATGATCTGTTCCAATTGGCTCTCACCGTTCTTATGCACGATGAGTGCCTCGCCTGGTTGGAGTTCACAGATATCCTCTGCCTGCAAATCAAATGTCGTCTGTAGCACGGGACGCTCGCTGGCAAGTGCAATCATCTCGTCATCGTGATAATAGAACGCAGGCCGGATGCCCCAAGGGTCGCGTACGCTGAACATCTCGCCAGAGCCCGTCAGTCCGCACATCACATAACCACCGTCATAATGACTCATCGTGGTTTTCAGCACATTCGCCATCTCCACATGGTTGTCGATATAGTCCGTAATAGCAGTGTCCCTCAATCCCTGCTCTTTCGCAAGGGCATAGAGTCGCTCCACCTCACGATCCAGACGGTGTCCCATCAGTTCGAGGGTGATGTATGAGTCACCGTAGATACGAGGCGACTGGCCCTGCTGGGTAAGGAACTGAAAGACCTCGTCGATATTGGTCATATTGAAGTTACCGCACAGACAGAGATTCTTCGCCCGCCAGTTGTTACGGCGCAGGAAGGGATGCACATATTGCAGTCCGCTCTTGCCTGTGGTCGAATAGCGCAGATGTCCCATCAGCAGTTCGCCAGCCATCTCTTCCGTCACACGAGAGAAAATCTCCGTGATGGCGTCCTTGCCCTCGGCCTTCTCACGGAACATATACTCCGTGCCTGGCTCTTTCGTCAGACTGACGGAAGCGATACCGGCACCCTCCTGTCCACGATTGTGCTGCTTTTCCATCATCAGGTAGAGTTTGTTGAAGCCGTAGCGCCACGAACCGTATTTCTGCTCGTAGTAACTCAGCGGCTTCAACAGGCGGATCATCGCCACACCACACTCATGCTTCAGTTGTTCCATATTCTTCGGATTACTCAGAACATACTTTGATGAAGCTCATGAAAAGCGGGTGCGGATGCAGCACCGTCGATGAATATTCGGGATGGAACTGCGTGCCGATATACCATTTCTTCTCTGGAATCTCGACGATCTCCACAAGGTTGGAGGCAGGATTGATACCCACGCACTTCATACCGTTCGACTCATATTCGTCCTTATAGGCATTGTTGAACTCGTAGCGATGCCTGTGTCTCTCACTAATCAGCGACTTCTCGCCGTAAGCTTCGAAGGTACGGCTACCCTTTACAAGTTCACAATCATAGGCACCCAGTCGCATCGTACCACCCATCTGGGTGATATTCTTCTGCTCCTCCATGATGTCGATGACATTATGCGGTGTCTTGTCATCCATCTCGGCGCTATTGGCATCCTTATAGCCCAATACATTACGTGCGAACTCGATCACCAGCATCTGCATACCCAGACAGATGCCGAAGGTAGGAATATCGTTCGTTCGGCCATACTCTGCTGCAATAATCTTGCCCTCGATACCTCGACTGCCGAAGCCTGGACAGACCACGATGCCAGCCATACCTTCCAACTTCGAGGCGACATTCTCAGCCGTAATCTCCTCGCTATTCACAAAATGAATCTTAGCCTTCACATCGTTGTAGATACCTGCCAGATTCAGACTCTCGCGAATGCTCTTGTAGGCATCCTGCAAATCATACTTGCCCACGAGACCGATATGCACCTCGCGCTTAGCATTGCGCTGCTTCTCCAAAAATTCATGCCAAGAAGCCATCGCTGGTGTCTCGCCCACAGGAATGCCAATCTTCCGCATAATAGCGGCATCAAGTCCCTGTTTCTGCATGCTCACAGGCACCTCGTAGATACTCGGCAAATCCTCGCTCTGCACCACACACTCCAAATCGACATTACAGAAAGATGCCACCTTCAAGCGTATGGAGTCGCTGAGGTGGCGTTCGGTTCTGAGTACGAGGATGTCGGGCTGGATACCCATCCCTTGCAGTTCCTTTACGGAGTGCTGTGTGGGTTTCGTCTTCAGTTCATCGGCGGCTTTCAGATACGGCACGTACGTCAGATGTACGCACACCGCATCGCGCCCTAATTGCCAACGTAATTGTCGGATGGCCTCCATAAATGGTGCACTCTCAATGTCACCAATCGTACCGCCCACCTCCGTGATCACGAAGTCGAGTCCCTCGTCGAGACCTTCACGCAGCATTCGCCGTTTGATCTCGTCCGTGATGTGCGGCACCACCTGGATCGTCTTTCCCAGATAGTCACCGTGTCGTTCGCGGTCGATGACGGTCTTGTAGATGCGGCCCGTGGTAATCGAGTTGTTGCGAGTGGTGTGAATACCCGTAAACCGCTCGTAATGTCCCAGGTCGAGGTCGGTCTCCATACCGTCCACCGTCACATAGCACTCACCATGCTCGTAGGGGTTCAGCGTGCCAGGGTCGATGTTGATGTAGGGGTCGAACTTCTGGATGGTGACCTTGTAACCACGCGCCAGCAACAGTTTACCGATACTGGCGGAGATGATTCCCTTGCCTAACGAGGAAACCACACCGCCCGTAACGAAAATGTACTTTGTGTTCATTCTTATAATATTTGAAGTTTGCTTATCTTAACTATTCACTTCTTCTCTTTCTCTCGTATGTGTTCCTCGTATTCTGCGAGTTCCCGTTCTCCGATGTGCGCCAGTCCGTAGTGCTCATCATGCTGCGAGAAGTCGAGACCCACCTTTTCACTGAATGCCGACACACGCATGGGGATGAGGCTGTCGATGAGTTTGTAACCCAACCAACTCATAGCGAAGGTATAAACAAATACGATGACGATGGCCAGCAGATGGTAGAGGAAAATCACAAAACCATCCCACGTACCTGCGATGAGGCCCTCTTGGATGAAGATACCCGTCAGCACCGTACCAAAGATACCACCAGTGCCGTGTGTGGGGAACACATCGAGGGCATCGTCAATCTGGGAGTGCGAACGCCAATAGACGGCGACGTTACAGATCAGCGTGATGACGAACGCGATGAAAATGCTCTGGCCGACGGTGACATAGCCTGCCGATGGTGTGATGGCCACCAAACCAACTACACAACCCACAGCGGCACCCATGGCCGACGGCTTACGGCCGCGCAGGCAGTCGAAGAATATCCACGTCATCATCGCAGTTGCAGAGGCAGTGTTTGTATTCAGGAACGCTTTGATGGCCTGTCCGTCAGCATGCAACGAAGAACCTGCGTTGAAGCCGAACCATCCTAACCACAGCATCGCTGCACCCAGCAGTACGAAGGGGATATTGGCGGGTTCGCTCTTGCGCGTTTCAGCCTTACGACGCCCCAGGAAGATAGCACCAGCCAACGCTGCGATACCACTCGATGCATGTACCACGATACCTCCCGCAAAGTCGATGACACCCCATTTCATGAACAGTCCCTCAGGATGCCAGGTCATGTGGGCTAGCGGACAGTAGATTACGAAGAAGAAAAACATCATGAAGAACATGTAGGCCGAGAACCTCACACGCTCAGCAAACGAGCCCGTAATCAGCGACGGGGTGATGATGGCGAACTTCATCTGGAACAGGGCGAACAATGCCAATGGAATTGTGGCACCACCCAGTACATTGCCTGCGGGGGTCGTATAGACAGCACCACCCACATTATGAAACATCGGGAACGTCAGCGGATTACCAATCACACCGCCTATATCGTCGCCAAAGCACAGCGAGAAACCGATCACCACCCAGAGGACGGATATCAGTCCCATGGCGATAAACGACTGCAACATCGTCGAGATCACATTCTTCGCACCTACCATGCCGCCGTAGAAGAACGACAGACCAGGCGTCATCATCAAAACGAAAATCGTGGCTGTAATGAGCCACGCCACGTCGGCCGCTGAGATCACCGACCAGTCACAATCAAAGGTAGGCTCCCCTACCGCCAAACCTGCGACGGCTATCAGTGTCATTGCCGTCATCAGGATTATCCAACGTCTTTTTACCTTCAAAGTCTTCATAACTTTTCTATATATAAATGTCCTGTGTTGTTTTCAGGGTGCAAAAGTAATACATTCTGCATAAATAGCCATTATTCTGCTTACTTTTTGATTGTTAAAAATCTGACCAACTATCATTTTGTAAAGTTTTTGAGTTGTTTCGCTTTCATTCTGACAACATTTTGCACACAAAACCTATCATTCCGTTACAAATCGTCAAAACCTACAAAAAAAAGTTCCCCTCTTCCTTGCACTAAGAAAGAGGGGACGCATGCCTGGAAAGATTAAGGCTGCAGCGTAATGCCTAGAACCAGGTAAGCCTTTTGTGAACAGGGGTTGCCGACCACCTGTCCGAAGATGGGGATGGAGAACGTGTCTGTCACCTTGATCTCCTTTGTCGCCTTCAGCGCGACGTTGGTGACGGCGAAGCCCGTCGTTCCGTAGAAGTCTGTGGCGAACGGGACGGCACCGGCCGTAGCAGTCCAGTCGACTGTGGCAAGTTTGAATGGGACATTGGCCTCAACATAACTGCTGTAAGCGCGTTTGCCGTCCTTGTTCAGCCCGTCGTTGCCGGCAATGTTCGTGTACCACTGCAACGAAGCCACTCCGAAGTCGTAGCCGACCGTTGCCTCAAACACGTGGTTCGTGCCGTGGGCGTCGTACTTGAAATAGCGTGCCTCAGGGTCTTGACCGGCATTGAACCAATAGTCCGTGATGCCGATGTTGAAACCACCAACCGAATAGGCAAGTGTCAGGTCAAACTCCTTCGTGTCGGCTGGGTCAGCAATGCCGTAACTGCCCCAGGCGGACAATGAAAGTCCCTTGTATCCTATGCCGAGTGTCGGCTGAATGGCAGCGCTTCCCAGATCCTGACCACGCCAGATATAACTACTTACGATATCTCCACTAATCGTCGTTTCAATCTCATCCTGTGCAAAGGCGGTCATTCCCATGACCATTCCCATTGCTAATAAAACAATCTTTTTCATAACTTCAATTCTTTAATTCTTCAATTCTTCAATTTTAATTGTAACAAGCTTCTCCGTGTTCGTAGATGTCGAGACCTTCTTCCTCAACACGCTTGCCGACACGCAGACCGTGTACCTTCTTAATACCATAGAACAGGGCGAATCCGCAGGCAGCAGCCCAGAGGTCGATCACTACGACACCGAACAATTCAGCTGCGAAGAATCCAAAGCCGTGACCGTAGAATGCACCGTTCGAAGTTGACAGCAGACCCGTCATCAGCGTACCCAGGATACCGCAGACACCGTGTACAGAGCTGGCACCCACGGGATCGTCGATGTGCAGCACGTGGTCGATAAACTCGATGGCATAGACCAGTACGATACCACAGACGAGACCGATGATTACAGCACCTGCTGGCGATACGAGGTCACAACCAGCTGTGATACCCACGAGACCTGCCAGCACACCGTTCAGTGTCAGAGAGAGCGAGGGCTTGCCATACTTGATATAGGTGAGGAACATCGTGGCCACACCACCGGCAGCAGCAGCGAGGTTGGTGGTCAGGAACACGTGAGAGATGGCGATGCGGTTCACTTCACCGCTGGCAGCCAACTGCGAACCAGGGTTGAAACCAAACCATCCCAGCCAGAGGATAAACACACCCAGAGCGGCCATTGTCAGGTTGTGACCAGGAATAGCGCGGCTCTTGCCGTTCTTGTCATACTTACCGATACGGGGACCGAGTGCCAGTGCACCAATCAGAGCCAGTACACCACCCACGCTATGCACGATGGCAGAACCAGCAAAATCGTGGAACACATCACCAAAGGTGGTCATCATAAAGCCGTCGGCAGCATCGTTGCAGAGCCAGCCACCACCCCAAGTCCAGT
>JAEEGJ010004896.1_pt1 | contig 43663 bp, 32 predicted proteins | sample 8958761 | NCBI WGS metagenome assembly JAEEGJ01 (sample SAMN16246546, study PRJNA631951) | gut metagenome | biome: gut microbiome; feature: rumen; material: RS-attached | host: Bos | place: Iran: Karaj | collected 2018-10
CATCGACGGTCGGCCTTCCCAAATGCGACGTCCTTCGAGGCAGACTGCTCGACATCAACCCGGATATTGACCTGGTCACGATACCCGAGTACATTACAGAGGAGAATATCCCCGCGCTCCTGGATGGCTTGGAACTGGACTTCCTGGTTGATGCGATCGACACTCTTTCCCCCAAGATATGCCTGATCCAGTACTGCCTGAAGAGGGGAGTGCCGATGGTGTCGTCGATGGGCGCGGGCGCCAAGCTCGACGCCACGGCAGTGCGCGTCGCGGACATCGCGCATACGCGCATGTGTCCGCTGGCGCACATGCTCCGCAAGCGTCTCCATAAGCTTGGCATTTATACGGGTTTCGATGCGGTGTTCTCCATCGAGGAGCCCATACGTTCTTCCGTGGTGCTCGAGGAGAGCCGCAACAAAAAGTCCCAGGTGGGCACAATCTCTTATCTGCCTTCTGTTTTCGGCGCCGTCTGCGCCCAGGTAGCCATCCGCCGTATTGTGGGAATCTAGCGGATTTTTATTACCTTTGCAGACTGTTTGTACTTAAACCTGAGCAGAAATGTCCAAATATAGTGTAGTGGAAGTTGAGTCCCGCAGAGACTTGATGAAGTTCATCAAGTTTCCGGAACGGTTGTATAAGGATTGCCCCCAGTATGTCCCTGCCCTTCGTTCGGACCAGGTTAATTCCCTGACCAAGGTGTCCACGCTGAGTTACTGCAAGCGCCGCATGTGGATGGTCCTGGACGGAAAGGAGGTCGTAGGCCGCATCTGCGGAATGATCAATCCCCGCTACAACGAACTGTATGATAAGAAGCGCGCACGTTTCGGCTGGTTCGATACCATCGATGACATAGAGGTCGCGCGCCTGCTCCTCGGCACTGCCGAGGCCTGGGCCAAGTCCGAGGGCATGACCGAGATCCACGGACCTCTCTACTACAACACTTTGGGCAAGCAGGGCATGCTTGTAGAGGGCTTTGAGAACATCCCGCCGTTCAACTGCCTGTACAACTACCCGTACTACAACGACTTGGTGACCAGGCTCGGTTTTACCAAGGAATGTGACTGGGTACAGTATGACGTGGCCGCAAGCCAGGACATACCGGAGAAGACTGAACGTGTGGCGAATATCGTCATGCAACGCTATAACCTCCATACCGGAAGCATGGACAAACTGAAGAAGGATCCTGAGAAGGTCCGCTACTTCTTCAAGGTCTATAATGACAGCTTCGCGTCGTCGGTGTACAATTTCATCCCGTTCACCGACGAGGAGATCGAAGAGGAGGCCAAGAGTTCGCTGCGTTTCGTCTCCGACAAGACCAGCACACTCCTTCTGGACGAGAACGAGAACGTCGTGGCTTTCGGCATCTCCTTCCCGTCAATCTCCAAGGCCCTGCAGAAGGCAAAGGGACGCCTGTTCCCCTTCGGATGGATCCACCTCCTTCGCGCCCTGCACGACTACGAGACTTGCGATCTGATGATCAACGGAGCCGTGCCGGAGTGGCAGAACAAGGGCGTATCGGCAGTTTACTACAGGGATATGTCGGTGAAGGCCAAGAAGATAGGCAACATCCACGCCATCACCAACCCTCAGATCGAGACCAACAGCGCGGTCAACATCTGGAGCAGCTATGACAACAAGCCCTTCATGCGGCGGCGCTGTTATGTGAAAACGATAGAATAAGATACTATGGCAGAGAATACATTGCTTGAAAAGGTCCTTTCGCTGCAGGACAAGTACCAGTCCCTGCAGGACCAGCTAGCCAGTCCGGACGTGATGTCGGACATGAAGCGGTATGTCCAGCTGAACAAGGACTACAAGCAGCTGGAGCCCATCATCAAGGCCGGCCTCGAGTACAAGATGATGCTCGACGAACTCGCTTCGGCCAAGGACATCCTCATGAACGAGAAGGATGACGACCTTCGCGAGATGGCCCGTGACGAGATCAACGACATCGAACCCAAACTTCCCGGAATGGAGCAGAATATCAAGCTCCTTCTCATCCCGGCCGACCCTGACGATTCCAAGAACGCCATGGTCGAGATCCGCGGCGGCACCGGCGGCGACGAGGCCGCCATCTTCGCCGGCGATCTTTTCCGCATGTACTCCAAGTTCGCCGAGTCCCGCGGCTGGAAGCTCGAGGTCACCGACCAGGCCCCCGGTACATCCGGAGGCTTCAAGCAGATAGTCTTCAAGCTCTCCGGTAACGACGGAGTCTACGGCGTCATGAAATACGAGTCCGGCGTGCACCGCGTGCAGCGCGTGCCCCAGACCGAGACTCAGGGCCGTATCCAGACATCTGCAGCTTCCGTGGCTGTATTCCCCGAGGCAGGTGAGTTCGATATCGAGCTCGATCCCAACGACATCCGCAAGGACCTCTTCTGCTCGTCCGGCCCCGGCGGCCAGGGCGTGAACACGACCTACTCCGCCGTGCGTCTGACCCACATCCCTTCGGGCATCGTGGTCCAGTGCCAGGAGGAGCGCTCGCAGCTCAAGAACCTCGACCGCGCCATGGAGGAGCTCCGTACCCGTCTGTACAACATGGAGCACCAGAAATACCTCGACGGCATCGCCGCCAAGCGCAAGACCATGGTCTCTACCGGAGACCGTTCGGCCAAGATCCGTACATACAACTACCCTCAGGGTCGCGTAACCGACCACCGCATCAACTGGAGCATGTACAACCTTCCCGTCTTCATGGACGGCGACATTCAGGAATGCATCGACGCCCTTCAGGTCGCCGAGAACGCCGAGCGTCTAAAGGAAGCCGGCGACTAGTCTTCAAAAGGGGGATTATTCTCCGCGATAAGTGGAATTGAAACGTGCGAGGACATTCTCCTCGTACGTTTTCGTTATGGGAAGGGGAGGGATGGCGTCGTTGTCGAGCTCGAGGACGTAGTTGTCCCTGAGCTTGCGGAGGACGCGGACGTGCTCCATGTTCACCACATACTTGCGGTTGCAGCGGATGAGTTCGCTGTCGGCGAAGCTCTCCTCGATGGTCTTGAGCCTGCATCGGAGCATATATTGTTTCATCTCCCCCGAGTTGTCTGTGTACCACACCTTGACATAGTTGTCGTCGGACTCTATGTAATAAAGGTTGGACGAAGTCACGGAGAGGCGGAGGGCTCCGGCGCTGTCGAAAAGGGTGATCTTCTTCTCCTCCCTGGGGGGCAGCACTTCGTCCGTGACGACGTTGCTGTAGTTCAGCACACGGATGGTGTTGTCCTTGTCGATGATGGCGAAGTACATCCCGCAGATGACATAGGGGACTGCAAGGCTCATCAAGCAATAGATCAGGGACCTGAAGAAGACGGTGTACCAGTACTCGTCCCCGTTGTCTATTATGCCCAGGGCGTTGCCCTTGATGGTGAAAACCGTGTAAAGGGTGCAGATGGCGAGTATCTCGACGAGGTTCCAGAGTATGTAACCGATGAAGGTCGGGCGCTCCGGACGCTTGCGGTACGTGATGAACAGTACGCGTTTGCTGACTATCACCAAAGTGAGGGCCAGAAGGTAGAAAAGCACGGTGAAACCGAATGCTTCGGTGGCGCGGAGTTCGAACCAGGCGTTGTGCGAGAAAGGGATGCTGAACATCAGGAAGAACAGGGAGAAGAAGGCGGTGAAGGTCACCGTCGCCACCAGCTGGTATTGCCCCAGCAGATATCCCGGTATCCTTTCTTTCAGCGACAACATATCTGCAAAGATAATAAAAAATGCTATATTTGCAGACTCAAAAATTCATCTGGCTTTTATGGATAAACGCGTTGTCATCACCGGACTTGGAATAATATCCTCTGTTGGAAACGATGTCCCGACTTTCTGGCATAACCTTCAGAACGGCGTCTGCGGCATCGAGACCATCACCGACTTTCCCACCGACGTCCTGCCTGTCAAGATTGGCGGAAGGGTCAAGGATTTCGACCCGGACCGTTACGGCATAGACAAGGCTTTCATGCGCAAGCAGGACTGGTTCACCATCTATGGAGCGGCCGCCGCCGCCCAGGCGGTGGAGGATTCGGGCCTTGTCCCCGAAGGCGATGGCAGCAATATCGATCCTTTCCGCCTGGGAGTTTACGTGGGCTCCGGGATCGGAGGGTTCAACGTCATCATCCGTGAGACGGAGAAATTCCTTCAGGACCCTTCCGGCCAGTGGATTTCCCCCTTGTTCGTCCCTACGATGATTTCCAATATCGCCGCCGGCAATATCGCCATAAGGCAGCAGGCCAAGGGCCCTTGCATCAATGTCGTCACTGCATGTGCCACTTCCACCAACACGATAGGGGAGGCGTTCCGGGCAGTGAAGCACGGCTACGCCGACGCTATCATCGCCGGAGGCACTGACCAGTGCACCATCCCCATCGGCCTTGCGGCCTTTGCCAATGCCAAGGCCCTCACCAAGGCGGAGGATCCCAACTACGCTTCGCTTCCCTTCAACGCCAACAGGGGAGGTTTCGTGATGGCGGACGGCGCTGCGGTGCTCATCCTCGAGGAGTATGAGCACGCAGTCGCACGCGGAGCGAAGATCTATGCCGAAATGGTGGGATACGGCAGCACTTGCGATGCATATCACATGACCGCTCCCCGTCCGGACGGCACCACCCAGGCGGAATGCATTTCGCTCGCGATCCGTGAGTCCGGTTTCGACGCCGCCAAGGATGTCGTATATATCAATGCGCACGGTACCGGCACCAAGCTCAACGATGCGGCGGAAACGAGCGCCTGCAAGATAGCATTCGGCGACTTCGCCTATAAATGCCATATCAGCTCCACCAAGTCGATGCACGGACACATGTTCGGCGCCACCGGCGCAGCCGAGGCCATCGCCACCATCCTTGCCCTCAGGGACGGTGTCGTGCCGCCGACCATCAACCTCGACTGCCCCGACCCGGAGTGCGACCTCGACTACACTCCCAACGTCGCCGTCAAGGCCGACCTCACCCTGGGATTCTCCAACTCCTTCGGCTTCGGAGGACATAATGCCTGCATAGCCTTCCGTAAGTTCTGATAAAAGTGTATATTTGCGGTGCTAACAGCACCGACCATGAAACACTTTGCCAAACTTCTCGCAGCCGTGGCTTTACTGGCTGCATCCGTGGCTTCCCAGGCCCGTCCCAATTACCGGAACTTCAAGGTATCCATCTATACCCGCGCCTACGAGGTGCAGAAGATGGCCGACCAGCATTGGCTGGATTCGACATGGAATGTCATCTCTTCGCAGATGAAGGTGGACAAGATCTACCTCGAGACCCATCGCGACCAGCTCATCGTCGACCGTCCTACGATGGAGAAAGCCATCAAATTCTTCAAGAAGCAGGGCCTTGAGGTCGCCGGAGGCATCACATACACCATCAGTGAAGCCAATTCGTTCGAGACCTACTGCTACAGCGACCCTGTCGAAAGGGCCAAGGCGAAGGAGATCGCCGAGTACACCGCCAGCCTGTTCGACGAAGTCATCCTCGACGATTTCTTCTTCCACGACTGCAAGTGCGAATACTGCATAGCGGCCAAAGGAGACAGGAGCTGGACCGAGTATCGCCTCGAGCTGATGCAGGACGCGGCGCAGAACGTCGTCCTGGGGCCTGCACACGCAGTTAATCCAAAGTGCAAGGTCGTCATCAAGTATCCCAACTGGTATGACCACTTCCCGGCCCTGGGCTTCGACCTCGACTACGGCCCGAAGCATTTCGACGGCATCTACACCGGCACGGAGACCCGCGATGCCGTCAGCAGCGACCAGCATCTCCAGCCCTATCTTGGCTACAATATCTGGAGATACTTCGACAACCTCAATCCTGGTCACAACGGCGGAGGTTGGGTGGATACGGGCGGTATGCGCTATATCGACCGCTACAGTGAGCAGCTGTGGCTGACGCTTTTCGCCAAGGCTCCGGAAATGACGCTTTTCGACTATCGCCAGTGCCTCAATCCTGTCGGCGAGCGCTATCGCGCACCTTGGCAGGACCAGGGTACGAGTTTCAGTTATGATGCGATGATGGCAAAGGCGGCAAAGGGCATCCCTCCCACCGTTGCCCTGGCCGCCGGATATACCCTCGAAACCGTGGACAAGACCATCGGCTTCCTTGGCCGTCCCGTCGGTATCAAGAGCTACAAGCCCTATCAGTCCACCGGCGAGGAATTCCTGCAGAACTATTTCGGAATGATCGGCCTTCCGATCGAGATGGTGCCTTATTTCCCGGAGGAAGAGAATTTCATGATACTGACCGAGCAGGCGGCGTTCGACCCCGACATCGTAGCGAAGATCGAAAGGCAGTTGCGTTCCGGCAAGGACGTCCTCATCACTTCCGGACTCCTCCGTGTCCTTCAGGACAAGGGCATACGCAATATCGTGGACATAGAATATACCGACCGCAAGGCCATCGCCACTTCCATCAAGGCCGGATGGGCAGGCATGACGGATACGGACAAGCCGATACTCATGCAGCAGATCGGCTACAAGACCAATGATTCATGGGAGATGGTCTCGGGAATGGACGGCGGTCTCGGATGGCCCATCCTCCATCGCGGACTGTACGGCAGCGCCAACCTCTACGTCCTCGTCGTTCCGGACAATTTCTCCGACCTTTACCGCTTCCCGGCATCTGCCCTGAATATCATCCGGCAAACCGCCAGCGCACGGACCATGCCGGTCTATGTCGAGGGACCCGCATATGTCAGCCTGTTCGTCTATGACAACGACACCTTCATCGTCGAGTCTTTCCTCGACGAGCCGGTGGATGTCGACATCGTGTCTACGGGTGCGGTGAACGGACTTACCGACCTGCTGGCCGGAACGGAGCTGCAAGGCCGCGTCAGGCCCGTGATGGGCCGCCGCGGCGCCACTTCCGCCACGCAGTCTTCATTCACCGTCACTCTCAAGCCTCATTCATACCGAGTCCTCCGAATAAAGAAATAACCGCATTATTTGCGGTTTTTCTTTTTTGTACGGAGATGGTTGAAACTTTCGACCACCATGATGTCCGAGGCTATGCCCCGGACGGCTAACAGGTCGCATATTATCGCGACGATGGGAAAGACCGCCGTCAGGCGGAATACCAGGGAGTCGTCGGCGGTAAAGTAGTCGACGGCTATCCAGGCTTGAAGCGCAAGGGTGATGATGGCGGCGAGCACGGCCGTGCGCATCTGGAATACGCGGAACCGGAAGGCCGTGAGCGCCAGGAAATCCAGAAGGACGATGACTATCAGCAGGATGAGATAAGGAACGTATGCCGTGTACTTGATCTCCTGGATGAATTCGCCGTCAGCGCCGGGCACGACGGCCTTCAAACTGAACAGCATGGCGGCCATCAGGCCGGTTGCAAGCGCCAAATATAGGGTTTGGATTCTCTGCCACATGATAAAAATTTTTAAAAACTTTTTGCAAAAATAGTGAAAATCAGGGATAAAAAACTATATTTGTAAGAAATGCCCCCCATGCGCAAACGCGCGGTCGGGCTGTGGTTAGAACATCCGGTTAGTGTCAGTAGTGTTATGGAACGTATGATCTATGTCAGCGACGTTACCATGAAGCAGACCGTCGGTCTGCCCGGTGAGTCGCTCTCCTTCCGCCAGAAAATCGAGCTCGCGAAGCTTCTCGACAAGCTCGGGGTGTCCGTCATCGAGACCGCTCCGATCAGGAACGGCCGTTCCGACAGTCTCCTCGTGAAGTCCCTCGCTTCCGCGGTCAAGGACAGTGTCCTGGCCGTTCCCGTGGACATCATGTCCCCCGAGAGCGTGCAGGTGACGTGGAACGCGCTTCGCGATGCGGTGCGCCCGCGTCTGCAGGTTTGCGTCCCCGTCAGTGCGGTCCAGATGGAGTACCTTTGCCACCTAAAGCCTGCCGATATCCTTGCGCTTATCGGCCGCATGGTGTCCGCCTGCGCGGAGCTGTGCCCCGAGGTCGAATTCGTGGCCGAGGATTCCGGCCGCAGTGACAGCGAGTTCCTTGGCGAGGCCGTCAAGGCTGCGGTCGAGGCCGGAGCCAAGGTCGTCACCGTCTGCGACGCCGCGGGCAATCTCCTGCCCGACGAGTTCCATTCCAGCGTGGCTTGGGTGCGCAAGATGCTCCCGGAGGGAGTCAGACTCGGTGTCCTGTGCTCCAACCTCATGTTCCTGGCCGACTCTTGCGCCATCGCGGCGGTACGTGCCGGAGCGGATGAGATCAAGACCACTCCATACGGCAACACCACCGTATCCCTCAAGCGTTTCGTGAAGATTCTCGACACCAAGTCCGACCTGTGCAAGGCGCGCAGCGGCGTCCGTGTCATCGACTTGGAGCGCACTGTCGGCCGTATCCGGCTCCTGTGCGAGGCCAAGCCCGCCAAGTCTTTCAAACCTCTCGACGGTCCCGACATCGACAGGGACGCTCTCACCCTTACCTCCCATGACGACCGCGAGGCCGTGCTCAAGGTCGTCTCCAAGCTCGGTTACGACCTGGGCGGAGAGGATGCCGACAGGGTCTATGAGACCTTCGTCCGTCTGGCCGCCAGAAGCGAAGTGGTGGAGGCCAAGGAGCTCGACGCCATCGTCGCCTCCGTAGCATATCAGGTTCCCCCGACATACAAGCTGGAGAGCTATGTCATCAACTCCGGCAACATCATTTCCGCCACCTGCCACCTCCGCCTGCGCAAGGGCGACGGCGTGCTGGAGAGCGTCTGCGTCGGCGACGGCCCTGTGGACGCGGCCTTCCAGGCCGTGGACAAGGTCGTCGGCCGCCAGTATGAACTTGACGACTTCCAGATCCGTTCCGTCGCCGAAGGCCGCGAGGCCATGGGCGAGGCCGTGGTCCGCCTCAGGTACGACGGCAAAGTCTATTCCGGCAGGGGTATCTCCCGCGACATCGTGGGCTCCAGCCTCATGGCTTATCTTAATGCCGTCAACAAGATGGCTTATGAGGAGGGTGAGGCATGAGACTGTCGTTTTCCACCCGAGGATGGATGGACCTCGCATGGGAGGACATCCTTGACAGCGCCTGCGAGATGCGTTTCACGGGCGTGGAGATGTACAATGTGTTCAAGTTCCCCGTCTTCACGGCCAAGGGCGGGCCTTTCCACAAGTATTCCGTCGCCGCATCTTACCGCGATATGCGTGAGCGCGGCCTTCAGGTTCCCTGCTTCGATTCGTCCAACGACCTCTCCGAGGAGAATGAGCCGATGCTGGAAGAGATGGAGGCGCTCATCAGGCTCGCCGCCGACATGCGCTCGCCTTACGTCTGCGCCTTCGCCAAGTCCGATGCTCCTGAAGTTATCCGCAGGAACCTCTCCCACCTCGTCCCGGTGGCAGAGGAATGCGGCGTCACAATATTGATCAAGACGAGCGGGATCTATTCCGACACTGCCTTGCTGCGCGACCTGATGAACGACTTCGCCTGTGACCAGCTCGCGGCGCTCTGGGACGTGCACCACCCGTATCGGGACCACGGCGAGAGCCCTGCGGACTCCATCACCAACCTCGGCGCATACGTCAAGCACGTACACCTCCGCGACAGCGACGAGTCCGGCGCCTACACGGTCATCGGAGAGGGCGATTTCCCCGTCGGGGAAGTCATGAACGCCCTGGCATCCATCGACTACGACGGTTTCGTCTCGCTGGAGTGGAAGCCCGAGTGGATGGAAGACCTGACCGACAGGGAAGTGATCTTCCCTCATTTCGTCAACTACATGGAGCGTTTCGAACGCTCCCGCGACAAGAAAACCAAGCTCTACCCGAACCACGACGGAACCGGATTCTATATCTGGAAGAAGGACGAGCTCATCGACCTCACCTTCCCCCAGGTCCTTGACCGCGTGGCGGACGAGTTCCCCGATCAGTATTGCTTCAAGTACACCACGTTGGACTATACCCGTACATACGAGGAGTTCCGCGAGGATGTCGACAACTTCGCCAGGGCGCTTGTGTCTCTGGGAGTGAAGCCCGGCTACAAGGTCACCATCTGGGCTACGAACATCCCCGCATGGTACATCACTTTCTGGGCCACCGTCAAGATAGGAGCGATACTCGTCACGATGAATACCGCTTACAAGATCCACGAGGCGGAGTATCTGCTCCGCCAGTCGGACACGCATACCCTGGTGATGATCGATAGGGCGCTGGACTCCAACTACCGCCAGATCATCAACGAACTCTGTCCCGAGATCGCGGGCAGCGAGGCGGGGAAGCCCCTGCACTGCTCCCGCCTTCCGTTCCTGCGCAACGTCATCACCGTAGGTTTTCGCCAGAAAGGCTGCCTGACCTTCGATGAAGCTATGGCCCGTCACGATATGGTGCCCCGCGAGACAGTCGCAGCCATGGCCGCCGCGGTCAATCCGGACGACGTCTGCAACATGCAGTACACCTCCGGCACTACAGGCTTCCCCAAGGGAGTGATGCTCACCCACTTCAATGTCGTTAACAACGGCAAGTGCATCGGTGACCGCATGGGGCTGTCCACTGCGGACAGGATGATGATCCAGGTGCCGATGTTCCATTGCTTCGGAATGGTGCTCTCGATGACATCCTCCATGACGCACGGCGCCACTATGTGCCCGATGCCGTATTTCTCAGCAAAGTCGTCGCTGGCTTGCATCAACCAGGAGCGCATAACCTGCTTCAACGGTGTCCCGACGATGTTCATCGCGATGTTCAACCATCCCGACTACCGCAAGACCGACTTCTCGCATATGCGCACCGGCATCATGGCCGGCTCCGGCTGCCCGCCGGAGCTCATGCGCCGTGCCGCCCGCGAGGACGAGATGCACATGGTCGGCATAGTCAGCGTGTACGGGCAGACCGAGACAGCCCCCGGCAATACGATGTCCGCCTGGACTGACTCTCTCGAAGTCCGCACCGATACTGTCGGATATGCCTTCCCCCACGTCCAGTGCAAGGTCGTGGATCCCGAGACCGGCCTCGAGGTCCCTCCCGGAGTGAACGGCGAGTTCTGCGCCAAGGGATACAATACCATGAAAGGCTACTACAAGATGCCCGATGCCACGGTCCAGACCATCGACAAGGACGGCTGGCTCCATTCCGGAGACCTCGCCTGCGTGGACGAGAGCGGCAACTACCGCATCACCGGCCGTCTCAAGGATATGATCATCCGCGGCGGAGAGAACCTCTACCCTAAGGAGATCGAGGAGTTTATCTACACCCATCCGAAGGTCAAGGACGTCCAGGTCATCGGCGTCCCCGACAAGAAGTACGGAGAAGAGGCCATGGCCTGCATCGTCCTCAAGGAGGGCGAGGAATTGTCCGAGGCGGATATGCGCGCCTATATCGTCGCCCGTCTCGCCAGGCACAAAGTGCCGAAATACATAGAGTTCGTCGAGGGGTTCCCGATGAACGCCGCCGGCAAGATCCTCAAGTACAAGATGCGCGAGGAAGCCGTAGCTAAATATGGTCTGGACAAATAATCAGTGTTTTCGAAATGAGCAGGACAGTTACGCTGGACGGCAATGAAGCCGCCGCCGGAATTGCATACGAGTTTACCGAGATAGCGGCCATCTATCCCATCACGCCTTCGTCCCCGATGGCCGAGCATACCGATTTCTGGTCCGCAAAGGGGAGAAAGAATGTCTTCGGCCAGCCGGTTACGGTGGTGGAGATGCAGTCTGAGGCCGGGGCCATCGCCGCCGTGCACGGCGCGGCCCAGACCGGCACGCTGGCGACCAGTTTTACCTCCAGCCAGGGCCTCATGCTTATGATTCCCGTGCTGCACAGGATTGCCGGCGAGCGTCTGCCGGTCGTGCTGCATGTTGCCGCGCGCACCGTCGGCACCCATGCCATGAGCATTTTCGGAGACCATTCCGACGTGATGTGCTGCCGCAACACCGGCTTTGCGATGCTCAGCACCGGCAGCGTCCAGGAGGTAATGGACCTCTCTGCCGTGGCGCATCTGGCCGCCCTCAAGGGCCGGACCCCTTTCATGCATTTCTTCGACGGATTCCGCACTTCGCACGAAATCGCTACGGTCGAACAGATCGACACGGAGCGTCTGCGCGGGCTGCTGGACCGCGACGCCCTGGCAGCTTTCCGCGCGCATGCTCTCAATCCCGAGCATCCGTTGATGCGCAGCACGGTCCAGAATCCCGACACTTTCTTCCAGAACCGCGAAGCCTGCAATGCTTATTACGACGCCCTTCCGGGCATAGTAGAGGCGTATTTCGATGAAATCAATTCCATTACCGGCCGCGACTATCGTCTCTTCAACTACTATGGCGCTCCTGATGCCACGGATGTGGTGGTGGCCATGGGTAGCGTTTCCGGCGCGGTCCGCGAGGCGGTGGATGAGCTGAACCGCGGCGGGACGAAGGCCGGATTCGTGCAGGTGCACCTGTACCGTCCGTTCAGCGCGGAGCATCTGCTGCGCGCGCTGCCTGCCAGTGTCCGGCGCATAGCGGTCCTCGACCGCTGCAAGGAGCCGGGCAGCGCCGGCGAGCCTCTATACGAGGACGTATGTACCGTTCTCTCTCAGGCCGGACGCGACGATGTGTCCGTCATCGGCGGCCGCTACGGACTGTCTTCCAAGGATACGGATCCTGGCCAGATCCTTGCGGTGTTCGCCAACCTTGCCTCCGAGAAGCCTCTGAACGGGTTTACCATCGGCATCACTGACGACGTTACTTTCCTGTCACTCCCGTCCCTGCCTTATTCCGGCACTCCGGACGGAGTCTTCAGCTGCAAGTTCTGGGGACTGGGCGGCGACGGTACCGTAGGTGCCAACAAGAACACCGTCCATATAGTCAGCGACCTTTCCGGAATGTACGGGCAGGCTTATTTCGAGTATGACGCCAAGAAATCCTTCGGAGTCACCAAATCGCACCTGCGCTTCAGCCCGAAGCCCGTTGAAAGCTCCTATTTCGTCAAGAAGGCCGATTTCATCGCCTGCCACAACCAGAGCTACATCGGGCAGTACGACATTGTGTCCGAGCTCAAGGACGAAGGCGTATTCCTGCTGAATTGCAGCTACTCGGGTGATGAGCTCGAGGCTTGGCTGCCTGCCGATGTCAAGCGCACCCTTGCGCAGCGCCATGCCCGCTTCTATGTCATCGACGCCACCGCCGTGGCACTGCGCCTCGGCCTGGGAAGCCATACCAATACCGTGCTCCAGGCGGCGTTCTTCGCCTCTACGGGCATAGTCGGCACGGCCGAGGCCCTCGAGGCCATGAAGGCCGCTGCGCGCAAGACATATTTCTCCAAGGGAGACGCCGTCATCGAGCGCAACATCGCCGCCATCGAGGCGGGAGCGTCCGAGGTGGTCGAGATTCCCGTCCGCGAAGCGTGGAAGGACCTTCCCGCAGGCCCTGAAGAGGATCTTTCCAGCCTCCCCGATGCCGTCCGCAACCTCCTGCTGCCCATCAACAGGCAGAAAGGCGACGACCTTCCGGTCAGCAGCTTTGTAAAATACGCGGACGGCTGTGTCCCTCTTGGCCTCACGGCCTATGAGAAACGCGGAATAGCGGTGCGCGTCCCCAAGTGGGATGCCACGAAGTGTATCCAGTGCAACCGCTGCTCCTTTGTCTGCCCCCACGCTGTCATCCGTCCCTTCCTCCTGGACGATGCCGAGAAGTCTTCTGCCCCCGAAGGATTCGTTACAGTGCCGGCCAACGGCAAGGCAAAGGGACTGCATTTCGCCCTTGTCGTGTCCGAATTGGACTGCACGGGCTGCGGCAGCTGCTCCCAGAGCTGCCCCTCCGGGGCTCTGGAGATGGTGCCCGCCGCTCCGTCGGAGCAGAACCGCGCGAGTTTCGACTTCGCCCTCTCCCTCAAGGACAAGGGCGATCTCTTCGATCCATATACCGTCAAGGGAAGCCAGTTCCGCCGTCCTCTCCTTGAATTCTCGGCCGCTTGCGCCGGCTGCGGAGAGACTCCGTACGCCAAGCTCCTTACCCAGCTGTTCGGCGACCGTGTTTACTGGGCCAACGCCACCGGCTGCTCACAGGCCTGGGGCGCTGCGATGCCCGGCATACCTTATACGGTCAACGGCCGCGGCTTCGGCCCGGCCTGGACCAACAGCCTCTTCGAGAACAATGCCGAGCTCTGCCTGGGCATGTGCCTGTCGGTGAAGCAGCGGCGGGCTTTGCTGCGGGAGAAGGCCGAGGCCTTCGCGGCCGCAGCCTCCGGCCCGCTGCGCGAAGCCTGCGACGCCTTCCTGGCCGCCTTCGACGACCTGTCGGCTTCCCGCACCGCGGCCGACTCGCTCATCCCTCTCCTCGAGGAGGAGGGGAGCGCCGCCGCCCGCGAGCTCCTGTCGATGCGTGACATCTTCACCCGCAAGACCTTCTGGATGTACGGAGGCGACGGATGGGCTTACGACATCGGTTTCGGCGGTCTCGACCACGTTATCGCCAGCGGCGAAAACGTCAACGTGTTCATAGTGGATACCGAGGTGTACTCCAACACCGGCGGCCAGAGCAGCAAGGCAACGCCTCTCGGCGCGGTCGCAAAGTTCGCATCCTCCGGCAAGAAGAACCGCAAGAAGGACCTTGGCGCCATCCTGATGACTTACGGGTACGTCTATGTCGCACAGGTAGCCATGGGAGCGGATCCCGCCCAGCTCGTCAAGGCTGTCAAGGAGGCGGAGGAGTATGACGGCCCTTCCGTCATTATCGCTTACACCCCTTGTTCGTCACACGGCATCTGTATAGGCATGCACCGCGTGCAGGAAGAGATGAAGCGCGCAGTCGAGAGCGGCTATTGGCTGCTCTACCGTTACGACCCCAGGCTCGAACATCCTTTCCACCTCGATTCCAAGGCTCCTACTATGCCTTACACGGAGTTCTTGGACGGTGAGGTCCGGTATGCATCTCTGCGCCGAAGTTTCCCTGAAAATGCCGAGCGGCTCTTCGCCCGCGGCACCGAGGACGCCGAGCGCCGTTACAAAAAATATAGCGGCAAGGAAGACGAAATCCGGTAATTAATTCCTAACTTTGGTATTCGAACACTAAAACAGCTGATTATGAGAATACCAGAATCCGAATTGATCATCAACGGAGACGGTTCCGCTTTCCATATCCATCTCAGACCCGAAGAACTCGCTGACAGAGTCATCGTGTTCGGCGACCCCGGCCGCGTGGACATGGCGGCCGAATTTCTCGAGGAGAAGGAGTTCCGTCACGAGTCCCGCGAGTTCGTGGGCATCACCGGCAAATACAATGGAAAGAGGATCACCCTGCTGTCCACAGGCATAGGAACGGACAACATAGATATCGTGATGACCGAGCTTGACGCCCTGGCCAACATCGACTTCACCACCCGCGAGGTCAAGCCGGAGCACAGGAGGCTGACAGTCCTCCGCATCGGCACCTGCGGCGCCATCCAGCCCGACATCCCTCTGGGCTCCTTCATCTTCTCCGAGATTTCCGTAGGCTGTGACGGCCTGCTCAACTGGTATGCCGACCGCGACAAGGTCACCATCCCCGATATGGAGGAGGCTTTCAAGAAACATATGAAGTGGAACAAACACCTGCCTGATCCCTATTTCGTCAAGGCAAGTCCCAAGGTCAGGAAGATGTTCGAGGGCTGTTCCGTGATGGGCGTCACGATTTCCGCTTCGGGCTTCTACGGCCCTCAGGGCAGGGTTGTACGCCAGCCCTTGGCCATGCCCGACATGATCGCCGACATCGAGAGCTTCCGTTTCGGAGACTATCGCATCACCAATTTCGAAATGGAGGGTTCCGCGCTTGCAGGCCTGGCCACACAACTTGGCCACGACGCCGGCACGATCTGCTGCGCCATCGCCAACCGTTACCTTAAGGATGCGAATACCGACTACAAGAAGATGGTCCGCAACCTGATCGAACTGTCACTGGACAGGATTACTCAAGGTCGATAATCACCTTGCCGCTGTAGAGCGTCCTCAGGTCGTTTACCTGGAATACCTGGATCGAAGGATCGTTGACCGTTGCGTCGATGGTCCTTTTTTCCTTTCCAATGATGTTGGTCTCGAGCCATGCGAGCTGTTCGGGGAAAGTCTTGGACATACATGCCGCAATCTCATGGCTGTTGCCTTGGTAGCGGTAAACGCAGCAGTCGTATCCGTTGCCCTTGAATATCCTGGCCAGGACCTTCGTACCCTGAAATGCCTGGTTGAGCAGACGGATCTGTCTGTAGGTGACTATCCTGTCGGCCGTGCCGTGGAAGAAAAGGTGCGGCGCGGGCTCTGTGTGATAACGCACCGCGCCCTGCCTGGAGTATATGGCTCCGGCGAAAGACATGACTCCGGCGTAATGGAAATCTTTTGGTAGCATAACCGACGTACCCATCCTGTTGCATAGTTCCCATTCGGCCTGCAATACCGTGATGGCGCCGGCGGAGGAGCCGGCTATGACCAGTGAAGAGGGGTCGATGTCCACTTCCTCGGCATTGTCAAGGATGTATTTCGTGGCTGTGAAAAGGTCTTCGACTGCCATCTGGATGGAATCGTACACGTCGTTCAGGCTCCCCATCCCTTCCACTTGCTTGAGCCCGAGCCTGTAGTCGATGGCCGCGACCGTGAAACCTTCATCGGTGAGCAGACGGAACCATTCCTTCGCGGTCGGGGTGTCGCGGCGTCCGGCCTTGAATCCTCCTCCGAAAACGTAGAGGATAGTGGGCTTGTTGACACCGTTCACGGTCATTTCGCTGCCGTCGGCAGGATAATATACGTCCATGTAAAGGCCGACACTGTCCCTTTCGGCGAACTTGAATGTCTCGTCTGGTTTCAGCAGGTCCTGGGCCCGGCATGCTGCGCTTCCCGCGCATGCGATCGCCGCTATGACGGCCACTGCGGCCGCGAATTTCCGGATAATCATATCTTTTTTCTTTATTTGTTTCAAATGTGTCGCACTTTGGCACAATCTCGCTTTAACTTTGCATCAGCGAAACAAAAAACAGCCGCCATGAAGAACACAGAATACACCAACTTCCTCGGTTCCATCATCTCTTCCGAAGACTCCCTCACCGCCCTCCTCGAAATGATCGAGGACATGGACCTCGAAATCACCGGAGTGGGGCAGTCCTGGTAACCCTCGTGTGCTCCTTGTCCTTGGACAGGGATACCTTCAGGGTGGGCAGCTTGCCGTCTGTGCTTCCGCCCCGGACCATCCTGTCGGTGATGATGAATTCCGATACGGGATCTTCTATATATCTTGTCACTGCCCGTTTCAGCGGCCTTGCGCCATAAGCCGGATCATATCCTGCGTCGGCGACGAATTCCTTGGCCGAAGGCGTGACCGACAGGCGGTAGCCCGCCTCTTCGACCCTGGCCTTCAGGTCTTTGATTTCCAAGTCTATAATCTTCTCCAGATCCGCACGCGTGAGCGGATTGAAGTACACTTTCTCGTCCACGCGGTTGATGAACTCCGGAGGGAACAGTTTCTTCACGGCTTTTTCGAGCACGCCCTTCCTGTCCCTGGCCAGGTCCTGTCCGGCCCTGGCGAATCCCACTCCGCTTCCGTACTCCTCCAGTTCGCGCGTTCCGACGTTGGAGGTCATGATGACTATCGTGTTCTTGAAGCTGACCGTCCTGCCGTTGCTGTCCGTCAGCCGGCCTTCGTCCAGGACCTGCAGCAACAGGTTGAAGATGTCCGGATGGGCTTTCTCTATCTCGTCCAGCAGCACTACGCAGTAGGGCTTGCGCCGTACCTTCTCGCTTAACTGTCCGCCTTCCTCGTGGCCGACATATCCCGGAGGGGCTCCGACGAGACGCGACGACGAGAATTTCTCCGAATATTCCGACATGTCCACCCTTACGATGCTCTCTTCCGAGTCGAAGAGATTCTTCGCCAGGCATTTGGCCAGGCGTGTCTTGCCGACGCCGGTGGGGCCGAAGAACAGGAACGTGCCTATCGGACGGCCGGGATCCTTGAGTCCTGCGCGGTTGCGCTGGATGGCGCGGACGACCGTGTCCACGGCTTCGTCCTGCCCGACCACTTCGCCGCGCAGGCGCTCCTTCATGGCGAGCAGGCGATGCCCTTCGCTCTCGGCGACCTTGCTGACGGGGATGCCGGTCATCCTGGAGACCACGCAGGCGATGTCATCCGCATCCACTATGTTCCCTCCTCCGCGGTTGCGGGCCATCCTCAGACGTACCATGGAACCGGCTTCATCCATCACGTCGATGGCTTTGTCGGGGAGCGCACGGTCGGTAATATAGCGGTCGGTCTGCTTCACGCAGGCTTCGATGGCTTCCGGAGAGTATTCCACGTTGTGGAAGTTCTCGTAGTTCTCCTGGAGGTTGCGAAGGATGTCGATGGACTGAGGGATGTCGGTAGGCTCGACGACCACCTTTAGGAAGCGTCGGTCGAGCGCTCCGTCCTTCTCAATGATCTTGGTGAACTCGTCCATCGTGGTGGCGCCGATGCACTGGATCTCGCCGCGGGCGAGGGCCGGCTTGAGCATGTTGGCGGCATCGAGGCTGCCCTGGGCTCCGCCGGCTCCAACTATGGTGTGGAACTCGTCTATGAAGAGAATGATATCCGGGTTGGCCTTGAGGTTTTCTATAATGCCTTTCAGGCGCTTTTCGAAGTCGCCCCTGTAGCGCGTACCTGCCACCACGGACGCTATATCCAGCGATATCAGACGCTTGCGGCTGAGGGCGGGCGGCACGTCCCCGGCGGCGATCTTGAGGGCAAGACCCTCTACGATCGCGGACTTGCCTACGCCCGGCTCGCCAATCAGCATGGGATTGTTCTTCTTGCGTCTCCCGAGGATCTCGACTATCCTGGCTATCTCGCTGTCGCGGCCAACCACGGGATCGAGGACGCCGGCTTCGGCGGCCTTTGTCAGGTCGAGGCCGAACTCCTCGACGCTGTTCTCCTGCGAAGCGGCCACTTCTCCGGCGGCGCGGTTCACCGCTTCCTCGAACTCCGCCCTCTTCTCCGCCGTCTCCTCCGGCCTGGTGTCCTCCTTGCCGTCGAACAGGTCCTGCTCCTGCATATATGCGAGCAGGACGGGGTATGTGATGCCGCGCGCCTTCATGAATGCCTGGCTATAGCTTCCGTCCATCCTGCTGACCGCAAGGATCAGATGGGAGCCGTCCGTCTCGGCGTGCTTTAGGCGGGTCGCCTCGAGTATGGTGAGGTTCAGGAGGCTCTGCGCCGAACGCGAAAGCACTACCTGGTCCACATCGGAGTAGGGTATGGATCCCTGGCGGAAAATATGCACGTCGATGAACTGCTTCATCTCCTCGGGATCTGCCCCGAGACCCCTCAGAGCCCTGCAGGCATTGTTGTCAGCATGCCTGAGGATGCCGAGCACGAGGTGGTCGGTCCCTATCCCGTAGCTCCCGGTGCGCATCGCTTCCTCGCGCGCATACCGGACTATCAGGTTGAGTTCATCAGAAATTCTCATTTCCATGCCGATTATGATGATTTGGGTTCTACAAAATTAAGAAAAATCAAATAAAATTGTTAAATTTGCGTGTTTATAAGCGTAGGAAAACGCAAAGATAAGATCAGTGTTGATTTATGGATATTGAGGAAAAGAACAACGAACAGTTTCATGGTATCATAGAACCGGTCGAGATCGACCACGAGATGCGCACGGCGTATATCGATTATTCGATGTCCGTCATCGTGTCCCGTGCCCTTCCCGACGTCCGCGACGGCCTCAAGCCGGTGCAGCGCCGCGTCCTTTTCGGAATGGACGGACTCAACCTAAGCTATTCCGGACAGACGAAGAAATGCGCGAGGATCGTGGGCGAGGTGCTCGGAAAGTTCCATCCGCATGGCGACTCCAGCGTCTATGACGCCATGGCCCGCCTTGCCCAGAACTGGAACCAGCGCTACCCGCTCGTCTACGGCCAGGGCAATTTCGGTTCGATGGACGGCGACCCCGTCGCCGCCATGCGATACACTGAAGCCAAGCTCGAAAGGATCACAGAGGACGTTCTCGCGGACCTCGACAAGAATACTGTAGATTTCCAGCTCAACTTCGACGATACCATCCCCGAGCCCACGGTGCTTCCCACCAAGGCTCCTCTCCTTCTGCTCAACGGCTCCGCCGGCATCGCCGTCGGTATGGCCACCAATATGGCTCCGCACAACCTTTCCGAGTGCTGCGACGCCATCTGCGCATACATCGACAATCCCGACATCACCGTCGAAGGCCTGATGGAGCACATCAAGGGACCCGATTTTCCGACAGGAGGCATCATCCAGGGCCGTCAGGGCATAATCGATGCCTATACCACCGGCCGCGGAAGGGTGGTGGTCCGCGCCAAGACCGAGATCGAGGAGGACGAGCGCGGCCGCGACAGCATCGTCGTGACCGAGGTTCCCTATATGGTCAACAAGAGCGAGATGATCAAGCGCATCGGCGAGATGGTCGAGGACAAGCGCATCGACGGCATCTCCGACATCAGGGACCTTTCCAGCCGCGAAGGCATACGCATCGTCTTCTACCTGAAGAAGGACGCCAACTCCAATGTCGTGCTGAACACCCTGTTCAAGTACACTCCGCTGCAGTCCAGCTTCGCCATCAACAACGTCGCGTTGGTCAAGGGCCGTCCGCGCACGCTCTCCCTCAAGGAGATCATCGCCGACTTCGTGGACTTCCGCCACGAGGTGGTGGTGCGCCGCACCAAGTTCGACCTTGAAAAGGCCCAGAAGCGAGCCCATATACTCGAAGGCCTCCTGAGGGCCATCGACGTCATCGACGAGATCATCGCCATCATCCGCCGTTCGGCCACGATCGAGGATGCCAAGGCCGAGCTCGTGGCGACCTTCGGCTTCTCCGAGACCCAGGCCACCGCCATCGTCGAGATGCGTCTCCGCCAGCTCACCGGACTTGAGAAGGCCAGGCTCCAGGCCGAGTACGAGGACCTCGAGAAGTTCATCGCCCGCTGCCAGGAGATCCTCGCCAGCGAGACCGAGCAGCTCAACATCGTCAAGCAGGAGTCCATGGAGCTCAAGCAGAAGTACGGCGATCCCCGCCGTACCGAGATCACCCTCTCCGCCGAGGAGTTCAACCCCGAGGACTTCTATGCCGACGACGACGTCGTCATCACCATCTCCCACCTCGGATACATCAAGCGCACGCTCCTCAGCGAGTTCCGTACGCAGAACCGCGGAGGCGTGGGCATGAAGGCCAGCTCCACCCGCGACGAGGATTTCATCGAGCACATCTATGTGACCAATATGCACAGCACCCTGCTCCTCTTCACCGAAAAGGGTCTGTGCTACCGCCTCAAAGTATATGAGCTTCCGGAGGGTACTCGCACTTCCAAGGGACGCGCCATCCAGAACCTCCTCGCCATCGATGCCGACGACCGCGTCAAGGCTTATGTCTCGGCCAAGTCCATCGAGGATCCCGAGTATTGCCAGAACAATTTCGTCGTGCTGCTGACCAGGCGCGGTACTATCAAGAAGACCACGCTCGAGGCTTACTCCAACAAACGCAGCCGCGCCAAGGGTATCATCGCCATCACGGTGCGCGAAGGCGACGAGCTCGTGGAGGCCATCCTCACCAACGGCAACCATGAGATCATGATTGCCGCCAGGAACGGCCGCTGCGTCCGCTTCGACGAGAGCGACGCACGCCCGCTCGGACGCGGCGCATCCGGTGTCCGGGGAATAAATATCGAGGACGACGACGAGGTGGTCGGAATGATCTCCGCGGATCCTTCGGATCCCGATCTCCCGAACCATACTGTGCTGGTAGTCAGCGAGAACGGCTATGGCAAGCGTTCCCATTGGGAGGACTACCGCAAGACCAGCAGGGGGGCCAAGGGCGTAAAGACCCTGGACATCACCGACAAGACTGGCCCGCTTGTTGCAATGAAGACCGTTTCAGAGGACAACGACCTCATGATCATCAACCGTTCAGGCATGACCATCAGGATGTCCGTAAGCGATATAAGGGTGGCCGGAAGGGCCACGCAAGGTGTCAAGCTGATCAACCTCAGAGGCACGGACTCGATAGCCGCAGTCTCTGTTGTAGCGAAATCGGAGGAGGAAGGAGAGGCCAGGCCCGAGGCCGAAGCCGGAACTGAAACCCCTGCCACGGAATAATTATTAACTACTAACTATATTTTCTTATGAAAAAAGTCTTTATCGCACTGGCTCTGCTCGCTTCCGTGACTTTCGCCAATGCACAGAACGTAAAATCCGAGAACGCCGCCAAGGCTGCCCTTGAGGCCGCCCAGGCTGCAGCCAACAACGCCAAGAAGGCTACCAAGGTCGCCACTTGGCTCAAGCTCGCCAGCTCCTATATGGATGCATACAACGCTCCTATGGGCAACGGCTGGATCGGCGCACAGGCCCAGGAGCTCCAGCTCGTCATGGGCGGTCAGCGTCCGACTTCCGAGGAGAATGTCGTCATCGGCGGCACCAACTACCTCAAGAAGGCTTATGCTTCATCCGACTACTATTTCAATGAGGCCGGCCAGCTTGCGATGATCAAGGTCACCAAGCCTATCGTCGACAATGCTCTCGGCAAGGCTCTCGACGCTTACAAGAACGCTTACAAGAACGACCCCAAGGGCACTAAGACCGCAGATATCGTGAAGGGTATCGAAGGTATCGCCGAGAAGTATGTCCAGGAGGCTTATGATGCCTATACCTTCGGCGACTTCACCAAGGCAAGCCAGCTCTTCGAGGAGGCTTACAACGCCGGCATGACCGCTCCTGCCAACAAGTCCGACGACGAGTCCCTGTACAATGCAGGTTTCGCCGCATGGGCAGGCCAGGACCTCAACCGCGCCAAGTCCTTCTTCCAGAGGTGCCTTGACAACAAGTACTATGGCGATGACGGTGACGTCTATGCCAAGCTCGCCGAGATTACCGACAAGCTCGGTGACAAGGAGGCCGGCAAGAACATCCTCGAGCAGGGTTTCGCCGCTTTCCCGTCCAGCCAGGCCATCCTCATCGGCCTCATCAACTACTATGTCACCAGCGGCCAGGAGACCGACCGTCTCTTCTCCCTGCTTGACAACGCCAAGAAGAACGAGCCCGACAACGCTTCCCTCTATTATGTAGAAGGCAACATCAACAAGGAACTCGGCAAGGTCGACGAGGCCATCGCGGCATATCGCAAGTGCGCCGAGATCAACCCCAACTACGAGTATGGTTACATCGGAGAGGGTCTTCTTCTCTACAACCAGGCTTTCGACATCCAGGAAGAGGCCCAGGCCGAGCTTGACGACGCCAAGTACATGGCTCTCGTAGAGAAGTTCGACGCCACCCTCAAGGGCTGCATCGCTCCTTTCGAGAAGGCCATCGAGGTCACCAAGGACGAATCGCTTAAGCCCAGCATCGCCGAATACCTCAAGAACGCCTGCTATCGCTTCCGCGAGGAAGCCGACTTCGGCGCCAAGTACGAGAAGTATTCCAAGATGGTCGCCGGCGAGTAATCGCAAGCGGTACATATAAAGAATAAGCTGCGGATTTCCGCAGCTTATTTTGTTTTTATTGCTCGGCCAGCCCCTTGTCGAAGGCCCTTACTATCTTGGTGACCAGGGGGTGTCGGACTATGTCGTCATTGGTGAACCGGATGACGCTGATGCCCTTTATGTCCTTGACCAGGTCGATGCCCTTCAGAAGGCCGCTGTCGGCCTTGTTGGGGAGGTCCACCTGGGTGGCGTCGCCGGTGACGATGAACTTGGCGTTGCAGCCCATTCTGGTGAGGAACATCTTCAGCTGGCCGATGTTGGTGTTCTGGGCCTCGTCGAGGATGACGCAGGCGCGGTCCAGGGTGCGGCCTCGCATATAGGCGAGGGGAGCGATCTGGATGGTGCCGTCGGCCATGAACTCCGAAAGCTTGCGGTGCGGGATCATGTCTCCGAGGGCGTCATAAAGTGGCTGGAGATAGGGATCGAGCTTGTCCTTGAGGTCGCCCGGCAGGAATCCCAGGCGTTCGCCGGCTTCCACGGCCGGGCGGGTGAGGATGATGCGCTTGATCTCGCGGTTCTTGAGGGCACGGACGGCCAGGGCTATGGCGACGTAGGTCTTGCCCGTGCCGGCAGGGCCGACGGCAAAGACGAGGTCGTTGTCGAAGTATGCCTTGACCATTTCCTGCTGGGTGAGATTGCGGGCGCGTATGGGTTTTCCGTCGGTGCTGTGCACGATGACTGCGTCGCCGTTGATCCTGAAACGGTCGGGCGAAGTCTCTCCGTCGAAGATGTCCTCCACGTCATAGACGGTAAGGTTCATCTTGCGGTGACGCCTCTGGATCAGTTCGTTGAACTTCATTTCGAAGTCCTCGACACGTGCCTCCTTGCCGTCCAGGATGATCTCGTCGCCCCGCGCGACCACTTTCAGCTCGGGGTAGTAGGTGCAGAACTCCTCGAGGATCTTGTTCCCCGCACCGAAGATCTCGATCGGGTCAATTGCTTCCAGCTTGATGGTTTTCCTCATATATGATTCCGGTTTCTTTTGTTACCCTTTTATATGTAGTTGTCATGTTGTCGTAATCGGAAGGGTCGATCCATTCGTCGCGCCTTCCGAGGAAGTCCGCGACCGGTATGGTCACGTAGTTGTCCCGAAGCGTGCCGGGAAGGCAGCACCAAAGGAACGACAGCTCCGGTTCGAGCATCTTCTTGCTTCCGTCGGGGTAGTGGACGAAGCGGGCCCGGACCGCCAGCTCGAGACGGGTGTTCTCGGCGCTCATGTTGGATACGGCGTTGCCCATCGAGTAGATGACCGGCACGCCGTGGACATGCGAGGTGTCCTGCACGACGTGGGGATGCGCGCCTACGATCAGGTCCGAGCCCTGCTGAACGAGCCATTCCGCCCATTCCGCCTGTTCGCGGGAATGCTTCAGCTTGAACTCGTCGCCCCAGTGGGGAAGGACTACGATGAAATCCGCCTCTTTCTCTTTCGCCCGGGTAATCATCGATCCGACATCCTCCCTGTCCATCATGCGTATCACCGGCCAGCCGTCATAGGGTTCGTAATTGTTGCCGTAGGTGAAATTGACGAACGCGATGCGTATGCCGCGGAGGACTACCACAAGCGGATTGACCAGGGAGTCCGCGGCAGGGTCGGCGGCGCATCCGGTGTAACGGATGCCGAGACTGTCGCGCATGGCATCGTACACCTGCAGGGTGCGCTTCAGCCCCCTGCGGCCCTTGTCGAGGATGTGGTTGTTGGCCGTAAGGAAGACATCCACACCGTGTCCGGCGATGCTGTATGCATATCCGTCCGGGGCGGAAAAAGAGGGATACCCCGTATATGGCTTGCCGGCAAGGGAGAACTCCAGATTGGCTACCGAGATGTCGGCGTCTTGCAATAGGGGACCGAGCTCGGAGAAGAAGCCGTCGTAATCGTATTTCAGTTGGTTGGAATGCATCATCACGTCACCGATGAAAGTGACGGAAACCGTGTCCGGCGCGGCCATGAACGGCTTCGGGAAGGGAATGTCATAGTTCCACTGCGCCCGGGCGGCCCATGACAGGGCAAGAAGGGCGATGACGGTTATGACTATCCTTGGAAGGCGCATCGGCACGGTATTAGTGTTACGGATGCAAATATACATTTTTTTTGTTGTCGAAACTTAATTCACTAAATTTGCATTTTGTTGACAAATGGCCTTATGAAGAATAAGATTCTTGTTATCAGCGCGTTCTTGTTGACGGTCCTGCTATGCTCCGGGTGCGATTTCTTCCGCACGCTGGCCGGTCGTCCGACCTCGTCGGACATCGAGGCCATGCGTGTCGAGCTGCGCGCCAGGGAGGCTGCCGAGGCTGCCCGCCGGGACTCGCTGGAGCGTGTCCGGCTTGAGGCCGAGAAGGCTGCCCGCATTGCTGCGGCCATGGACACTCTACAGACCATGAAAGGCCTGCTGCATACTCCTGCCCGTTTCTCGGGACTGTCTTCCGACAGCGCTCCCAAGGCGAGGTACAGCATAGTCATAGGCTCTTATCGCAACCGTGCCAATGCCGTGAGCTACAGCGAGAAACTTACATCCGAAGGCTATCCCGCCGAGGCGGTGAGCTTCCGCAACGGTTTCACGGCCGTAGGCGTCTGTCCTACCGACGATCCGTCCGAACTGCTGGCATCGTTGCGCAAGGTCCGCAATGAACGATTCTGCCCCAAGGAAGTATGGATACTCGTAAACGAATAGTCCGATGAAACGTATCCTGGTTCTTTTAGTGGCGTTATTCTGCGCTTCCGCCGTCTGTCCGGCGCAGTTCCGTACCCCGGACTATCGCACCCTTGGGGACAGCGAAACCGTCAGGGCTTTCCGCGGGCACATAGGGTACCTGGCCTCCGCCGCCCTTGAAGGGCGCGCGGCCGGTTCCGAGGGTGAGCTGGAGGCCGCGGACTATGTCCGCGACGCGCTCACCGCTTACGGAGTCGAACTTCTCTCCGGAAGCGACGGCGACGTTTTCGGCATCCGCAAGGATAACGGCGACACTCTTGTGTCGCGCAATGTCATAGGAGTCGTTCAGGGCTATGACAAGACACTGCGCGACCGCTATATAGTGGTCGGCGCCAGGCTGGACAACATCGGTACGCGCACAATCACCATAGACGGCGAGCCTTTCACCCGCATCTACAACGGCGCCAACGGCAATGCATCCGGCGTGGCCATGATGCTTGAGCTGGCACGTATGCTCAAGACCAATTCCTTGATGCTCAAACGTTCCGTAGTGTTCGTCGCCTTCGGATCATCTCTGGAATCCCAGATCGGCTCATGGTATTTCCTGAACCGCTCCTTCCCGGATACCGGCAAGATAGACGCCATGGTCAACCTCGACGTCCTCGGCGGAGACAGGGGTTTCTATGCCTATTCCGGCTCCAATGCCGACCTCAACAGGATAGTCAACCGGGTCAACGCCACGCTTCAGCCCGTCAAGCCTGAGATCACCGCTGCCGAACCCTTCGACTCCGACCACAGGATGTTCTATGCCAGCGAGATCCCTTCGATACTTTTCACCACCGGAGATTATCCGGAGTACGGCACTGACCGCGATACACCTTCCATCATCAGTTACGACGATATGGAGAGGGAGCTCGAATACCTTTACAATTTTACCTTGGAGCTCGCGAACGGAGATGCTCCGGCCTTCCGTCCGGACCCGTCAGCCAAGCCTGCCGATACCCGTTCGGCGGCCATACCTTATTATGAGTGCGACATCCCCCCGACCTTCCTCGGCAGTTCGGATCCCAAGGTGTTCATGGAGAAGTGGGTGTATGCCTATCTCAAGTATCCCGACGCCGCCGTCAGGAACGGCATCCAGGGCCGCGTGCTTGTGGATTTCGTCATCGACGAGAAGGGCAAGGTCAAAGACGTCAAGGTGCTCAAGGGAGTGGATCCCCTCCTCGACGACGAGGCGGTGAAGGTGGTTTCTGCTTCGCCCGACTGGAAGCCAGCGAGGCTGCAGGGCAAGAAAGTCCCTTCGGAAATATCCCTGTATGTTGAATTCAAGCTTGAAAGGAAGAAAAATAGATAATATACGACATGGATTACGATTTTAAGTCTATTGAAAGCAAGTGGCAGGCCTGGTGGGCCGGGAACAAGACGTTCAGGACCTCACTGGATCCTTCCAAACCAAAATACTATGTCCTCGACATGTTCCCCTATCCTTCCGGAGCGGGGCTTCACGTGGGACATCCGCTGGGTTACATCGCCAGCGACATCTTCTCCCGCTACAAGAGGCTGACCGGTTACAACGTCCTTCACCCGATGGGATACGACGCTTTCGGCCTTCCGGCCGAGCAGTACGCCATTCAGACCGGACAGCATCCCGAGAAGACCACCACCGACAACATCAACCGCTACCGCAGTCAGCTAGACCGCATTGGTTTCTCGTATGACTGGGACCGCGAGGTCCGTACCTGCGACCCCAAATTCTACAAGTGGACCCAGTGGGCTTTCCTCAGGATGTTCGACAGCTGGTATGACCGTTCCCTTCAGAAGGCCAGGCCGATCGCCGAACTGACCGCGCATTTCGCCTCCGAAGGGGCTTCGGGCGTGGATGCCGCTTGTTCCCAGGAACTCGATTTCACTGCGGAGCAGTGGAATGCCATGTCGGAGAAGGAAAAGTCCGATACCCTGATGAACTACCGCATCGCATATCAGGGCGAAACCTCCGTCAACTGGTGTGAAGGCCTTGGGACAGTGCTGGCCAACGACGAGGTCAAGGACGGCCTTTCCGTCCGCGGCGGATTCCCCGTGGAGCAGAAGAAGATGACACAGTGGCAGCTACGCGTGTCGGCATATGCCGGACGCCTGCTCGACAGCCTGGACGATCTCGCATGGACCGATTCCCTCAAGGAGATGCAGCGCAACTGGATAGGCAAGTCCGAAGGCTGCGAGGTGGTGTTCGACACTGTCTGTGGTGACAAGCATCTGCCCATCACCATCTTCACCACCCGTGTGGATACTATCTTCGGCGTGACGTTCATGGTGCTCGCACCTGAAAGCGACCTTGTGGCGGAGCTTACCACTCCGGAGCAGAAGGAGGCGGTCGAGGAGTACATCAAGCAGGTGAAGAAGAAGACCGAGCGCGAGCGCATTGCCGAGACCAAGACAGTTACGGGCGTATTTGCCGGCTCCTACGGCATCAATCCCCTGACCGGCGAGCGCATCCCGATCTGGATCTCCGAATATGTGCTCGCGGGCTATGGCACCGGCGCCATCATGGCCGTGCCGGCGCATGACAGCCGCGACTATGTCTTCGCCAAGACCTTCGATCTCCCCATCGTCCCCATCATCGAGGGCTGCGATGTCAGCGAGGAAAGTTTCGATGCCAAGGAAGGCAAGATGTGCAATTCCGGATTCCTGAACGGCCTTGATGTCAAGGTAGCCATCGAGAAGGCCAAGGACTATGTCGAAGAGAAGGGCATCGGCCGCCGCAAGACTAACTTCCGCCTGCGTGACGCCATCTTCTCCCGCCAGCGCTACTGGGGCGAGCCTTTCCCCATCTACTACAAGGACGGCATCCCCACTCCTCTTCCGGAGTCTGCGCTCCCCCTCGAGCTTCCGGAGATCGAGTCCTTCAAACCCGCCGCCAACGGAGAGCCTCCGCTCTCCCGCGCCAAGGACTGGACCTATGAAGGATACCCCCTGGAGAAGAGCACAATGCCGGGTTTCGCCGGCTCCAGCGCATACTATCTCCGCTATATGGATCCCCATAACGACGAGGCTCTCGTGGACAAGGAGGTCGATGCCTATTGGCGTGATGTCGACCTCTATATCGGCGGCACCGAGCATGCCACCGGTCACCTGATCTATTCCCGTTTCTGGAACAAGTTCCTCTATGACTTCGGCTATGTGTGCGAGGACGAACCTTTCAAGAAACTCGTGAACCAGGGAATGATCCAGGGACGCTCCAATTTCGTCTATCGTATCGTCGGTACCAACACGTTCGTTTCCCTCGGGCTTAAGGACAAGTACGAGACGACCGAGATCCATGTCGATGTCAATATCGTGTACAACGACAGGCTCGACCTGGAGGCTTTCAAGGCGTGGAGGCCCGAATACGCTGACGCCGAGTTCATCCTCGAGGATGGCGAATATGTGTGCGGATGGGCCATCGAGAAGATGAGCAAGTCGATGTTCAATGTGGTCAATCCCGACCTGGTCTGCGATACTTACGGCGCAGATACCCTACGTCTCTACGAGATGTTCCTCGGTCCTCTCGAGCAGTCCAAGCCCTGGGACACGAAGGGCATCGACGGAGTCAACCGTTTCCTCAAGAAGTTCTGGAGACTGTTCTACGACCGCGACGGATGGATCGTAACAGATGATGCCCCTGCCCCCGCTGAGCTCAAGGCCCTCCACAAGCTCATCGCCAAGGAGCGCGCCGACATCGAGGCGTTCTCGTTCAATACCACCATCAGCGCATTCATGATCGCGCTGAACGAGCTTTCTGCGCTGAAGTGCAGCAAGCGTGGCATCCTCGAGCCGCTGGTCATCCTTCTTTCGCCCTTCGCCCCGCACATCGCGGAAGAGCTTTGGCACGCGCTCGGTCATGAGGGCAGCGTCACTTTCGCCACCTTCCCCGAGTATGTCGAGGCTTATACTGTCGAGGACAATTGCACTTATGCCGTGTCGTTCAACGGCAAGACCCGTTTCACCGTCGATCTCCCCAAGTCGGCGGGCAAGGATGAAGTGGAGGCTGCGGTCCGCGCGATGGAACAGACTGCCAAGTATACTGACGGACTCAACATCGTAAAGGTCATCGTGGTCCCTGGAAAGATCGTGAATATCGTGGTCAAATAGCCTGTAATGGAAGCCGAAAGGAAAAAATACTATCTTGTCAACGACTTTATCATCCTGACAGTCGCCTGTTTCATCTTCGCGTTCGCCTGGGAGGGGTTCATGATCCCCAACGGCATGTCCGCGGGAGGCATGATGGGTCTTTGTACCGTCGTCCAATATGCTACCGGAGGCCTGATTCCGGCGCAGTATTCCTACTTCGCCATCAATGCCTTGCTCATCATCATCGCAGTGATCGCCATGGGCATCGGCTTCGGGTTCAAGACGATTTACTGTATCGTCATGTCGTCGCTGGCCATGGAGATAGTGGCCTCGATACCCGCGATCCATTCCGTCGCCGGAGAGTTTTTCTTTGTGAAGGAGACCCTGCTGATACCGATTATCGCCGGACTCCTGGAGGCTTTGGGCCTGGGTCTTGTCCTCAGGTACGGCGCCAGCACCGGAGGCACCGACATCATAGCTTTGATGATCAACAAATACTGGCCGGTATCGCTCAGCAAGGTATTCCTGATCTCGGACCTCTTCATCGTCGCCGCCCTTCTGTTCCTTCCCGACAAGTCCTTCACTGACATGGTGTACGGCCTTGTGGAGATCATCACATTCTCCGCCATCATAGACTATGTCGTAGGTGGTGACAAGTCTTCCTACCAGCTTCTCGTCTTTTCCGACCGCTATGCCGACATAGCCGACCATATCATCACCAACATGAACCGCGGCGTCACCGTGCTCAGCGCGCAGGGCTGGTATACCAAGAAAGACAAGAACGTCCTTCTTATCCTCATCAGCCGCAAGCAGCTCCCTAACCTCACCAAGGTTATCAAGGAAGTGGATCCCAAGGCTTTCATGTCGGTGTCGTCCACAAACAACGTCTATGGGGAAGGCTTTGACGAGATCAAGACCGGACTCAAGAGGAAAAACAAACCGGAAACCAATGCCTGATAAAGAAAAGAATCTATTGCACCATGTCAAGGAGTATGCCCTCCTTGTACTTGGTCTGCTGCTTTATGTCCTCGGATGGACGGTCTTCCTGGTGCCGAACAACCTCGTGGGCGGCGGCGTGACCGGTGTGGCGTCCATCATCCAGTATGCCACTCATGGCGTCATCAAGATAGGTTACACCTACTTCACGGTCAACATCATCCTCCTTGTCATAGCGCTTTTCACACTGGGTAAAGGTTTCGGCGGCAAGACCATCGTTGCCATCTTCCTGGCTTCGCTCGGCTTGAACCTTTTCCAGACATGGATCCCCGCCGAGATCTGCCAGACTCTGGCAGTTGACAACGGCAAGCTGATGAGCGTGATCATGGGCGGTATCCTGGTGGGTGTCGGAATCGGGCTTACGATGTCTGCCGGGGGAAGCACGGGAGGTACGGATATCATCGCCCTCATAGTAAACAAGTACAGAGGGATATCTCCCGGAAAGATGATTCTTGGAATGGACCTGGTGATCATCTGCTCGTCTTTGCTTGTACCTTCATTCACCGCCGAAGGCACATTGGTCCCTTTCACCGAGAAGATAGTGACAGTCGTGTATGGCCTGATCCTGATAACGGTCTGCAGTACGGTCCTTGACATGTATCTTGCGGGATCGAAGCAGTCGGTCCAGCTGTTTATCCTGTCCCACAAATACGAGGAGATCGCGGATGCCATCGCCAAGGACCTCCATCGCGGAGTCACTGTCCTGGACGGTCAGGGCTGGTACTCCAAACAATCGACTCACGTCCTGATGGTGCTGACTCGCAAGACCGACCTCAATATCATGCTCCGTTACATCAAGTCCATCGATCCTGACGCTTTCCTGTCAGTATCGACCGTGACGGGAGTCTATGGACGCGGATTCGAGTCCATAAGGCTGCGTCATACATCCAAAGAAATAAAAAAAGCATAAAAAAAGATGTTTTTTTCATCTGACCCCCTCCCGAAACATTGTTCCGGGAGGTTTTTTTTTCGATATTTGTATCGGACTATCTAGATCTTAAACGATTCATGGAAAGATACTTGCTCTTTTATTTCGTCATCCTTTGCCCGGCACTTTGGCTGGTCGAAGTCATTCCCTGCAAAGACTCACGTAGCACTGGCGGCTGGTCTTTCCGCCTGCTCCCGGTGCTTATCGCACTGCTGACACTTTTATTCGATGCACGATTCTTCATTCAAGGAATGCCTGCGCCGCTGCTGGCGGCCGACATCCTTTTCCTTGTTTCCGTGTTCCTCCAGCCGTTTGTCGATTCCCGTGCGAAAGACTTCGGGGTGGTTGTATTGACATATCTGTTCTCCTTCGTATGCCTGGTACGGAGCATCATCGCGTTTTCAGGACGTACCGTGCCGTTCGATCCCGCTGTCTTTATGACGGCGACGTCTGTTTTCCTGCTGACGTTCTGTACGTCGCGGGATATTCTGCGGCTGTCCGGCCGCAGGCGCGATGCCATCCAAGGGCGGACGGACCGTCTCCTGACCAAGGTATTGTGCTCGCTCTGGCTTGTCTTCGCCGGAGTCTTGATCCTGGCATGTTCCGGCGGTAGCTGCTGCAGGGCAGTGTGCATCGCGCTTTCCCTGCTGCTCTCCTTTGTGTACGCGTACCTTTATCTTTCATCCGCTTGCGTGAAAAGAACTGCTGCTGTTCCCAGGCAGGTTGCCTCCGCTCCTGACAAGCCTATGGACAAGATGCAGAGGGAGGAGGTCCTCTTCAGGAAGATCGAGGAGTACATGCAGCGTGAGCAGCCCTACCTTGACGACAACCTGGACATGGGTCGTATGGCCAGGGAGATGCTGACCAACAAAGGTATGGTGTCCAGGGCGGTGAACAATTACTCCGGAGGGAACTTCTGCACTTATGTCAACCGATACCGTATTCAGTACGCCGTCTCACTGTTGAAAAAGGATCAACGTATCAAGATCAGTGAGCTGGCTCTGGTGTGCGGTTTTAAGACCGTAGTTTCATTCAATATGGCGTTCCGTCTGTTCATGAACGAAATCCCCTCCGAGTATAAGCGTACCCTTAAGGCGCAGGAGTTGCGCAAGAAGGAAACAGTCAGTGATGGATGACGTCGCGGTCAGGCTTAGGGACTGACCTGCGGCCAGGAGGAGGGGAGAGGGGCGGTTATTTCCAATTGTGTCCCCTTTACCGGGTGGACGAAACTGACATGACGCGCGTGGAGGGATATGCCACCGTCCGGATTGGATCGCGGAGCTCCGTATTTGAGGTCGCCCTTGATGATGCAGCCCATTCCCGCAAGCTGGCAGCGGATCTGGTGGTGGCGGCCCGTGAGGAGCTCTACCTCCATGAGATGGTAGCGCTCGGTGGGGCCCAGGTATCTGTAGTGCAGTCTCGCAAGCTTGGCTTCGCGGTTACGCTCTCCGGCCTTTGCGATGAACGACTTGTTCATCTTCTCGTTGCGGACCAGCCAATCCTCCAGCAGCCCTTCCTTCTCCGTCGGAGCGGCGCAGCATAGCGCCCAGTAAGTTTTGTGGACTTCGCCCTCGCGGAACATCGCGGAGAGTCTTTCGAGCGCCTTCGATGTCTTGGCGAACACCACTATGCCGCTGACGGGGCGGTCGAGACGGTGCGGGATGCCCATGAACACCCTTCCGGGCTTGGAGTCGCGCCGGGCGACAAAGGCTTTCAGCGTCTCGGCGAGACACTCGTCGCCCGTACGGTCACCCTGCACTATTTCGCCCGCCCGCTTGTTCACGACCAGCAAGTGGTTGTCCTCATACAGGATCCTGCCTTCAAGATCCACGTATTCGTCTTCTGATAATGTCCGGTAGTACATATCTGCCACAAAGATATGAAAAATTCTGCCAATTTGTCAGCGGAATCGAATGGCACAGCTTTCGTTATAATGAATGGCGTCGCGGACATGGAGTCCGCAGAATGGATTGAAACAATAAATTGAAAGATATTATGGGAAAAATCATCGGAATCGACCTCGGAACCACCAATTCGTGCGTTTCGGTCATGGAAGGCAATCAGCCTACCGTCATCATCAACAATGAGGGCGAGCGTACGACCCCTTCCGTCGTGGCATTCACCGACGGCGGAGAGCGCAAGGTCGGCAACCCCGCCAAGCGCCAGGCCATCACCAACCCGGCCAACACCATCTACTCCATCAAGCGTTTCATGGGCGAGACCTACGACCAGGTCTCTACCGAAGTGAGCCGCGTGCCTTACAAGGTAGTCAAGGGTGACAACAATACTCCGCGCGTGGACATCAACGGACGCCTCTATACTCCTCAGGAGATCTCGGCCATCATCCTCCAGAAGATGAAGAAAACCGCCGAGGACTATCTCCGCCAGGAGGTCACCGAGGCCGTCATCACGGTCCCCGCATATTTCTCCGATTCTCAGCGCCAGGCCACCAAGGAGGCCGGTAAGATCGCCGGTCTCGACGTCAAGCGTATCATTAACGAGCCTACTGCCGCTGCATTGGCCTACGGCCTCGACAAGAAGGACAAGAACTCCAAGGTTGCAGTCTTCGACCTCGGCGGCGGTACCTTCGATATCTCCATCCTTGAGCTCGGCGACGGCGTATTCGAGGTGATGTCCACCAACGGCGACACCCATCTCGGCGGCGACGATTTCGACCAGGTGGTCATCGACTGGCTGGCCCAGGAGTTCGCCAATGACAACCACGGTATCGACCTCAAGAAGGACCCTATGGCTCTCCAGCGCCTGAAGGAAGCTGCCGAGAAGGCCAAGATCGAGCTTTCCAACCAGACTTCCACGGAGATCAACCTCCCTTACATCATGCCTGTCGACGGCATTCCCAAGCACCTTGTCAAGACCTTGAGCCGTGCCAAGTTCGAGATGCTCTGCGACAGCCTGTTCCAGAAGACCATCGAGCCTTGCCGCAAGGCCCTCTCCGACGCCCATCTGAGCGCTTCAGACATTGACGAGGTCCTCCTCGTGGGCGGTTCGACCCGTATCCCCAAGATCCAGGAGCTCGTGAAGAACTTCTTCGGCAAGGAGCCCAACAAGAGTGTCAACCCCGACGAGGTCGTCGCTATCGGCGCATCCATCCAGGGCGGTGTCCTCACCGGAGATGTCAAGGATGTCCTCCTGCTCGACGTCACTCCGCTTTCACTCGGAATCGAGACCCTCGGCGGCGTGATGACCAAGCTCATCGATTCCAATACCACCATACCTGTGAAGAAATCCCAGGTATTCTCCACCGCGGCTGACAACCAGCCTTCCGTCCAGGTCCGCGTCCTTCAGGGCGAGCGTCCGATGGCCCGTGACAACAAACTCATCGGCGAGTTCAACCTCGACGGCATCGCTCCGGCTCCCCGCGGCATCCCTCAGATCGAGGTGACCTTCAACATCGACGCCAACGGCATCCTCAATGTCTCCGCTACCGACAAGGCTACGGGTAAGGCGCAGAACATCCGCATCGAGGCTTCCTCCGGTCTCAGCGATGCCGAGATCCAGAGGATGCGCGACGAGGCCAAGGCCAACGAGGCTGCCGACAAGGCTGCCAAGGACCGCGCCGACAAGATCAACAACGCCGACTCGCTCACCTTCCAGGCCGAGAAGTTCCTCAAGGAGAACGGCGACAAGGTTCCCGCCGATATCAAGGGAGAGGTCGAGAGCAACGTCGGTCTCCTCAAGGAGGCTGTCAAGAACCAGAACCTCGACGATATCGACCGCTACTCCGAGGCCTTGAACAAGGCTTTCGAGAAGATGTACCAGGCGAGTGCCGGCGCCCAGCAGGGCGGCCCTCAGGGACCGTTCCAGGGTGGCCCTCAGGGCCCTCAGTACGGCCCGCAGGGTCCCGGTAACGGCCCAGACACTCCGGATGAGCAGTAATACATGTCCAATCGGGCGGACGGCCCTTCAAAAGCCGTCCGCCTTTTTTCATTTCTGAAATGATCGTAAAGAAGAATATCCCGGTAGTGGGAATGGGTTGCGCCGCCTGCGTGGCGCGTGTGGAGAATACACTGAGAAAACAGCCGGGCGTGGAGAACGTATCGGTGAGCCTGGCATCCAATATGGCACAGGTCGAGTATGATACTGCGGTGGTTTCCGCGGCTGAACTGAAGCGGGCCGTCGTCGAAGGCGGTTACGACCTTATCGTTCCGGAGGAGGACGAGTCCGCTCCGGAAGATGCGGAAGAGGACAGTACCCCTGATCCGGACGAAGAGGCGGAACGCATCCGTCTGAAAGAGATCAGGCTCTTGAGGAACGACGCTGTCTGGTGTCTCCTGTCGGCTGCAGCCATTATGGTGGTGTCGATGTGCTTCAGGGACGCCCCATGGCGCGGGGTGGTGATGGCATGTCTCAGTGCTCCGGTAGTCTTCTGGGGAGGTCGGCGTTTTTTCAAGAATGCATGGAAACAGCTCAGGCATGGAAGCGCCAGCATGGATACGCTGGTCGCCCTGAGTGTCGGTATCTCGTTCCTGTTCAGCCTGTTCAATCTTCTGTTCCCGTCTTTCTGGACTTCCCGGGGACTTGAAGCCGGATTGTATTTCGAGTCTTCCGCCATGATCACGGGCTTCATCCTTCTTGGCCGCTGGCTTGAGGAGAGGGCGAAGCACGGCACTACCGCCAGCCTTCGCGCTCTCAAAAAGCTTCAGCCGGAAGTAAGGTGCTCCGTAGGTGACGTCATCGCGATCGAACCCGGTTACAGCATTCCGGTTGACGGCGTCGTCGTGTCCGGCGAGTCGCTCGTGGACGAAAGCGCCCTGACAGGGGAGTCCGTTCCCGTATCGAAGACGGCCGGTTCCAAGGTGTATGCCGGTACGACGAACGGCTCCGCAACCCTGAAAGTTCGTGCGGAGAAAGTGGGGAACGGCACTCTGCTGGCGGGTATCGTCGAGATGGTGCGCGACGCGCAGGGGAGCAAGGCCCGCATCCAGCGGACCGTGGACAAGGTAGCGGCGGTGTTCGTTCCCGTGATAATCGGCATAGCGCTTTTGACGTTCCTGGTCTGGACCCTCGCCGTCCCCGACGGGGGAGCAGTCAAGGGTATCCTAGCAGCAGTGAGCGTATTGGTCATTGCCTGCCCCTGCTCCCTGGGACTTGCTACTCCGACAGCCATAATAGCCGGGATAGGCAACGCCGCGCGCAAGGGCATCCTTGTCAAGGATGCGGATGCGCTGCAGCTGGCCTCCGGCATCGACGCGGTCGTGCTTGACAAGACCGGAACGGTGACCGTCGGATCGGCGGAGAAGTTCGACGCCGAATGGCGCGATGTCATTAAACCGACGTCACGCGAAGCCGTGCGCATGATGAAGGATATGGGATTGGACGTCTATATGCTGACAGGGGACAAGTCTGAGATTGCCGACGAGGTGGCGGCAGAGGCCGGCATCGACAATACTGTCTCGGAGGTCCTTCCAGATGAAAAGCACCGTTTCGTTGAAAAACTGCAAGCCGAAGGCCGCAAGGTGGCGATGGTCGGCGACGGCATCAACGACAGCGCCGCACTGGCCAGGGCCGACTTAAGCGTGGCCATGGGCCGCGGCAGCGACATAGCCATCGATACCGCCATGGCTACGGTCATCTCTTCCGACCTCCGCAAGGTTCCCGAACTGGTGAAACTGTCCGGCCGTACTTCGCGGATCATAAAGGAGAATCTTTTCTGGGCGTTCTTTTACAACGTACTTGCGGTGCCTGCCGCAGCGTTCGGACTGGTGAACCCGATGGTGGCCGCGGCGTGCATGGCGCTCAGCAGCGTCTGCGTAGTTACCAATAGCTTGAGGCTGAGGAAGGGATAGACTCCCTTACATCAGATACTCCGACATGTCAAGGCCTTCTTCAAGGCCTTTTCTTATCTCCGTCGAGGAGATGTCCACTTGCGGAGCATCCGACAGGATACTTATGCGGAAGTCCGCTCCTTCGGGGCAGTCGCGCAGCTTTTTCACCGCTTCTTCGGAGTCATATCCAGGTCTGGGATAGACCACTATGCCGTATTCGGTGAGGATACGCTCCGCTTGTTTCCATCCTTTGAAGCGTGCGAGATTGTCGGAACCTATTACGAGGGTGAAGCTGTTTCCGGGCTCCCTTTGCTTGAGCAGGTCCAGGGTGTCGATGGTGTACTGGGGAGGGTCGCGGTGGAGTTCGATGTCGTCCACCCGGACCCTGAGCCCGGGATGACGCTGTACGGCTTCGACTGCTGCGCGGTAGCGACGTTCGCCCTGCTCGGCCAGCGACGGGTCCTTGAACGGGTTCTGGGGGGATACTATCAGATATACTTCATCGAATCCGCCTCCGCGGGTAAGGTATTCCATTATGGCGAGATGGCCTTTGTGCAGTGGATTGAAGGAGCCGGAATACACGGCTACCCGTTTCCTTCAGTGGCCGTCGAGGAACTTGCCTACTACATCTTCTGCTTCGGCCAGGGCGGTCTGCAGGTCGTCATTGACCAGGACATAGTCGAACTTGTCGGCATAGGTCATCTCCTCGGATGCCTTGGCGACGCGTTTCTCGATATCCTCCTCGCTGTCGGTGCCGCGCAGGACGAGCCTGCGGCGCAGCTCCTCCACGCTCGGAGCCTGGATGAACACGGACAAGGCCTTGTCCCCGAAATATTTCTTCAGGTTCACTCCGCCCTTGACATCCACGTCGAAGATGATTACATGGCCCTTGGCCCAGATGCGTTCCACCTCTTCCTTGAGGGTGCCGTAGAAGCGTCCGGGGTACACTTCCTCGTACTCGACGAAAGCTTCGGCTTCGATCCGGCGACGGAACTCCTCGACATCCAGGAAGTAGTACTCTACGCCGTCCTGCTCCTGGCCGCGGGGCGGACGCGAAGTCGCGGACACGGAAAATTCGAGCTCGGGATGAAGCCCGAGGAGGTGGTTTACGACGGTGCTCTTGCCTGATCCGGACGGAGCGGAGAAGATGAGTACTTTATTGGCCATAGTTAATTATGATATTTCCACAAAATTAGTTAATTTTGCGTGATTCACAGTGCAATCGTTTAAAACAACTTTATAATTATGGTTTCTTACAAAGATCTTGGCCTTGTGAACACCCGTGAGATGTTCAAGAAGGCCGTCGCAGGCGGATACGCCATCCCTGCTTTCAACTTCAACAACATGGAGCAGCTCCAGGCCATCATACAGGCCGCTGCCGAGACCAAGTCCCCCGTCATTCTCCAGGTCTCCAAGGGTGCCCGCAACTATGCCAACTCCACCCTTCTCCGCTATATGGCAGAGGGTGCCGTCGCATATGCCAAGGAACTTGGCTGGGAAAAGCCCGAGATTGTCCTCCATCTGGATCACGGCGACAGCTTCGAGCTCTGCAAGGACTGTGTCGATATGGGCTTCTCTTCCGTGATGATCGATGCTTCCTCCCTTCCTTACGAGGATAACATCGCCCTCACCAAGAAGGTCGTCGAGTACGCTCACAAGTACGACGTGACCGTCGAGGCCGAGCTTGGCGTTCTCGCCGGCGTAGAGGATGAAGTCGCCTCCGAGGTCTCCCACTATACCAAGCCTGAGGAAGTGATCGACTTCGCCACCCGCACCGGCTGCGACTCCCTCGCCATCTCCATCGGCACCTCCCACGGCGCTTACAAGTTCAAGCCCGAGCAGTGCACCCGCGATCCCAAGACCGGCCGTCTCGTACCTCCGCCGCTCGCATTCGACGTGCTGCACGAGATCGAGAAGAAGCTCCCCGGCTTCCCGATCGTTCTCCACGGTTCTTCCTCCGTCCCTCAGGAGTATGTCGACATGTGCAACAAGTATGGCGGAAACCTTCCTGACGCCGTCGGTATTCCCGAGGAGCAGCTCCGCGAGGCCTCCAAGAGCGCTGTCTGCAAGATCAACATCGACTCCGACAGCCGTCTGGCCATGACCGCCGCCGTGCGCAAGCACCTCGCCGAGAATCCCAGCCACTTCGATCCCCGCCAGTATCTCAAGCCCGCACGCGAGGAGATGAAGAAGATGTATATCCACAAGATCGTCAACGTCCTCGGCTCCGACGGCAAGGCCTAGAAGTTCAAAGGACAGTTTTAAATGCCTTCCCCGCTTCCGGGGAAGGTTTTTTTATTATCTTTACGGGAAATGCGAAAGCTCCGGCTGATAATCCTCTCCTTGATGCTGACCCTCGGCGCGTCGGCGCAGGAACTCCCGCTGCGCGAGTTCCGTGGCGCCTGGCTGCACATCGTCGGCAATGCCGATATGCAGAAGATGAGCCAGGAGGAGATCAGAACCTGGCTGACAGGCACTTTGGACTCGCTGAAGATGTGCGGTTGCAATGCCGTTTTCTTCCAGGTCAGGCCAGCGGCCGACGCATTCTACATCTCGGACATAGAGCCTTGGACCCGGTATCTCACCGGCACCCAGGGCAAGGCTCCGGACCCTCTGTGGGACCCGCTGCGGTTCATGGTGGACGAATGCCACTCCCGGGGGATGGAGCTTCACGCCTGGCTCAATCCTTACCGCGTGACGCTCAATTCCACCGAGTCGCTGGTCCGCGACCACCTTGCCCGTAGGAATCCTTCGATTTTCAAGAAATACTCCGGACAGGTCTATTTCGACCCGGGCGAGCCGGCTTCGAGGGAGCATGTCGTCCGGGTGGTACGCGACATAGTGTCGCGCTACGACGTGGACGGTATTCATTTCGACGATTATTTCTATCCCTATCCCGTGAACGGGAGAGAGTTCCCCGATGACGACACTTTCGCCAAGTACGGACGCGCGCAGGGGTTCCGGCGCAAGGACGACTGGCGCCGGAACAATACCGCCCTGCTGGTCCACGAAGTCAATGAGGCGGTCAAGGAGATAAAGCCCTGGGTCCGTTTCGGGGTGTCGCCTTTCGGCATCCACCGCAATCTCTCGGACACTCCTGACGGCAGCGGCAGCCGGACCAACGGCCTGTCCTGCTATCATCAGCTCTATGCCGACGCTCCGGCCTGGGCCGCTGCCGGAGACGTGGACTACCTGGCGCCGCAGCTATACTGGAAGATAGGCCACAGGCTGGCGGACTATGAGATACTGATCAACTGGTGGAACGACCTTGACCTGAAGGGGCAACTGTACATAGGACAGAGCATAGAGACATTCAGCGAGCCCGACCTCAAGGATCCCAACACCACGCAACTGGGCCGGAAGATGGAGCTTGTACGCGAGCTGCCGGGAGTGGACGGCAATGTCTGGTGGCCGGGATGGTCGCTTTCGGACGGGACGCTGGGGCTTGCGGATTCTCTTGCCCGGCGCTATCAGCGCTATCCCGCCCTGATACCCGCCTATACCGACATCGACGACATCCCTCCTGCTCCAGTTTCGGATATCTGGGCTTCGCACGGATATGTCCATTGGCGCGTCGATCCCGTTGATGATCAGTTGCAGGAACCCCATTTCTTCGTCGTCCGCCGTTTCGGGATGGATGACAAGGCGGACTTGACGGATCCGTCGCGCATTGTCGCCGTCACGAGGGAGACTTCCTATGAGACGACGGATGACGATGACGGGCCGTTCTTCTATATCGTGACCGTCGTGGACCGCTGCTGGAACGAAAGCGCGCCCTCGGACGAGATTGTGTATTGACTTTTTTCCTACCTTTGTGACCGGAAACGATTATTATAATGGATAAACTGAGTTACGCATTGGGCATGAGCATCGCCCAGAGCCTGTCGCAGTCAGGCGTAGAGAAGCTCGATTTCGAAGATTTCAAGAACGGCGTCAAGGACAGCCTTATGGGCGCGAAGCCCGCGCTCTCGATGGAGGACGCCAATAAGGTGCTGAACGATTTCTTCGCCAGGGCCGAGGCCGAGGCAAAGGAGAAGCAGGCCGCGATGGCGGCCGCCTTCAAGGACGAGGGCGAGGCCTGGCTCAAGGAGAATGCCCGCAAGGACGACGTGGTCGTCCTGCCTAGCGGCCTTCAGTACAAGGTGCTCAAGCAAGGCACCGGCCGCAAGCCCGGCCGTACCGACAAGGTGCGTTGCCACTACGAGGGCAAGCTGACCAACGGTATGAAGTTCGACAGTTCCTACGACCGCGGCGAGCCCGCCGTATTCGGCCTGAACCAGGTCATCTCCGGCTGGACCGAGGGCCTGCAGCTGATGCCCGAGGGCTCCGTATGGGAGCTCTATATCCCTTATCAGATGGCGTACGGTGAGGCCGGCGCCCACGGGAGCATCCCTCCTTGCGCCGCCCTTGTCTTCAAGGTCGAACTCCTCGAAGTGCTGTAAATGAAACTGATAATCGACAGCGGGGCGACGAAGGCCGACTGGTGCGCCGTTGATGGCGGACAGGCAGTCCGGCGGTTCAAGACCGCCGGGATGAACGTGTCCGTGCTTACACCGGAAGAGGTGGAAGCGATCGTACGGGAGGCTGTCGAGGCCTTGAAGGACCTGAGTGGCCTGGAATCTGGAGTGACGGAGGTGCATTTCTATGCGGCCGGACTGATCGAAGGGTCGGAACCCGCCGCCAAGGCGGTGGGCATCCTGTCCTCGGCCTTCGACGGAGTGCCCGTCGAAGGAGCTTCGGACATGCTGGCGGCCGCCCGCGCGGCCTGCGGCCGCTCCGAGGGCGTCTGCGCCATCCTTGGCACAGGCTCCAACAGCTGCCTGTTCGACGGTACACGTATAGTCCATACCGTCCGTTCCGGCGGATTCATCCTCGGAGACGAGGGCGGGGGAGCGTGCCTGGGCAAACTGTTCCTCTCGGATTATGTCAAGGACCTTGTTCCCGAGCCACTTTCTACGGAGTTCGGGTCCGCGTTCGACGTGGACTACATGACCGTTGTAAGGAAGGTCTACAAGGAGCCGGCTCCGTCGGCATATCTCGGCAGCTTCGCACCTTGGATCCTTGAACACCGGGGCGATCCATACGTTGATGCCCTCGTGGAGCGCAACCTGACGGATTTCTTCGACCGGTCCCTGCTCCGGCACGGCCGCACGGACCTTCCCGCCGGCTTTGTCGGCGGCTTTGCCGCCGCCTGCGCCACGCAGCTCCGCTCCCTCGCCGACAGCCGCGGTATACATATCTCACGCATCCTGGCCTCTCCCATGGAGGGACTGCTTGATTATCACGGCCTATGATTGAGAAGTATCCTTCCGAACTCCTTCAGAACGCCGTCGAGGCCATAGGCTCGCTTCCCGGCGTGGGTTCGCGCAGCGCGCTCAGGCTTGCCATGCATATGCTGGGACAGCCCAAGGAGAACGTGCATCATTTCACCGATGCCATCAACCGTCTGGTCGATGAAGTGCAGTATTGTCCCGAGTGCATGATGATTTCGGACAACGGTCTCTGCTCCATCTGCGGCGACCGTCACCGTGACCATAATACCATCTGTGTCGTCGAGAGCGTCCGCGACGTCATGAGCATAGAGAACACAGGACAGTACCGGGGCGTCTATCACGTCCTTGGCGGCATCATTTCGCCCATTGCCGGCATCGGCCCTTCGGACCTCACCATCCGCCAGCTCGTCGACCGCCTCCGCCGCCTGACCGGCACGTGGCAGGGCTTGAGCGAAGCGAAGGCATCATCAGATGCCCCGCGGAGGCCGTGTGAAACGGAAGGCCGGGAGCGACAGTCTGGCGGGAGCCAGTTAAGAGGGGCCGAGGGTGGCACAAATTTTCGGCCCCATGCTCTCCCGGAA
>JAEEGJ010004897.1_pt1 | contig 43663 bp, 36 predicted proteins | sample 8958761 | NCBI WGS metagenome assembly JAEEGJ01 (sample SAMN16246546, study PRJNA631951) | gut metagenome | biome: gut microbiome; feature: rumen; material: RS-attached | host: Bos | place: Iran: Karaj | collected 2018-10
CTACATCCTCATCTGTCAGACCCAAGGTTGAGATCAGGCGGTAGTCGAACATATTGTTTTCTGTTAAAAATCTGTCACCTGCATCGAGCATGGCTTCCTTTGTGACCTTTAGTCCCGAAAAGAATCCGACTCCCAGGGCTATGATGGCAAATATCGCCAGGTACCTGCCAAGGCTCGACTTTATCTCGCGCAGGGTGGTTTTCCACATGTTTTTATTCATTTTACAGTCGTCCTTACCAGTCTATATCCTCAACAGGTGTTATCTTATCATTTTTCCTGATATCTGTTATCAGTCCGCTTTTTACCGTTATTATCCTGTCTGCCATGGCTGTCAAAGCCTGGTTATGGGTTATGACTATAACTGTCATACCGGTATTTCGGCAGGTATCCTGCAGGAGTTTCAGTACCATTTTTCCGGTGTTGTAATCAAGGGCACCGGTGGGTTCGTCACACAAGAGAAGTTTCGGATTTTTTGCCAGGGCTCTCGCGATAGCCACTCTCTGCTGTTCTCCTCCGGAAAGCTGTGCAGGGAAATTGGATGCCCTATCTTCCAGGCCTACATTTTTTAACACTGTCATAGCATCCATGGGATTTTTACATATCTGGGATGCCAGCTCCACATTTTCGAGAGCTGTCAGATTTTGTACCAGATTATAAAACTGGAAAACAAAGCCGACATCATGTCTCCTGTATGTGGTTAGTTTCTTGGCATTACACTCGGATATATCTTCACCGTCCAGAAATACCTTGCCCGATGTGGGTATATCCATACCGCCCAGTATATTCAGTATAGTGGTTTTACCGGCTCCGCTCGCACCGACTATGACTGCAAACTCGCCTTTTTCTATCGTGAAATTGATATCCTGTAATGCTTCGATATCAACCTCGCCCATATGATAAACCTTTTTTACGTGCTGAAATTCTACGAAACTCAAAGTTGTTACCTCCTTGGAGTCCGGAGACAGGGATGGTTCTGTGCCTCCTAACGTCCTTAAGCAAATATTGAGATAATCAATTTAACTACCAAAGCCGTTACCCATGCAACACTGCACTGGAACAGTACTATGGCTGCTGCCCATTTTCTACCAAGCTCTCTTTTTACCGATGCAACTGCTGCCACACAGGGTGTGTAAAGCAGGCAGAATACTAAAAGTGATATAGCAGCTACAGGTGATATGGCTGCCAGTATTTCCTCTGTATCCGTAAACAGTACCGAGAATGTCGATACTACACTTTCCTTTGCCATAAAGCCCGTGATGAGAGCAGTTGTAATCCTCCAGTCACCGAAGCCCATAGGAGTAAATACCGGAGAAACAGCTCCGGCGATCACAGCAAGGATACTATCCTTCGAGTTTTCAACCATACTAAGGTTGAAACTGAATTTCTTCAGGAACCATATTACTATGGATGCCATGAAAATAACTGTAAATGCTCTGGTTAAAAAGTCCTTTGCCTTATCCCATAAAAGGCGTGCCACATTTTTAAGTCCCGGCATACGGTAATTGGGAAGCTCCATAACGAATGGTACTGCTTCACCCTTAAATATAGTCTTCTTTGAAACATATGCCGTAATTATACCCATCAGAATACCAAACAGGTACAGACCAATCATAATGAGAGCTCCGTTTCCCGGGAAGAACAGGGATGTAAAGAACGCATATATAGGCAGCTTTGCAGTACAGCTCATAAACGGTATCAGCATGATAGTCAGTTTTCTGTCTCTCTCCGAAGGAAGCGTCCTGCCTGCCATAACTCCCGGTACAGAACATCCAAAGCCTATAAGAAGCGGCACTATGCTTCTGCCTGAAAGTCCGAGCCTTCGCAGGGGCTTATCCATCACAAAGGCGACTCTTGCCATATATCCCGTATCTTCCAATAATGACAGGAAGAAGAACAACAAAATGATGATGGGCAGGAAGCTGAGCACGCTGCCCACTCCTGTAAAGATACCCTCGATGATCAGTGAACGGATCACTTCATTTACACTCCAGGACTCAAGAAGGGCATCTGCTTTTCCCGTAACGAAGTCGACCCCTGACTCCAACAGTTCCTGAAGCCATGCTCCTATTACGTTAAATGTCAGCCAGAACACCAGTCCCATTATACCTATAAACGCAGGTATAGCAGTAAATCTGCCTGTAAGGAATGAGTCTATCTTCTCACTTCTCTGTCTTTCCCTGCTCTCCTTCGGTTTTACCACCGAAGCTTCCACAAGTTTTTTGATAAAGGAGAAACGCATATCAGCCATGGCAGCTGATCTGTCCATACCTCGCTCATCCTCCATCTGCAGGATGATATACTCGACCATTTCCTTTTCGTTATCGGAAAGATCAAGTGCCTTTATAACTCTCTCGTCACCCTCTATGATCTTGTTGGCAGCAAATCTCACAGGTATCTCTGCACGCTTTGCATGGTCATCTATCAGCTGCATAATACCATGGATGCATCTGTGAACCGCTCCGCCGTTTTCATTTTCCTCACAAAAGTCCTGCTTTAAAGGACGTTCCTGATATTTTGCCACATGGATAGCATGGCGTATAAGCTCATCAACACCCTCATTTTTTGATGCAGATATGGGTACTACAGGGATGCCGAGCATGGCCTCCATATCATTAATACGGACCGCTCCGCCGTTTGACCGCATCTCGTCCATCATGTTTATGGCAAGCACCATAGGAACATCCAGCTCGATGAGCTGCATGGTAAGATAAAGATTTCGTTCAATATTTGTGGCATCCACTATGTTAATGATGCCCTTTGGCTTCTCGTTTAATATATAGCGTCTTGAGACTATCTCCTCATCAGTATAGGGGGATAATGAATAAATGCCCGGCAGATCCACTACTTCTGTAGAAGGATTATTCTTTATAGCTCCGCTCTTTCTGTCGACTGTAACTCCGGGAAAATTTCCTACATGCTGGTTTGAGCCGGTCAGCTGGTTAAACAGTGTAGTCTTTCCACAGTTCTGGTTTCCTGCGAGAGCAAAGGTAAGTGTCGTACCTTCAGGAAGAGGATTTTCAGTAGCCGGATCATGATAGATACCCTCCTCACCGAAACCGGGGTGCTCACGGTATTTACGGAGTTCCTTTTCGGGCTTTTTCTGTTTATCCTTTTTCTTGTTCTTATCCGATTTATCAGAGGTATCTGTATTCTCCGAGTTTTTTTCTGCCTCATTCCCTGCACCGTCATTTATTGACGAACCATTTTTATCATGTTTCTTTTCTCCGGATACATGTACCTTAACCTTTTCTATCTCAATCTGAGCTGCATCAGCCAGACGCAAAGTAAGCTCGTATCCATGTATACGAAGCTCCATGGGGTCGCCCATAGGCGCAAACTTAATAAGGGTTACCTCCGCTCCGGGGATAACGCCCATGTCCAGGAAATGCTGCCTTAATGCTCCGTGGCCGCCAACCACTTTCACAACGGCAGACTCTCCAACTTTTAATTCTTTGAGTGTCATTTGTTAATCCTTCTTATCCTTTAAACTGTGGCTATTCTATCATTATTTCCCAATTTATGCAAGTAGTAAGTGTATGCTAATAACACCAAATTATATGACGTTTCTGTGCTCAAAAACAAAAAACCGGTAAGCACCAGGCCTACCGGTTAAATAATCCTTTTTTATTTTACATCCTTGATGGAGAAGCTGATCCTGCCCATCTTGTCCTTGCCGAGACATACGCACTTAACCTTGTCGCCTAAGGTCAGGACATCTTCTACATGGTTGATCCTCTCCTTAGCAATCTTTGAGATGTGTACCATGCCTTCCTTGCCTGGTGCGAACTCGATGAATGCACCAAACTCCTTGATGGAAACTACTTTACCTTCGTAGATCTTGCCCTCTTCAAACTCTTCTACGATGATATTTATAAGTCTGATAGCTTCCTGCATCATTGCGGGATCTGTGCCGCATACTGAAACAGCACCCTCATCTGTGATATCAATCTTAACGCCTGTAGCATCAATGATGGCATTGATGGTCTTTCCGCGCTGTCCTACTACATCACCGATCTTCTGAGGATCGATCTGGATCTGTACGATCTTAGGAGCATACTCGCTAACCTCGGGACGAGGCTCTGCGATAGCTTTCTTCATACAGTTGTCCATGATGAAAAGTCTGGCCTCACGACAACGTGCGATAGCACCCTCTACTATAGGACGGGTAAGTCCGTGGATCTTGATATCCATCTGGATAGCTGTGATACCCTCTGTAGTACCTGTTACCTTAAAGTCCATATCTCCGAAGAAGTCCTCTAAGCCCTGAATATCGGTAAGAAGTACGAAGTCGTCATCTGTCTCGCCTGTAACCAGACCGCAGCTGATACCTGCTACCATACGCTTGATAGGAACACCTGCTGCCATAAGTGACATACATGATGCACAGGTGGAAGCCATGGATGTTGATCCGTTTGACTCAAATGTCTCTGATACGCAGCGGATAGCGTAAGGGAATTCCTCCTCGCTGGGAAGTACAGGGATAAGTGCACGCTCTGCCAAAGCTCCGTGACCGATCTCTCTACGTCCGGGACCGCGGCTTACCTTGGTCTCACCTACTGAGTATGCAGGGAAATTATAATGATGCATATAACGCTTGCTTACTTCGTTTTCATCAAGACCGTCAAGCTTCTGCATCTCTGAAAGAGGTGCAAGTGTACAAACATCACAGATCTGTGTCTGTCCACGGGTAAACATTGATGAACCGTGTACTCTGGGTACGATATCAACCTCTGCTGCAAGAGGTCTGATCTGGGTGATCTCACGGCCGTCGGGACGCTTGTGATCCTTTAAGATCATCTTTCTGACGGTCTTCTTTTCATACTGGTAAATAGCCTCGCCAAGGATTGCAAGCCACTCCTCGTTGTCTGCGAAAGCTTCTGTCAGCTTATCTGTGATAGCTGAGATATTTGCCTCACGCTTCTGCTTTTCATCTGTAAATACAGCCTCTTCCATCTCTGCGGGTGGTACGATCTGCTTGATAGCCTCGAAAAGCTCTGCAGGGATAGCACAGCTGGTGTACTCATGCTTGGGCTTTCCTACTTCTTTAACGATATCATTTATAAATGCGATGATGGTCTGGTTTACATTATGTGCCTTGTAAATGGCCTCGATCATCTTTTCCTCAGGGATCTCGTTTGCTCCTGCTTCGATCATGATAACCTTTTCTGCTGTTGAAGCAACTGTAAGGTTAAGGTCGCCGCTCTTCCACTGCTCCTGTGAAGGGTTGATGATGAACTCACCATCGATCATGCCTACCTGAGTCATAGCACAAGGGCCATCGAAAGGGATATCGGAAATAGCGGTTGCGATAGCTGAACCAAGCATACCGACAAGCTCGGGGCGGCAAGCGGGATCAACTGCCATTACCATATTGTTAAGGGTTACATCATTACGGTAGTCCTTAGGGAAAAGAGGTCTCATAGGACGGTCGATAACACGTGATGTAAGGATAGCGTTCTCACTGGGCTTTCCTTCACGCTTTGTGAAGCCACCGGGTATCTTTCCTACTGCGTAAAGCTTCTCCTCAAACTCAACGCTCAAGGGGAAGAAGTCGATACCGTCTCTGGGCTTCTCTGAAGCTGTAGCTGTAGAGAGCACTGTGGTATCACCGTAATGCATAAATGCAGCACCGTTTGCCTGGGCTGCTACTCTGCCAACGTCAACACTGAGTGTCCTGCCGGCAAGTTCCATAGAAAATGTCTTGTACATTTCTTTCCTCCGTTTTTCTTTTTGCTCACCTAAGATGTTCGGGACATAACCCTACAGGTCTTATTCCCGCAAGCCATCTATCAGGTATTTATGGTATCACGGGGGCTCCGAAACAACTGAAGGACGCTCTCGTTTCCCAGAATTCCCTTCAGAAGTCTCGGATAAAGCCCCACAAATTTATATTATATCATCATATATCAAAAAATGCTATACCTTTTTTCAAAATGTTGGAAATTTTATAAAATTTTAAAATATCTCTTTTCTTTTTGATGGTTTTCTTATATAATGATGCTAAGGTAAAAAATATCAAAGTCGTTCAAGCTTGCTTGAAAAGGTTGAAATTTTTACCATAGCATCTGTTTTAATAGGAGGATTATAATGGGACAGGACTACCTGATCGCAACCGCTTCAACATGCGATCTTACAAAAGAGTACCTTGCGGAGCACAATGTACCTTTTATCAAATATTCGTATACCTTTGATGAGAAGGTCTACTACGATGACTGTTGCGAAGTAACACGTAATGATGTTTACAAAAAGATGAGAAACGGTGTGATACTTACTACCGCAGCCATCAATGCATATGCTTACAAGGAGTTTTTTGAAGGCCTGATAAAGGAAAACGGTAATAAGAATATCATCTTCCTTGATATGTCAAAGGTTTTATCAGCTTCTCACAAGTTTGCCGAGGAGGCTATAGAAGAGCTCAAGACATCCTATCCGGATATTGAGATTGTTTATGTTGATACCTGCTGTGTATCCGGCGGACTGGGTATGCTGGTCATGAATGTTATAAGGAATTACGAAGCAGGCATGGGCTACAAGGAACAGCTCCAGTGGATAGAGGATAACAAATTTAAGATTGCACATAGATTTACTGTAGATGACCTTTCATATTTAAAGAGAGGCGGCAGAGTTTCCAACTCAGCCGCACTCGTAGGCACATTGCTGAATATCAAGCCTGTGCTCTATGTACCCAATGAGGGTTCACTCCTTGTTTCCACCAAGGTCAGGGGCAGAAAAAAAGCCCTCAACACCATCATAGACTCCATCAAAGAAGAAATCGGCAAACCCGATGGTAAGGAGTTTTTGATCAATCATGCAGACTGTGAAGAAGATGCCAAGTACGTAAGAGACAAGCTCATGGAAGCTTATCCCTCTATCAGAGAGATCCGCATTCAGGGACTCGGCGTAGTCATCGGAGCTCACTGTGGTCCCGGACTTTTGGCTATCTTCTATATGGCTAAGGAACGTACACCGTGATATTAAAAATGTCATTCTGAGCATCCGTTCAGAATGACATTTTTTATTGGCTTTTCTCCCACTTCGCCTTTACTTCTCCGGCGCGTTCGATTATCTTTTCTTTCCAGTCTGCATCCTCTGCGTCCAATTGGTATGCATCAAAGCCGAGCTCACGTCCGTATGAACAGATCACGGTCTCATCGTCTACATGAAGGGATATTCTGTAGCGGCTGGGCACCTTTTGCGGAAGTCTTGTACTGCTGAACTTCTGGACCTCCTTTTCGTGCCTCATGGCATTTACTATTCCGTCAAACTTTACCCCATAGCAAAAGAAAAGACTCTTGATGTAAAACTCCGTCCTGTATGACGATGTATAGATCCACACCTCATATCCGAGCTTCTGAAGACTGTTGATAAGATCGGGTGTCCCATAGCGAAGTCTTTCTCTAAATATCAGATTCAAAGGAAAAATCAGTTTTCGCTCACAGGTATGATTTGCAGGATTCACAAACAATACTTCATCGAGATCAAACGATATTCTCATCTTGTCTGCGCTGTTTTTTCTTTTCATTTCTCTCAATTTCCTCTATGATAGTGATGGCTTTCTTTGCCCACTCCTCAGGTGGTACATCGAGTTTATACTCTTCAAACTCTGCGGTCTGTTTTTTCGTACGCAGCAGCATGTCATCATCTATGTGCAGGGTTATGCCATATTTGGAAGACATCAATTTTTCAATTTTATTGGACTTTTTATTTGTCTGTGCATTTTTCTTCGCAAGACCAGTGATGATACCATCCACATATACGTGATAGCATCTGAAAAAGTCCCTTATATCATCTATTGAATAATAATTTGAGGAATATACCCAGATATCAAAGCCTCTCTTTGAAAGTGCATAAAATAACGCAGGGATACCAAGTCTTAAGCGCTGCTTATATCTTAAATTATATGGGAATCCCAACGGTTTCTCCAGCCCTTTTTTATCTTCTGATTTAAATACTACCTCATCAAGATCCAAGGTTGCCCTCTTGTTATGCTCAGATTTTTCAATAATCTTTTTTATATCAGACTCTAAAGCCAGATTTACGATTTTTACACGTATTTTCTTTAGATGCATCCTCATGGCCGCAGCCCATCTGTGATGACCGTTCAGGATCAGATATCCCTCCGGGTGCAGCTTTTCTACTATGATCGGATCATCATCAAAAGGCTCAAGCTTCATCCTGTATGCAGTCATGATGTCTTCAACATATTTTGATATGATCTGATAGTTGGGTCCTATATCAGGAAAGGCAAATTCATCATCAGGATTAGGATGCAGCTTTTCCATCGGCAGATGTCTGGTGGTCAGGCGTTCTGCCAGGCTCGCCTGCACAGGCATATATACACCCTTTTGTTTTTTTACATCGTTTTGTACAAATTCATCAAATTCACTTTTAGCCATAGTCTACCTCACCCCAAAAAGGATCTGATAAAATTATACACCATATCTATGTGATTCTCAATACATATTTAAAAGTACCGGGGCTTTTTTATCATTTTTACTTGCACTTACCGGTATTAAGAGATATTATATACTCAGAATGACAGTATATCACAAATGACTGCTATTAATATATATCAACCTGCTCGAGGTAACCATGTCAGAGAAAAATTCGCTAAATAATAAAATAATAACCAAACTGTTTTTCAGGCTGCTGCCGGTACAGATATTGCTTGTTGCCATAAGCGGCATCAATTCCATAATAGACGGTGCAATCGCAGGAAAATATATAGGAGTCATTGCACTCACAGTTATAGGTCTTTACTACCCGATGCTTAAGGTAATAGACGCAGTAAACGCACTGCTTACAGGCGGATCACAGATCCTGTGCGGACAATTTTTAGGAAAAAATGAAACCGAGAAAACAAGAATGGTCTTTTCACTTGATATAGCCGTTACTTTCTGCTTTTCTCTGCTATTTTGCGGTGCAATGCTGTTTATTTCAAAAGGATTGGCTACTCTCCTGGGTGCTGAAAATGAAACCGTTACCGAGCTTAGCAATTATCTGCGCGGTCTGTCATTTGGCATACTTGCCCAAGTGCTTTCAGCACAGTTTTCTGTCTTCCTTCAGCTCGAAAGACAGGAAAAAAGAACCTATATCGGGATCGGAGCCATGATGGTTTCAAACCTGACCTTAAACCTTGTTTTTATAAATGTTCTTGATTTGGGACTTTTCGGTTTGGGTTTATCTACATCCTTAAGTAACTGGCTTTTCTGTGTGATTCAGATGTCATATTATTTTACCAAAAAGGCTATTATCAGATTTGATTTTAAATTAATCAGGATCCATTATTTAAAGGATATATTCCGTATAGGTATTCCCAGTGCCTTAGGCCAGTTTTATCAGACCATAAGAGGACTGTTTATTAACTATATACTACTCAGATATATCGGTGATGACGGGCTTGCAGCATATTCCGCAGTAGGTGCATTCAGTTGTGTCTTCTTTGCGGTGGCCGCAGGTGTAGCTTCAGCTACGAGACTTTTAGCAAGCGTTTACATCGGCGAAGAGGACCGCGATGGTATATATCGTATAATGCATACCGTAGTCACAAAGGGGATACTTCTGGTAACGGCAGTCTCCTTAGTATTTATGTGCCTTCATGTGCCGATTACACGTATATTCTACGCAGATACGGCAAGTAATGTATACAGGCTTGCAAAACAGATCTTCTTAATATTCCCCATCTCTATGATATTCAGCTGTTTTACCTGCTCTTTCATAAATTATTATCAGTGCTTCGAGCGTATGAAGATAGTGAACATTCTGTCCTTTATCGACGGAACTGTCGGCATGGTAGTCTGCAGCTTCATCTTAACACCCTTTATGGGTGCTATGGGCGTGTGGATCAGCCAGATACTAAACGGGGTGATCACATGCATCTCCATACTGATATATACTGTAATCGTAAATAAAAGATTTCCTACAAGCCTAAATGATTTTCTCCTGATCCCGGACTCATTCGGAGTACCGGATGAAAACAGGCTCAATATCTCAATCGGCAGTGTTGACGGAGTTTTAAATACATCACAGAAGGTGATAGATTTCTGTAAATTGCATAACATAGATAAAAAGCACGCATTCTATTCCGGCCTCTGTATAGAGGAGATGGCCGGAAATATCGTGCAGCATGGATTTAAAGATAAAAATGGCAGGACAAAAAACAGCATAGATATCTGTGTGGTTTATAAAGACAGCGGAATACTTATCCGCCTTAAGGACAATTGCAAGCCCTTTAATCCGAAAGAAAGAGAAGCTATCTTTAAGCCCGGAGATGATGTAACCTCAAATATCGGTATTAGGATGATAGAGCGCATTAGCAAGCGCATGGAGTATCAGTTTGTGCTGGGACTAAATGTACTATCAGTCTGGATATAAGTCTCTGAAAGATCCTTCACTTCACTTAGTATGACCAAAAACCATAGTTACAAAAATGTGGAAACTGCCTTGAGGCATTAATTTTTCCATATTACTCTACCTCTACAGCAGCTTTCCCGGGGCGTTCGATGGTGGTCTTGCCATTCTTACAGGTTATGATAATGGCTGCACTGTCCGCCTTCTCACGCACCCATTCTGCTGGATTCTCGATAGTGGCGTCATATATGGCATCTTCTATACCGAATCTGTCATCGGTTATCTGGATATATGCATAATCCCCAAGACCTGTTTCTTCATTATATAATGCATAGAGGCGTTCGGTGCCCGACTGCATGATATACTCATCATTACCTAGCGGAACGAACTCATACAGGGTATATATGGTTTCATTGGTATCCTGAATCACTTCGGACTCATGCATACAGAGCCTTCCGGTCTCTCCGTCAGCCTTTGCTATGATCTCGGTTTTGGTATGATGCCTCTTCCAGTTTTCATCCGACCATACACCGTCAAAGGTTATCAGGTAGTCGTTATCCGCATTTTTAGTTATCTTACCGTTTGTTGCATCATTCATATTCAATACGGTTTTCAATGCTGTGTAAAGCTCTTCTTCTGTATAAGCATTATCTATCCAGGAAACATACATCGTATCCCATACCAGGAACGGAGTGGCTATGTAAAATATTCCGCTCTTGTCTATAGCTTTATCGATGGCTATCTCAGCGGCCTCATAGACTTTAGTCGAGTTTTCATATATGGTCTTGTAGTTTACTGCTTTTGCGGCTTCCTTTGCCGCCTTAATAAATACTATATCTCCTGGGCGATCATCTACCACGGTACCGCCCGACACATAATTGGGATCATTTTTCTTTAAATAATCAAAATACTTTGTCCATACTGTCAGATCGACCGGATCTTTATACTCTTCATCCTCATCATATTCTTCTTTAGCAATATAATATGGCACATCCTGTTCCGCTGTCTCCGGGAAATCAGGAGCATCCTTTCCAAATATCTCTTTTGTTATATTCGTATAATCAGCTGATACAAAAGCGAACGAAGGAATGACTATCACTATAACTGTTACTAAAGCAATCAGTCCGATTTTCTTCATATTGTCTTCTCCTCCTCCCTATTCATCAAAGCCTTTTTCCAGTATATTTGCTCTGATATCGAATTTAGCTGTTTTATTCTGCAGCGGTGCCCAGATATTTGAGTCCCAAACTCTGGTTATCAGCCTGGTACCCTGTTTTTCATCTACATTGATTCCAAATACAGAATTAAATTTTGCATTTGCATGATCAAGAACCATATCAAATGTTCCGAATTCGTTTCCTTCCAGATGAAGCTTAACATCAGTCCACATAGCTGCTGCTACAGTTTTATCAGAGTCTCCTCCGGCAAATCCAACTGAAGAATCCATACTTGCTTTCTGAGTACTTGACGTTATTATTGTGTCTTTAAAATTCGACATATCCATGGTTGACATAAGTCTGACTTTTCCGCTCCCGTTTCCTTCATTTGCAAAAACCGTAAGCCGAGCATCCTTACTTTCTATTACCCTGGAAATATAGGACCATCCGCTGGTGTCTCCTTTTACCATTTGAACCCCATTTATTATCAAAGCAGTAGCTTTTGTAAACCAGAATTCTTCAAAAGGTCCTACCGGAAGCTCCCAAAGCATCATATCAAATCCCCACATGGTATGCGAGAGAACTATGGATGCAGAACCTCTGTACTCTCCGGCCGGCGAGTATTTCCTGTTTCCATAGGATCGCTCACGTTTCAACAGAAAGCTTACCTGCCAAAGCTGGAAATTAGATTTCGTACCAAGGAAGGTGAATTCTCTCGTCTTATCTCCGTTGACTGTTAATATAAATTCAGCCCTGTCCTTAAAGACATTATCTAAATAGTAGTTTAATCTTTGGTAAAAATCATCAAGGAAGGCTTTGGATGCAAAAGCCCGTTCCCAGATCGGAACCATTTTCTGATACCTCTGATATGCATCATAGCAGAATTTTCCGGCATCCCAGACGGCACAAACAGCTTTTACAGCCGGATGACTATTGGATATGAGATCAGCATAATATCCAACCAAAGTCCTGATGCCACCGTAATCAGAAAAAAATTTGTCCGCAATATATTTATATTGATTAGTAAAAAATTTCTCGACGTTTTCTCCGGTAAATAAAGATTTGATATCACTTTTCTGCACCGCATCACATAATTCAATAGCATTCTCAAGATAACCCCGAAGACCTGCCACGCCTACTTCCGCCAGATCGCCCCCTAATATACCTGCTGCAGTTTGTACCATGTCTCCAAGTAATTGTCTGCTTTGGTATCCGGTCTCTCTTATGGCATCCTGAACGATAAACTCTGCATCTGACAATTTTTTGCTTGTTACATGGTTATTTTCCATAAAAATGCTGATATATTTATTCAGCTCCATTTCGTCAAAATTGGCAGTACGTGTTATCTTACCCGGGAACAGATAGCCTCCAACCGTTGCAGTAACATCATATTCACGTATATCCATGTATATCCTGCTATAGTTTACACCTTCTATTTTCGATAAAGTTACTGCTTTTGCAGCTAAAGGATCCATGCAGGTTATAATGATTGATATTACTGCCAGAAGAGTTAGAATTTTTGCATTTATTCTTCTCATTTGCCTGCCTCCTTTATCAAAGTTTCAGCATTCTTTATCGCCTGCTCATTTTCAGCACTCAAATTTCCCATGCGAGCCATTTCTATATATTTTTCTGCCATATCATAATCCTGTACGGAAACCCAGAAAGTTACAGCGAGGGTAACTATATCGCCTTCTGCATTATCAAGCATTATTCCGTTGCTGATATAATACCACATACTTTCATCATCATTTAGCATGGTTGCAGTAACTGCGGCCACTTTATAAAGCTGTGTATCCAAAGGATTATTTCTTACAGCTGCATCTGCATATACAAGTGCATTCTCGTAATCTTCCATTTCCAGGCAATAATAGTACGCCATCACAAAAAACTCAGGTTGGAATTCATACCCTGTTGTCTCCCATCCGGAAGGGATTGCCGGATAAATGTCATAAAGATAATTCTCGAAATTGACCAGTTCCTCTCGCAGTAACTTTAATTCGTCATCCGATAGATTAACTATTCCCTCAAGTTTCTGGATACCGTCGGGGAAGCTGTTCTGGTTTAATTTTGCCAGCTCATAGAATTTCTTCCCATCATCCATATTTCCTGCATATACATTGTAAACGCTCTGCATATAGTAAGGAACAGGACATGTATAATTAATGGAAACTATATCCTTCCAATCGGTATATATGCCATCTTCAACACTTATGCCGCGTTTTTTGAGTATTTCGTCTATACAGTTTCTGACGGAGGTTACACAGGAGCCTGCAAAGTGGATGCAATATTCACCCGCTATATTTGCACCTACAGATTTATACTTCACTCCTATATCCCTGAGTTTTTCAGCATAATCAAAGAAAGGCTTATAATCAGCCGGCACATTTACATGGTAGTTTTTAAGCTGTTCATATGCCTTTGAGTACTCTTCTATACTTGTAGAAAGAGGTATCTCAAAGGACTTAACAATGTCAGGCCGGACTTCCGTAGCATCAGACGAGTCAGAGTCCTGACTGTTTGAACCGGGATTTGATGAGTCCTGTCCTGTTATTGAATTCTCTGTACCGTTTTGATCTTTCCCTGAAGGATTGCCGGTATTATTTTCCCCATTAGAATCAGCCGACGGATTTCCCGCCGGCTGAGAATCATTTTTTGAACATCCCACAGATAATGTCAGAAGTGACATTATAAGGATAAATGCTAACACCCTTGATAGCTTTTTATACATTTTCTTCTCCCACTCTAATCATATTCCCGCATGATTTCCAAAATACTCTGCACCAGTCCATTAATACAAGCCTTTATTGATCAGTATTTATCATTATAGAAGCCATAATACACCAAACCTGCTTTTTCACAATAAGCCACATAGGCATTTGTATAGCCTTTTGAATTGGCTTTTTCATAATATATGTCTATTCCATCCCAACCGTTTTCACCATATCCGTCACAGTATATATCTGTTCTGGCATCAAGTTTTGATCTGTACGCCTCCCACTGGTCAGGAGTTACATTTCTGGAGTACATAAAGTATTTTTCTACCATATATGGATTGCTTTCGGTTCCTTCATTGTACTCTCCCCACATACCTGTAAAATCAGTACCTATAAGCTCAAGCCCCTGATCCGGAAAACCTTCCGAAGCCTTCGATTTATCTATAGATGGGTATTTTTGAAGATCAGGATATGTATTATACATGGTCTTCGCATCATATATACCAACCTGTATAGTATGATCCCATGAATGCCATTCAACCTCTATGCACAAAATCCATCCGTCCTGTTCATAGAATGCATGAAACTCAGTATTAGACCATTCACTTATTTTTCTTATGTCATCTATAGAATCCGCTTCAATCACAACACCATCTCCTGCAGGCATTCCTCTGTATCCTGCATCCCACAGCTGCTGGGTAATATTCACAAATTCTCCGTCATCACACTGGCACGAAGCATAATATCCGTTCCAGAAACCAAGTGTCAATAACTGACCATCATCCTGTACCTTTGCAAAGTCGCATCCCTTGGGCTGGATGTCTATCATACCCATGGCTGTCCAGGTCTCTGCATCGGGCCACTCAGACCACTTTGTGCATTTGGGAAACTTATAGTAATCCTTTAGTTTCTCGTCATTACTGCCGCCAATTTGATTAAGAGCATTCATCATATCGTCATAGGAGTAATCCCCATAGTCTCCGCTGTTGCCGGAATCCGAACCGGAATTACCGGAGCCTGAATTTCCCTGATTAGGATTACCTGACTCCGAGTTATCGTTCATTGAACCAAATAAATCCTCTAACCCGTTGAATCCTTCAAGTCCCTGCAATCCGTCAGGATCATCATTTTTAAACAGATCTCCAAACAGACTCTCTAAGCTGTTCTTTCCGTTTTCCGAACTGTCATTATCTTTATCGGATTTATCGTTTTTATCATTTTTTTCTTCCTTTTCGGATTCTTCATGGTCTGCGGGAGGTGCGATCTCCGACAAAGTATCCGCGATTGAATCTCCCAGATTACTGCACCCAGAAAGGACAAATATCAGACACAAAGCCGCTGTAATAATAACATTTTTACTTTTAATCATACCTGCCTCCTATCTTTTATCGATCGATGTCACCTTAAAAACACCTTCAGCGTTTCCTCGGTACTAAAATCCTCAAAGATTTGGGGATAACTTCATTTTCGTAATATTTTCGTATCTCATCAGCCCATTAGTCTTAGCCATTATAGTTTCCCAATTTAGCAGGATTTGTATCATATTTTGTAACCTGCATTATAACTTCATCCTCATTATTCTCTGTTTTTACTATTTTAAACATTATGCCGGTCGCAGGATCATAAGCGAAACTGTTCTGTGTCCACAGACCACTGCTCTTTGCCACGTCACACTCTATACCTGCTATATTTTCGGTACCTGTTTTCTGAACTGACTCTGTTATTGTGAATCTGCTGTTTGCTCCCAGGAATGATACTCCGTCCCTGAAATCCTTGGACATCTGCAGCCAGGTTGAAAGGTTGCCGGAATCTTTAGTACCTTCAAAATCATACCAATCCGAAAGCAGTTCCTTGAGCTGATCCTCTGTTATAGTACCTTCACTCCTGAATTTCGCACCTTCTGCATATCCGCCGCCCGAAGATGATGAACTGGTATACTTTTCATAACCTTCCGAGTTTTTGATATAGACGACAGCACTGCTCCATCCGTCTTCTGTGTCGGTCTTAGGATACTCATATGCATAGAAATAATTGCCATCCTTACGGGCATACCTTATTTTCATGTACCCATGATCTACTTCTATATCATAGTTTTCAGGCAGGACATCTAACGCATTGTCTCCCGGTATAATCTTTGGCATGGATTCTTCCTGTGCCTTTATATAGTCCTGACTGTAATTTTCAGGTGCATGTGTCATCCAGACTGTAATAACTGTCCCTGAACTGTCAGAATCCGCATTTACTATAAGACCTATCTGCTTTGAGCCCGCTCTTTTAAAGTATGTTCTGCCAAAAAGCGAAACATCATCCTGGAAACCGCAGCCTTCAACCAGTTGCTTATCAAGTGAAGCTTTAAGCTCATCTGCCGTAATATTTGCTCCGTTGATGGTCCACTGATCGCCATACATGCTCCACTCCGACCATGGTTCGTAACTGATCTTACTGCCGTCACAGATGCTTATGGTGTCAGGTCCACCTATCTTTGAAAGATATGATGCAATTTTCTGCTCCATAACCTCTCTGTCATTTCCACCACTCTTTGCATCATCCTTTTTCCCGCTATCGCTGTCGCTACTGTTATTATCAGAGTTATTGTTAGTAGAATTATTCGACGAATTGTCATCCTTTTTTCCTGATGAATCGCTATTGTCATTTTTTCCGGAATTTGCCGAGCCATTACTTGCCGGTTGACTCGGAGTATTTTCCTTTGAACCACACGCAACAAGTGCAAGTGATAAAACACAGATCAAAATGATACTAAAAATTTTCTTCATAGTCTTTCACCTCGTTTATATTCCTTATTTCTAACATAAATTATTCATTTGTCATCCTGAACAGAGCGAAGGACAACATATGGAAAACTCCTGTTTCTAACTATGATTATACCCAAAAAGTCCTAAATAAAAATAGGACTTACCTTAAAGCAAGTCCTATTTTAGTCCTATTTATTCTTGTTCAACGAGCTTCATTAGCTCCTTCTTACTTTTCACCCCGGTTTTTGCAAATATACTTGATATGTGATTCTTTACAGTTGACTCTGAGATATAAAGTGCTTCACTGATCTCAATACGGCTTTTTCCTTTAAGGTACTCCCCTAATACATCCAGCTCTCTCCCGGTAAGGGCACCTTCTTTTTTAAGCTTATGGATGAAGATTTCGATCTTATCCTTTTCTACCTGCTCCTTAGCTTCTGTTTCCGCTATGTTAATTTCTTTTTCTGTTACTGTTTTATTATCTGCAGTCCCGTTTTCATTCTCTGAACAAATATCAGTTTCCTTATTTTCAGCCGGAGATGCCGCTGATAAATCTGGGGTTCTTCCCTTTTCTTCCGTTTCTAAAATATTATTATTCTTTTTCTCAGCATTTTTTAATTTTATAAACCTGATTGTAAGAGCTACTACAGAAAGAACCGCTATTCCTCCCAGACAGAGCAGTAAAATATTTACAGGCGGACTGTCTTTAGATTCTTTATCATTTACTCCCGCATAAAAGCTTTCTTCCTGCTCCGCATAATATCCGTCAGCCACTGTTTTTAAAACAGCTGCCGGGACTTTGTCCCCTTTTCGTTCGGAATTTATTATATTATAATCGTCTCCATCCTTTATGGAGGATACCTTATCATCGCTTATCCTGCAGGCTACAAAATCAATCTTCCCGTCTCTTCCGACAATGGAATCGGCATTTTCCAGCATAACAGGATGGAATATCAGATGTTCCTTATCCTGGGAGTTATTGTTTTCAATGGTACAGAAGCTGAATTCCACGATACCGGTGGGTAATCCGATGCCTATCTGATCAGCGGGATATACCCATATTGCCCCCTCTTCTTCAGCACTGTTACCCGATATCAGGCAGTTTGTGATAAATACCGGGGCATCCTCACCGCTCATAACCACCAGACCGCCGCCAAAAGTATCAGCTCTGTTGTTTATAATCTTACAGCTGTCCATTTTTAGCTTCGTTCCGGAAATACAAATACCTCCGCCATAAGGTGCAGAATTACCGTCTATCACACAATTCTTTATCAGAACTTCCGAATTTGCCAGAGATATACCTCCACCACCATGCGGGAAAGTGTTTTTCTCTTTGAAGATGATCCTGTTATTGTCCTTGACGGTAACATTTTCTACTGTACCCTTTATACCGCCCAGCACTATTATACCCGTATAAGCATTATTGTCAGTAAATGTACAGTCGGATATATTTGTTCTTGTATTTTTACTATTACACCATAAAACACCTTTTTCACAGGTATTATCCATAAACCGACAGCCTTTTAATGTGAGTCCCGCCCTGGTGCCTATATCCACATTTCCATCTGTATAATGCAGATACATTGCAGCACCGTATTTACTACAGTAATTTTTTATTGTACAGGAATCAAGTTCAAATTCTGCGAAGCCTTTTATGGTAAAACAGCCCTTTCCTGTCCTGTCTCCATGATATTTATCAAAAGATGCTGCTGTACCGGGGTCGCGCGAAGGAGCCTTATAGCATCCGTCAAAGGTTATATTTTTAAAAGAGACTTTTATCAGCTCACTCTCAACCTCCGGTCCCTCTATATTAAACCGCACGCTTTTAAAAAGTGACCCCTCAGGCTTACCGATAAGGGTTACGCTTTTGTTTATCGTAATGGCCAGGTCATTCTCGTCGCATTCCATATCTCCGACATAAATAATATCCGTTTTGTCAGAAAGAGCCTTAGCAAGCTCTGCTCTTGTGGTTATATATTTTATATTTGCCTTTGTATCTGCCTTTACTGACACTACCGGGAAAGTTATAATCAGCAAAACGAAAATAAAAATATTTAGCAAATAAGATCTATTCTTTAAGACCGACATTTATTTATCTCCATGGCTAACCCCTTTTTTTCTTTACGATCACTCTTTCGAATCACAATTTGCATTTCCTTCTTTCTCATCAGGGGGCGACCAGGATTTCTGAACCTCATCAATCTGCAGATAACCGTCAGTTTTTGCCGCTATCTGATAATGATCTTCATAAACGATTTCCCCCGGGAAATTGGTATAAACCAGGTAGTAAGGAATATTGTATCTTTCAAGAAGCCAAAGAGCCGGCTGGATCATCTTCAGCATCTCTTCAGAGTTTTCAGTTTTAAACCAGCATACTACCGGTTCCTGTCTTTTACACGGGGCAGGCCATGGCAGATTTTCCGCAAACCAGTCATCTATTTCCTTATACAGACCGGTATCTTCCTCATCCATGACATTATCCTGTATCATCTGCCAGCACATGCTGAATACACCTTTGGCAAACATAGTGTTTTTTGCCAATGCTTTCCCCTGTATCCTCACATACTTGAAACGCTGTTTTATCATAGGCACATCTCCCTTCTCCACATTGCAGTCTATTTTTGTCTTGCAAATTATTCACTTAGGATCAATCGTTGATCATTCATATAATTGACCCTGCACCCCTATGATCATTTTAGCATATCGGACAATTTTACACAACAAAAAAAACGCCATACCGGGTATGACGTTTTGATCATATTATTGAATTCACAGCCCCAGGCTCAACACTGCCAGTGCAGCAAAAAGTGCAGGTATGGAAACTATCACTCCGTTTTTTATGTATGAAGTAAACTTGAAGGGTACGTCGTTTTTCTTTAGGATATTGCTCCACATGATAGCAGCTAATGCTCCGACAGGTGTGAGCAGTGCTCCAAGATTTGATCCGACGATGGCTGCGTATACTGCAGGCTGTGTTATGGCAGCTGAAGCACTGCCGATAATGGGACAGAACAGCACGCTCATGGGAATGTTGTTTATCATATTTGCTGTAAGGAATGATGATACTCCGTATGAAAACTCAGGGTAGCTGCACTCCAAAAGCTCACTTATCCGTCCTGTTACACCGTATTTATCAAGTGAAAGCACTATCACAAACATCGAAATGATAAAAGGGATCATCTCCCATGGTACTCGCTTTAAGCAATCCTTTAATTCATTTCCGTGTGTATGTGAAAGTCCTCGGTATGAAAGGTCAAATATGAATAACGAGCAGGCAAACGCAAGTGTGATCAGCCACATCTCAAGCTCGATGTAAGCTGAGATAACAAGCATTACAGTACATAATGACAAGTGAAGCAGGCCGATGCCTAAAAGTCTCTTATCGGTTATCTTCTCTTCTGCCTTGTTTGGCTTTAAGGGAAGTGAAAGTTTTTTCCTGAAGATAAGATATAATACCGCAAATGCGACAAGTCCTGCTGCCAGTGTAGGAAGTGCCATAACCTGGAAATAATCCATAAAGGTTATGCCGTTTGATGTAGCAAGGTAGATGTTGGTAGGATTTCCTATCACGAACATCATGGACCAGGTATTTGCTGCTACCAGCTCACAGAAAAGATACGGTGTAGGGTCTATGCCTGCGTTTTTTGCGAAGTAGCATATAAACGGTGTAAATGTAAGTATAATAATATCGTTTGATGTAAATACCGTAAGTACCGATACTATTACAAACAGGAACACGAACAGTTTTTTCTGGCTGGCCTTTGCCTTTGACAAAGTGAAGCATGCCATATATCTGAAGAATCCTACTTCATCAAGGAAAACCGAAAGTACTGACATTGAGAAAAACAGTACCAGGATTTTCAGGGGATTTACTGCTGTGTCAGCTGTAAGTCCTGCTATTACTTCCTTGAGTGATATGCTCCCGGTAAGCAGCAGGGCTACCGCTCCTGCCATAACTACCATCCAGTATATGCTTATATTATGTTTTTTAACGTTTACCGACGGTTTAACAAGTATCGAGGTAAGCAACCCCGCACATGTAACCGCCGAGATACCGACTGCTGTTTCCACTTTATGCTCCTGTATTCTATCTAACCATTTGTTTAAAGCACCCAAAGAACATAGTATATACATATTGTTTTACATAGTCAAGGAGATTTTTTAAATATTTTTAAATTATTAAATGACTAGGGAGTCCAACCAGAGGTGTCTTTGCACGCTGTCCGCTCCGCGCAGACTTTTCGCACTCTTATCGGGCCGATTTTGCCCGATGCGAAAACGTCTGGAAGGATTTTGCGTGCAAAGACACCTCTGATTGGACTCCCGATCTTATTGACAAATCCCCCAACATACTATAAACTGAAACCATAGAAGCAAATAGAAAGGAAATCACTATGAGAATCGGAACAGGATACGATGTACATAAACTGGTGGAAGATAGAAAACTGATACTCGGAGGTGTGGAAATACCGTATGAGAAAGGTCTTTTGGGCCACTCGGATGCTGATGTACTGATACATGCGATAATGGATGCCATACTCGGGGCTGCGGCTCTCGGAGATATCGGAAAGCATTTTCCTGATAACGATGACGCCTATAAGGGTATTTCGAGCATAGTTTTACTTAAAAAGGTTGCAGAGATCATAAAAAAAGAAGGCTATGAAATAGGGAATATAGATTCCACTATCATAGCCCAAAGACCTAAACTTGCTATGTATATCCCTGCCATGAGGGAAAATATCGCCAATGCTCTGGAGATCAGCGTCTCACAGGTAAATGTAAAGGCCACTACCGAGGAAGGACTCGGATTTACCGGTGAGGGACTGGGTATCGCATCGCAGGCGATATGTATGCTACTGTAATTATTTGTATGCAGTCTCAAGTGAAATAGCTACCTCCGCATATGTAGTAGAGATATAGCTTATTTCATTATCTATCATTACTGCGTAGAACAGCTGTGTAGAATACTCAGGGTAATAATCGTAGGTTGTACCCTGTTTTGCCTGAAGTCTTACCTCACAGGTGGTGTTGGGTTCACGGCGGACATTTACGTCATTGCCGATAACCTTTACTTTCAGAGCACCCAGCTCTCGTATCTTATTAACAGCTTCGGTATCTTTCAGGATATACTGTGTGGATACATATCCGGTAATATTTCCTGACTTTATCTTAAACCATTCGTTTCCACGCTCGATAACTTTTCCGTATCCGTTAGCAGGAAGTGTACCTACCACCTTTTTATTCTGGCCTGCTCCCTCGCGGACATTCATCTTATCATTTACATTTGCAATGATATAATCAAATTTGATATAATCCGGAGCCACAAGAGGCGTAGGTGTAGGTGTCAGTTCATCTGTTGTAGGCTCAGGCTCGGAAGTTACCTCCGGCTCTACGGATGTAGGTTCCGGTGTGGTCTGCTCTGCTATCTTCGTTACAGAATTTTCTATTTTTTGTTTGGTCTCATTCAACTGGGCTGTCACCGCATCCCTTATTTCTTCGGATGCAGTATCGTCCGGCTCATGGAGTGTCAAAAAACATATCCAGATGATAGCTATCAGGGTCAGTACCGCTCCTGCTATCAGTCGGTAATATTTTTTCATAGATATCTATGTTGTCCTTTCGTCTATCTTATACGTTATAAACTTTTATATACGGTCAGCCATTATTTCTTGACCGGCGGATCAAAGTTGCTTAGTTTCTTGTTTGCATAGTCATATGCATATGCTTTTTCATTAAAGAAATCAAAGAAGAAGCAATATCCGCCGGCAATGTTCAGCCACTTGAAATTTCCTTCAAGTATCTTTGTCTCTTCCCCATTTTCTCTGTCCAGCATATATATGGCGCTGTCATCTTTCTCGTCGCAGTTATAAAAAACATACCTGCCGTCGGAAGTGATATTATACCATGAACAGGGACGGTTTACAATAAGCTTTCTTTCCTTGTCCTCATAGTCGGCAAGGTAAATGTTATATCCGTTTTGGGTGGATATATAGAAAATGCCCTCTTCCATCGCGATGGGAAGATATGCCTTGGTCTCTATAGCCACGGTCTGGTTGCCGTTGGGATTCAGATAATGTATGTTCTGATCGCTCAATGCACCCGAGTAATACAGCCTGCCGTCAAACACGGATACCACAGGGGTATCATCACTGAACAGCTTCTTGTCGTTTTCTTTATCGATATCTATCCTGTGCAGAGTCAGAGCGTTATTCTTGTAAACCTGATAGTACAGCTGATTATCATAAAGCAAAAGACTTCCGCTCGGATCCGATGATATCATCTGGAGATTTGTCCCGTTTTTCCTGATCCTGAACACGCCTGTACTGTAGAAAATGAAGACGCTCTGGGTAGGATTCTCCTTCATATTGTTTTTTCTGGTATAGAATACATAATTCTCATCGACATTGATATAACGTGCATAGTCGTTATATAGCTTTTTATAATCTCCAAACTCCAGGTTCATAGAGTAAAGTGTGTAATCATCGTTGGGGTTACTGAAATATATTCTGCCGCCGTTTTCACAGAAAAGGCCGCCGTTATACAGGTTGCCGGCTGTGTTTCCAATGGTGCCGGCAGCACTTTTGTATACTTTATTGGTCAGGATGCTGTATGTTACAAGTCCTGCTGCGATCAAAAGCAGGATAAATATCACAACCGCTGGGCGTACCGTTTTTTTACCGGTCTTTTTGCTTACTTTTTTTACTTCGCCCTCTTCGGCATTTAAACGGGCATTATTAAGTCCCGTCCTTCCTGCTCTAAGCACGTAGTTTGTCCCCATATGATCGTTAGGACCGGTCCCGACGGTTTTTTTGACATTTCTGTCGCTTTTTGTATCCGACTTTCCTTTTTTGCTTTCAAGCATTTTTTTCCTTTGTTCGTCTGTCATATGCGGGACCTCCTTTCTCATACAGGTATTGACTGTATTATAGCAAATTACGCCTGTTACGTCAATTAAAACATAAGTTATAACTTAATGTGCTTGACAGAGTTGTAATGTATCTATATCATAGAATTAAATTATTAGTAACCGGAGAATTTGGGTGAAAAATTTTCGATTTTTCATCCCGGCGGTTTGTGCTGCAGGCGCGCAAACCTTGGGACAGCACGCCTGCGGCATGCTGCATATTATGAGATATCCTGAATTTTTAAAGAGTAATGGAAAAATAGGTTTTATCGCACCTTCATTCGGTTGCGCGTCTTTAGAGCCCTATCATACAAGATTTAAATCCGCCCTGGAATATTTTGAAAGCTGGGGATTTTCAACTGTTGTCGGTCCCAACGTTTATCTTGAGGATGGTTTCGGAAAGAGTACCTCATCTGAAAAATGCGGTGAGGAAATAAATGATTTCTTTTTAAACGATAAGAGTGATATCATCATATCGGCAGGCGGCGGCGAAACCATGTGTGAAGATCTAAGTTTTGTTGATTTCAAAAGTATAGCTAAAGCTAAACCAAAGTGGTTTTTGGGGTATTCCGATAATACCAATCTGACCTTTACTCTGCCTACTTTATGTGATACTGCGGCAGTTTACGGTCCGTGTGCTTCCTCCTTCGGCATGAGGCCCGTGCATCCGTACCTTAACGATGCTTTTGATTTTATATGCGGGAAAAAGACAGAATTTCGTAACTATGAAAAATGGGAAACAGAGGGAAAAGCCTGCGAAGAAATGCCTCTCGCTACATTAAATGCCACTGAACCTTTTATGCTTTCGGCTTACTGTGACGGAGTGTATTATCACTCTTCCCTGTCCGGAAACGACTCACTCACAGGCAGCAATACAGGTGATAAATCCTGCCATGCAGAATATATATGCGAATCTATCGATAAAGTAAACTTTAATTTTTCAGGCAGAATGCTTGGCGGATGCCTCGATATCCTGACCATACTCTGTGGTACAAAATATGACAAAGTAAAAGATTTTAATGACAGATACGCCGATGACGGCGTGATCTGGTTTTTGGAATCCTGCGACCTAAATTCACTGTCTACTTTGAGAAGCCTATGGCAGCTGAGTGAGGCAGGCTGGTTTGAAAAAGTAAAGGGCTTCCTCATCGGACGCCCTATGCATTATAATGAAAATATTATGGGTCTTGACTGTCGTGATGTTACCTTACAGATGCTCAAGAAGTACAATGTACCGATAGTCTTCGACATAGATCTGGGTCATCTCCCGCCGCAGATGCCGATGGTGTCGGGTGCTATCGGAGATGTCAAGGTAGCCGGAAACTCTATATCGTTACAATATATCCTGAAATAGTTTAAGCTCCTTCACTTTATGTCGATGCCACAAAGTGGCTTCGATCTGGGCTTAGAAAGATTTTACAGGTACTTCAAAAGCTCATCCCTGACACTGTCAAGTCTTGAGTCTGAGAGACCAAAATCCATCCTCTTATATGACCATGCCGAGCGGCCGATATCATATTTCTTAAAGACCTCATTGATGGTTTTATACCACTCTATGGTATCCTCATTTGTAGCCAGTTCGATAACGCCATACTCTCCGCAGTACAGAGGGGCGTTATTTTTTTCTGCTGCATCGATAGCACTCTTAAACTGCTTCTCAAAATATGTGCTGTCAATCATATCGTCCTCAGATCCGGGCACGAAGAAATCCCTAACCCAGTACTCACTGATGGGAGCGCAGGCTTCCTTATACTGCTTATAGGTCATCTTGAAGGGCAGGCGCAGATCATGGGGCATTACATCTATCCATGTAGCACCCTGATGGGTAAAGATGAGCGGCTCATAGCAGTGGAAATTATAAACCACATTCTCATCGTAAGGCGGATCAAGATCTTTTACCGCAAATACATGGTTGTTCCAATAGCTGCCAACCAAAATCTTTACAGTGGGTGCCTTTCTTCTGATCCTTTCTATCGTGCGCTTGATGATCGCATTCCAGGTCTTTATATATCCCTGGTCGGTTACTTCGTTTAATAATTCAAAGGCAACTCTCTCACCGATATTTCCGTACTTTTCGGCAAAGATTTCCCACATCCTGATAAAGCGCTCCTGATATGCTTCATTATCAAAGAAACCTGATTCTCCATCATGGGAATCGAATGAAAAACCATAGGTCTTATGTACATCGAGTATCATATTTAATCCGTACTTGCCGCACCATTCGATGGCTTTATCGATATACTCATAGCCTTTCTGCTTATAGTTTCCTGCATCATCCTGGATGAGATTATAATCCACGGGCACTCTCACATGATCAAGTCCCCACTCACTGATGGTCTTTATATCGGATTCCTTTATAAAACTGTCGTAATGCTCATAAGTATGCTTGCACTGTGACAGCCAGCCTCCTAAATTGACACCCCTTTTGTAACCTTTCCAGTCTCTCATGCGCTCCTCCTGTATTTTTATAATAACTCAGATACCTGTTTTAAATCATGTAAGATTTTCCACGCTTTTGCTCTCATCTCATCATCGGGCATGATAATGTCCGGAACCATGACAGGTCTCATGCCTGCTGAATATGCTGCTCTTATACCGTTATAGGAATCCTCTATGACTATGGATTCCTGAGGCTTCCCACCCAGTCGTTCACAGCTCATAAGAAATATCTCAGGATCGGGCTTACCTTTTTTAAACATCCCGCCGCCTATTATATCATCAAAATATCCTATGAGTCCTGTGCCTGTCAGCTGTGGTCTCACCCTGTCTATAGGAGTTGACGAAGCAAGCCCCAGCTTATATCCCTTGTTCTTTAAATCCGCAAGACATTCCGATGCATAGTATTTTAACGGCATGCCCTGTTCTTCTACAAATTTGTCAAACACAACCAGACTTTGTCTGCGGAATTCTGCACCGTTAAGAAGCAGTCTTTCTCCGGTAACAATGTCCGTCACATGTGTCTCTTTTAGTGTACCTTGCTCTTTACTAAGTTCTATATACCTGTCAAGTACGCTGATTATATTTGAATCAGGAGTACCGATACATTCCGCAAACGCCTCAAGTATATCCGTTACACCGTACTGCTCCGCCAGGTCTATCCAGACCTTTTTGTCAAGGCTTTCCGAGTCAAACAGTACACCGTCCATGTCAAAAATCACTGTTTTTATATTATCATACATTGTTTTGATTTTGTTATCCTTATGATATATTATCTTGTATAAAAATACCCCTATTTATGATAGGGTTCACCGCTGATTATCCTATAGGATCTGTATATCTGTTCCAGCAGGATCACGCGCATAAGCTGGTGAGGGAATGTCATATCTGAGAAACTCAGATGCATATCGCATTTTTTTAGCACCTCATTTGAAAGCCCCAATGAACCGCCGATAACGAAGCCGATATGTCCCACACTGTTTGTACCCAGTTCTTCTATCTTTGCGGCAAGTCCCTCAGATGAGAGCTTCTTACCGTTTATAGCCAGCGCTATATGGTAACAGCCGTCCTTAAACTTTGAAAGGAGTCTTTCTCCTTCCTTTTCCTTTATCTTCTGCTCTATCGCCTCTCCGGCTCCGTCAGGAGTTTTCTCATCCTGTACCTCTATGATCTCAAGGTTGCAGTATCTGGACAATCGCTTAGAATATTCTGCAATGGCATCAGAGAAGTATTTTTCTTTTATTTTACCTACACATAATATCGTGATCTTCACACATTTACTCCGTCTGTTGATTATTCAGCCTTCTTACTCACACGGCATTTTCGGATCATTTTGTTTTTAACCTCAAGAATACTGATGGTATAAGGACCATATGTAACATTCTCCCTCTCGCCGTCCGTCGGTATCCTGTCAAGCAGGCTGATGATAAGTCCGTTTACAGTGTCAAAATTCTCCAGATCACTGTCCTTTATCTCTATGCCGGTCTCTTCGGTAACATCACTTAATGCCGCCTCGCCTCTTAAGATAAATGAGCCGTCTTTAGCCTTTATTATCATCTGCTCTTCGTTGTCAAACTCGTCCTCGATATCACCGACTATCTCCTCCAATATATCCTCCATTGCCACCAGGCCGGCAGTCTGACCGTACTCATCGATCACGATTGCCATATGGTTTTTCTTTGCCTGCATCTGATTAAACAGTTCATCAATGGTCATGGTATCAGGCACAAAGAACGGCTTTCTTGCTATATCCTTCAGTTTCTTTTGTTTATAATCACCTGACGCATAACACTTTGCCACATCCTTTAGATGGAGTACTCCGATGATATTGTCGATATCATCAACGTACAGGGGATATCTTGAAAACGCCTCTCCTGCCATAAAGCCCATAGCGTCCTCTATGTTCATTCCGGAATCAACGCCCACTATCTTTGTACGATGCGTCATGATATCCTTGGTCTGCTTTTCATCGAAGGAAATGATATTGGAGATCATCTCGGCCTCATCATCATCGATGACACCCTGTTCCTGACCTTCATTTACTATGGAAATGATCTCTTCCTCAGTCACGTTTTCCTCTAAATCCTTAAGCTTTATGCCGAAGGGCAAAAGTATCAGAGCACAACAGCCCTCCAATATCAGACTCAAAGGCTTTAAAAGATATGTGATGAATTTCATGAAACCAAAGGTTTTGTAAAAGATTTTCTCTGTGTTCCTGTTTCCGAGTCTGTCAGGAAGTACATAGGTAAGTAAAGTTACAAGGAAAATCAGTGCTACAGATAAAACAACGCTGACTGCAAGGCGCACGAAAAACTCGTCCAGGCTCTCAAGTATTTTGTTTAACGGACCTGAAACGAAAAGCATGCCGATAACAATCCATGCTATACCCCTTATCAGCCAGCAGGCATTATAGAAATGATTTTCATTTTTATCTATGAATCTAATTGCTTTGGCAGCTCTTTCTTTTTCACTGCCGTTTTCATCCTGACTCTCATTCTGCAGTTCTTTTACACTAACATGCTCAAAAGCAGATTTAGCAAGCGCCACAAAAAAATCAAATAAAGTGATTAATAAAATGATCAGCGTCGCCGCCCACGGGTTTATGTCCATTTATTTCCTTTCCCCTTTAATCCTTTTTCATAGAAACGGCAAGCTCGTTCAGATGCTCTATGATTTCCATCATCTCTTCAACGGTTGTTCTGTTTCTGATGCTTGATTCATAAGTCTCTTTAGAATGTGCGGAAACTTCTTCTATAATAGCTGAAATATTTTCCACTGCATCAACTATCGACTTATTTGCATCTGCAAGACTTGAAACAGACTCAGACAATCCGCCTGTACGTTCTTCAATGTCCTTAGAATCGGTCTTTATGATATCAAGACTCTTAACTGTTTCCATAGTCGCATCATGCTGTCTGCGACTACCCTCAATAAATGCCTTAATGGCTTTATCCACATCAAGAAGCTTCTGGTCGATGCTTGAGATCAGCTCATTGATATCACCTGTAGCATTCTGTGTCTGGTTTGCAAGGTTAGATATCTCACTGGCAACTACAGAAAATCCCCTGCCGGCATCTCCTGCTCTGGCTGCCTCTATGCTGGCATTAAGAGCAAGCAGAGCGGTCTGATCTGCTACATTATTTATCAGTTCGATGATGCTCTGCATCTGTTTTGTACTGTTTTCAAGCTCCTGTAATTCCTTTGCCGCATCGCTGGAATATTTATCCGATGCAGCCACTTCCTTCTCGAGATTATTCATATTAACGGAGCCAAGTGCTATAGCTTTTCCTGTCTCGGACACACTGTCTGAAATAGCTCTGGCATGCGTATTTACATCGTCCAGTCTGTTCTGTATCTCGCCTGTCATTATCATCTGGGTCTGAATAGAATCAGATGTAACACTTGTACCGGTGCTTACTTCCTCCATGGAATAGCATGTTCTGTCCATGGCCTGGCTCAGCTGCTTCATCTTTTGATTCATCTGCTCGATGCCTACGGTAAGTTCGGATGATACCGAGAGTACCTTGTCCAGGAGTACTGCTGTATGATTCTTTTCATCTTTGATATCATCAAGTTTTTCCTTGTTGATACCACCACTCATTATCGCAACAAATATATTGAAAATACCGCAAAGGAACAGCAGGAACAGCTGTATCTCCGCAGTAACAATGTCTTGGTCTGTAAGACCATTAAGCAGTGCATAAAACACTACGGATCCGACATTAAAAACGTTATAGGTTATAGCCGTAGCTACCGCAAAGCGGCGGTCCGCATATGCATTTAATGCTATCATGATAACCAGGGCGTAGGTAAATACCAGATCATTATTTGCCGTAAACAGCATGAACGCCCACGGGAGTGCAAAGCCGAAAAGAATAAGGTACTTAATTACGTCTATGCATCTCCTGGTTGTATGTAAGAACAGTACTACCGCACCGGGTATCCATAGGCTGGCCAATACGGTAAAAAAGTAAGTGAATGTACGGTTACCCTTAATTGCTTCTATCAAATATGCCCCAGAAATAACCGAAATCGTTATGACATAGCATGCTATGGCTGCCCTGTTTCTCCTGATGGATTCAGACATCTTAGTTTTATTCTTAGGCATTGCAGTCTCCTTTATAATTTGATTTATCCGATATTTCTATGTATAATCGCTAAAGTTTTCTCCTTATATTTCGGATTATATGTCTATTATCTTACATTATAACAAATTTTGGATAAAAATCAAACTATATTTATATTATTTCTAAATATATATGCTATCATTATTTCATTCTGAATGAAGTTTTCCATTTCAATCAATACAAAAAGGACACATACCCTTTTATGAGATATGTGTCCATACATTGTCCTAACCTTACAAGTTATAATACTTTTATCAATAGATGAATCCCTTAGCCTTAAGAAGCTCGGCCATAAGAACTGCTCCACCTGCTGCACCTCTTAATGTGTTGTGTGAAAGACCTACAAACTTGTACTGGTAAAGCTTATCCTCACGAAGTCTGCCCATGCATACAGCCATGCCGCCTTCTGTATCACGGTCAAGCTTTGTCTGAGGACGGTTGTCCTCCTCAAAGTAATGGATGAACTGCTTGGGTGCTGAAGGAAGCTCAAGCTCCTGAGGTACGCCCTTGAAGTTAGCCCACTTCTCTAATATCTGCTCCTTGGTAGGCTTTTTCTTGAAGTTTACAAATACTGCTGCCATATGTCCGTTTGTTACGGGCACGCGGATACACTGTGTAGTGATAACAGGACTTGATGCCTTTACGATCTCACCATTCTCAATATGTCCCCAGATTCTTAAAGGCTCCTGCTCGGACTTCTCTTCCTCGCCGCCGATATAAGGGATAACGTTGTCAATCATCTCAGGCCAATCCTTGAAGTTCTTACCTGCACCTGAGATAGCCTGATATGTGGTAGCTACTACTGTCTCGGGCTCAAACTCTGAAAGTGCGAAAAGTGCGGGTGTATAACTCTGGATGGAGCAATTAGGCTTTACAGCTACGAAGCCCTTCTTTGTTCCAAGTCTCTTCTTCTGGAACTCGATAACATCTGTATGCTCGGGATTAAGCTCCGGCACGATCATGGGTACATCGGGAGTCCAACGATGAGCACTGTTGTTTGAAACTACGGGAACCTCTGCCTTTGCGTAAGCTTCCTCTGCCTGCTGGATGGCTTCCTTTGTGCCTTCATAAGCACTGAATACAAAATCTACCTGAGAAGCAACCTTGTCAATCTCATCAACATTAAGTACAACCATATTTTTAACTGCTTCAGGCATGGGAGTATCCATCTTCCATCTGTCACCAACTGCCTCTGCGTATGTCTTTCCCGCACTTCTGGGGCTGGCTGCTACTGCTGCCACCTCAAACCAGGGATGATTCTCTAATAACTGGATGAATCTCTGTCCTACCATACCCGTTGCACCGAGTATACCTGCTTTTAATTTTGCCATAACTGTTTCCTACCTTTCTTCTACCTGTGATCCCTATGGAGATGTCCACAAGGAATGCACCTTTTATGTTTTGTCTTTATCCGACGGACATTTGTCCGTCTCTGAAAATATGATGATATATTATCACATCTGTTTATAAAATGCAAGCAGTTTTTCTATAAAAATATACACAAATTTATAACTTATATACGCCTACTATTCGTTATTATTTCCCAAACAACATTTGCAGCCCGCAAAACATTACCACTAAGCATAGTATCTTATAGTCTCACAAGAATATTTAATTTACCTTTCCTGCTTGTACCCACTATCTCTGCAAGTTTAAACCGTCCATAACCCCTGACTGTCACCACATCATCCTGCTTTAGGGCCAGTGAAGTGTTTTCTGTCTGACGGCCATTCACAAATACTTTCTTTTGAGCAAAGTACTCCATGGCAGCACTTCTGGAAACATTGTATACCTTAGCTATCACTGCATCGATACGCTCTGATGCAACCTGTATCATCTTCTCTTTTTCAAAGCCCCTTGGGATATCCTTAATATCTTCTGCCTCCGCTTTGCGTACACTTACAGAGGTATGTTTAACACTGATGAGGTTTTCTATGATAAAATCAGAAATCCTCTCCAGGCAGAAAATATATGCCTTCTTTCCGGTAACTATTATGTCTCCGAGCAAGCTCCTCTCTATACCCAGACTCATAAGCGCGCCCAGAAAATCCCTGTGAGTCAGGTCATCTGCAAACTTGTCCACAAGGGGTACTATAGCAAGTATATCTATCGGAAAATTCTCCTCGTATCCCAGTGATTCCGGATCACCGAAACGCACAACTGCCCTTTCTGCTCCGTCGTATCCTCCGAAGACAGTGGGCTTTGCATAGTCCAGAGTCCTTTTCTCTTCGTAAAAAAGAGACAAGTCCGCCATACCCAGAAACTGGGTAAAGGTGAACTGTCCCTTTGTATAACTTCTGTCCGCCAGCTCGGCGAAACGCTTTTTTGTAAATTCTGTTTCTTCCATATTATTTTACATTTTTCTTATAAATTATTTCAAGACCTTTCATAGTGAGTCGTCTGTCATATTCATCTATCATATCGGTAGCATTTGCGATGATGGAGCCCAGACCTCCGGTAGCTACTACCTTCATCTCCTTGAGGCCTGCTTCTTCCTTGACTCTCTTTATGATGTACTCAGTCTGACCGATGCATCCATAAAGAAGACCTGCCTGCATACTCGAAACGGTGTCATTTGTCAGGATGGTATCCGGAAGTTTCAGTTCTATCTCAGGCAATTTAGCAGTGTCGTTCCAAAGAGCATTGGCACTGATACGGATACCCGGCGCGGTGATACCATAACGGAATGAGCCGTCCTCCTCAACTAAGTCATAGGTAGTCGCGGTACCATAATCGATAACCATTACATTACCGCCATAAATAGCGTATGCTGCTGCCAGATCCACTATTCTGTCCGCACCTGCTTCTCTGGTATTTGCCAGTCTGATCTTGATACCAGTCTTGGTACCTGCTCCTACCTCCATAGGACGGATGCCGGTCAGTTTTACAATACCGTTTATCAATGAATGCATGATGGCAGGTACTACGCTCGCCACTATACATCCGTCAATGCTTTCCACAGGGAGCTGATTTATCCAGAGCTGTTCACGGATAGCTGCACTGAATTCGTCCGATGTCCTGGGAAGCTTTGTGGTGATTGCAAAGAATACCTTGAACTCGCCATTATCTATAACTGCAAAATTTGTATTTGTATTTCCAACATCTACTGCTAATAACATAAATATATTCCTCTCGTGATCCCTTGTTACTTATTAATATCGACAACTTGATTTGTTACTATAACTCTTATTTAACCGCCTCAAAATATACTATATTTTTCTATAACTGTCAACCTGATCAAAAACTATGAATGTTTTTTTCCGTTTTTAAGTCTCTCCCCATAATCTGAAAGATATTCAAGTATCTCTTGCTGTGACTGGCATTGATTTATATCACGGCGGAGCCCCGCAGAGTACGGGAAGCCCTCGGTATACCATGCTATGTGCGATCTCATCTCACGTACGGCTGTCCATTCTCCTTTTAGCTTTGTCAGCATATCAAGATGACGTGCTATCATGGTGTAGACTTCATCGAAACCGGGCTTACCAATCATGTTGGTTTTCTCTTTCTCGTCCGATTTTTCCAAGTCATTTTTGCGGACTGATAGATTGTAGCCTTCTTTTTCTGTTGGCCTACATTGCTCGCTTATCTCATAGTTGCAAGATTCTTTATCAATTAGACCCTTTAAGTATAAATATTCTTTAATACTGCTAAATATCCACGGATTTCCCTGTGCGCCACGTGCTACCATAATCCCGTCACAGCCGGTGTATTTCAGCATTCTCTCTGCATCCTGCGGTGTAAAAATGTCTCCGTTTCCTATGACCGGTATGCTGACACTTTGTTTTACTGCTGCTATGATGTCCCAATCAGCTTTTCCGCTATAGTACTGCTCCCTGGTCCTGCCATGGACTGCTATGGCTGCTGCTCCGGCCTCTTCCATCGCTTTAGCGAATTCAGGTGCGTTTGCATCTCCTGCCGCAAAGCCTTTTCGTATCTTTACTGTTACCGGTTTCTTTACTGCTTTTACCATGGCATTTACTACTTCTGCTGCCAGCTTCACATTTTTCATCATAGCGGAGCCTTCGCCGTTATTTACTACCTTAGGCACAGGACATCCCATATTTATGTCAAATATATCAAAATTTCTGTCCTCTATCCTCTTTGCTGTCTCGGCCATGATATCAGGCTCACTACCGAAAAGCTGAAGGGCGATCGGTCGCTCCCTGTCATCGACAAGAAGCATGTCCTTTGTATTAGTATTATTATAATGGATCCCTTTTGCACTCACCATCTCGGTATAAATAAGATCTGCCCCCTGCTCTTTACACAGGAGGCGGAAAGGCATATCTGTTACGCCTGCCATAGGGCCGAGTGAGAGAAATCCCACATCTATGTTTCCGATTTTCATTTGCAAATTACCTTTAATACTATGTATTCTACTGTATTTACGTATCTCTCGCTCCGTTCAGGATGACACATAGGCACTGTGATCACCAGTCACTGTCCCAGTCGGTGCTACCCGAATCCCAGCTATCGTAGCTGCTGTCATAGCTGTCATAATCATCATAATCATCACTGCTTGAACTATGTGATTCCTGATAAGACTCATACGCATCACTGTCATAAAAGCTTTCCCCCCAGCTTGAATTCCAGCCGTCATCATAATAGTAGTCCTTGCCACTGTCATATATGGTATCTGTTATGCTGTTGTCAACGCCATACCAGTCATCGTAAGTATCGTCATAATAATACCAGCTGTTACCGATATGATAGTACATCGTGTCATCATATCTATAGTAACCGGACGGGTGTTTTGCACCCTTGGCAAGATAAACAGCAAGTATAATTATCGTAATCAGTATAACAATCAAAGTGAAATTGCGGCCGGACTTGGAGCCTTGTACTCTGACTCTGGAATTTCTCGTGTTAGAGTAGTTGTTGCTGTTCGATTTATAAAGTGACTCATCGATACCAAGATTATTAACCGACCTTGAATTACCTGATGATCTGTTTGACATATATGGAGTACTCGATTTGCCATCAGGATATATGCCACGGTTATGGCACTCCTCTAAGAGTTTTCCATATATTTCATTTACAGCATGACGCTCATCCTTGCCCTTATATCTGATGGCTCTTGTACCGTCAGCCTTATTCTTGTAAACTACTACGTCTCCCCGATTGTCCCTGTATATACCAAACGCTTTGGGCTCCTTAAAGTCTTCACCGATAAAGAAACGCATACGAGCCAAAGGCATACCGCGTTCTGCACAGTATTCCTGAAGTTCCTCTATGGTCTGCGGATCCGTAATAATCCTTTCCGTGTCAATGACATAGAGTGGATTTGCTGCACCACAGCTGGGACATGTCTGATCGGCGGTCGAGATTGTTGAACCGCAATATTCACACTTACAGGTAGATGCCATAGCAGTCACCTCTCTTCCTCTTCATCTTTCCTTGGCTATTATAACATCACTTTTTCGAATACACAACAGGAAGTTTGGAGAAATAGAGGCTGTTTTATAGCACCGTGAGGGATTTACAGTAGTATCTTTTATATGTTATAATGTTTCTATTATGAACGAACCTATGATTATTATAGAAAAAGAATATCAGATACCGGATGTTATCCTTGACTGGGCACAGTCTCATTCTGTGCCTGTTTTGTCATGCCACGATTTTGACTGCTTCTCTTTGAACTATGATTATATAATCGAATACTCCGATGAAATCACCATCGATTATCTCAATATGACATATTGCCATGCCCACAACCTGCCTGCCACTATTGCGACTACAGACAGACTTATCATCCGTGAAATCGGGACTGATGATCTCGATATTTACCAAAGACTTATCGAAGAAAACCCGGCTGTGATATCCGATAAATCCCTGTTAGGGCTCAGCGCCGAAGAGTTTAAAGAAAGACACCTGGCATATATGAAATACAGCTATCAGTTTTTAGGTTATGGGATATGGGGGATATTTTTATCCGGTGAAATCATGATCGGGATTGCCGGTCTGGACGGGACCGATAGTATTTCTCTTTCATATGCTCTTCTTGAAAAATACCGTGGACAAGGCTACGCATATGAAGCTGTATGTGAAGTTTTGAATTATGCCATCCATGATCTTGAAATCAGTCATATAAAACTGGATATAGCAAAAGACAATCTTTCATCCATAAAACTGGCAAAAAAAATCCGGAATATCTATCCTGAGATTTTGCAGATAAATATTCCGGATTAACCACCTTATTAGTAATAGTTTTCTTCTAAAGCATTCCATCTGAGAACAGCTTTAATTTAGCAAAGAAATCCTCTAAAATATATCTTGAATCTACATCCTTATAAACTCTGATAACAGGGTTCCCGGGACGGGAAGTTGAAGAAGTGTCATCATTTACATGAGGTGCAGGTGCTTCCACATAATGACCGAGTCCCGGATTTATAGCTGCTGCTATCGCAGGTGAATCTCCCAATGACCAGCTCTCTCCCTGAGTCCATCCGGCATAGGGGGATAAGTTGTAGCTGATCATATTCTCATACAGATGCTTTCCGATTTCTCCGCAAGGTAAAACCTTTAGTTTTAGCTCTGCCAAGCCCACAAGAATTGTCGTATAAACATTGGATGGGATCAGCCAGAGATTTGTACCGCTTTCAAGCACTTCATTTGCCGCAGTAATGTCATTCCCCGCATTAAATTCCCTAAACGGTGCCGGCTTTTCTTCTATGCCATGTGTACCGATCCAGATGACAGTTACTTTATCTATTATGTCAGGATTTTTTCTAAAGGCTGCTGCCACATTTGTAATCGCACCCTGGCACAGGATATACAAAGGCTTATCATCAGCACGAAGTGCTTCCTCAATTATAAAATCTACAGCCTCGGAGTATTGGGCTTTTTCTGTATTGATATCAATAGATGTTACAGAAATACTTTCTGTTTCAGATAATTCTTGATATGTTGATTTGCTCAAAGGGCCCTCTTCGCCCATAAAAACAGGAACATCCATTTTCATAGCACTAAGGATGGTTTTAATCTCATTATAGCTTCTTTCCACAGAGCCTTTTTCGTTAAAATGCTCTGCAAGAATGCCTTTAACTATAAGCTTCGGGCTCAGCAGTCCCTGTACTATCGCAAACGGATCATCAGCCTCGCATGCTGCATCCGTATCAATGATTACTCTGATTTTCTTTTCATCCGGTATCTGTATCATTTTCTTCCCTCCCCAATGATTATTGAGACTACACTTTCAAGGTACTTGAATCCCACAAGGCGATTGCCGCACCAAATGGTTTCTATATCGAATTCTCCGTTTTTCATGCGTATCAAGATGTCTCTTAAATCATCCTGATTATTCCTTTTATCTTTTGTATTAATACTATTTTTATAAACAGGCATTAGTATTTCATGCAGCTTATCTACCTCAATATCTTCCGGCACCGGCAGATATCTATACAGCCATTTCTGATATTTGGTCTCGTCTTTATCCACAAAAAAAGCTGCAAAAACACATGGTTCTTTAGTGTCAACAAATCCCATTTTCTCGTGGAGTCCGATGGAATTTTTGTTATCTTTCCTCACTGCAGATATTACATTTTCAGCTGCCTCATAACGCTCTAATTCCGAAAATACTTTTTGATACATACGGGTAGCAATCCCCTGTTTTCTGTATCCGGCTCTTACATGAACATCCCCTATGTACCATTGTTTTACATCATCAGGATTTCTGAAACAACGCAGGTATCCAGCTATTTTATTTTCGGATATATCGCTTGCAAGCACCTCAAACCACTTTACAGCATATTCGCTCTCGTACCAGTCACAAAAATCAACCTGTTTTTCTGCAGCCTCTTCGGGGGCAGATTTTACTTCCATAAAAAAATCAACCAGATCATTTCGGCGTTTTTGAGACATATTTCTGTGTGAATCTATTATTTGATATCTTATCATATTTATTTCTCGCAAATATATTAATATCTTCTATCTTATCATTCTTACAATCAAAGCAATGATAACACATATTTAGTATAACATATTAACTTTGAACGCACAATAAAAATTGAATTTTCCTATAAAGTAAAAAAGCTCTAGATGAGCTTTGAGAGCTTATCTACAGCTTCTTTAGTACATTCTGGTATGTTGGCACACCTAAACGGTATGCCAAGAGCTTCATATTTAGGGATACAGAGTTTATGAAAAGGAAGCAGCTCTATCTTTTCAAGTGTAGGATAAGAATGTGCTATCCGAGCCATCTCTGAAACTTCTTCTTCAGAATCAGTGTATCCCGGTACCACCACATGGCGTATCCATAACGGTACTCTTTGTTTCGTCACCATATCAAGGAAAAACTGTACTTTTTTCAGACTTCCACCCGTACATTCCCGATATGATTTCTCTGTGGTAAATTTAATATCGCAAATAACAAGGTCAGTTACTTCTAGGAGTTTTTTATATTTTGAGTAAGTTACGCTTTCCTTATATAACTTAGTAATATTTTCAGAATTATCCCCTTTATCTGTCTGATTATCATCCAAATCTTTATAGGAATTATTCTTCACATCAATATTATTTAATTCGGTTATGTCTTCCGGGAAATTACCGGATGTATCAAGGCAGGTATGAATACCATTCTCATGCAGCTTAGTAAACAATTCCGTCACAAACTCAGCCTGTACCAAAGGCTCACCGCCCGATACAGTCACCCCGCCACCATTGGCAAAGTAAGTTTTATACCGTAAAATCTTACTAACCAATTCATCCGCAGTGTAGGGCGTACCAAGATGACGCTTAGGTTCGTGCGGATCCATAACAAGCCACGTATCCGGATTATGGCAGTACATGCACCTCAATGGACATCCCTGCAGAAAGACGCAGAATCGGATGCCCGGTCCATCTACGGCTCCCATACTCTGGAGTGAGTGAATATATCCAATTGTTTTATTGTTTATATTATTCATAGTATTATAAAGTAGGTCAGTCGAGATAGCAATGCAGGATAAAACCTTAAAGCGTGCAGTGGATATGCTAAGCGGTTATGGTTTTAGACTGTATTGATATCCCGACTGACCGAACAAAAATATTATACAGCCTCATGGAAGGTACGACTGATAACTTCCTTCTTCTGCTCCAATGTCAGTTTATTAAAGATTACAGCATAACCCGATACACGGATGGTAAGTGTAGGATACTTCTCAGGGTTGTTCATAGCATCGATCAGAGTCTCACGGTTAAGCACATTAACATTTAAGTGATGAGCACCCTGAGCAAAATAACCGTCAAGGATATTGATCAGGTTATCATAACGTTCTTCATCCGAATGTCCAAGAGCCTGAGGTACGATGGAGAAGGTATTGCTGATACCGTCCTTGCAGGTCTTGTACTGAAGCTTAGCTACAGAGTTGAGTGAAGCAAGAGCACCGTTCTTGTCCCTGCCATGCATAGGATTTGCACCGGGAGCAAAAGGCTCACCTGCACGTCTGCCGTCAGGAGTATTTCCGGTCTTCTTTCCGTACATAACATTTGAAGTAATGGTAAGAATGGAAAGAGTATGCTCTGCATTTCTATAAGTAGGGATCTGCTGTAACTCATGTAAGAAGAGTTCTGTCTGCTCCTTAGCGATCATATCTACCCTGTCATCATCATTTCCATAGCAGGGGAACTCACCTGTGGTCTCGAAATCCTTGATGAGACCGTTTTCATCACGGATTACACGAACCTTGGCATATTTGATCGCTGATAACGAATCTGCCAAAACTGACAGACCGGCTACACCAAATGCCATATATCTGTGAACATTGGTGTCATGCAGAGCCATCTGAGTCTTTTCATATGCATACTTGTCATGCATATAGTGGATCATGTTCATGGCGGTAACATAGGTCTTTGCCAGCCACTTACGATAGAAGCTCATACGCTCCATAACCTTATCATAATCAAGGTATTCGTCTTCGTATACAGGCATCTCGGGACCAACCTGCGTATCGTATCTCTCATCCTTACCGCCGTTAAGGCTCATAAGCAGTAGCTTTGCAAGATTAGCACGGGCACCGAAGAACTGCATATCCTTGCCAAGACGCATAGCAGATACACAGCAGGCAATGCCGTAGTCATCACCGTAGATAGGACGCATAACATCATCGTTCTCATACTGGATGGCGTGAGTATCGCAGGAAACCTTTGCTGCAAAACGCTTGAAGTTCTTAGGCAGATCCTTTGAATAAAGGACTGTCAGGTTGGGCTCAGCAGAAGGTCCTAATGTATAAAGTGTATTTAATATTCTAAATGAATTCTTGGTAACCAGAGTCCTGCCATCCTCTCCCATACCGCCGATGGACTCAGTGATCCACATAGGATCGCCGGCAAAAAGCTCATTGTATTCAGGTGTACGGAGATGTCTTGCCATACGGAGCTTCATCACAAAATCATCAAGTAACTCCTGAAGCCCGCTCTCGGTATATGTGCCGTTTGCAAGATCTCTTTCAAAATAAATGTCAAGGAATGTGGATGTACGGCCAAGGCTCATGGCAGCGCCGTTCTGCTCCTTGATGGCACCAAGGTATCCGAAATACAGCCACTGGATAGCTTCGCGTGAGTTAGTTGCGGGCTTGCTGATATCCAGGCCGTAAAGAAGCGCCATATCCTTTAACTTACCAAGGAAATTGATCTGCTGATACAGCTCCTCCAGTCTCCTGATGGACTCAGCATCCTGAAGCTGTGAAGCAAGCTCGGCCTTATCCTTCTGCTTGCACTCTATAAGTCTGTCAACACCGTATAATGCCACACGTCTGTAGTCACCGATGATCCTGCCTCTGCCGTATGCATCGGGAAGACCGGTGATAATGCCGACATGACGTGCTTTTCTTATCTCATCACTGTACACTCTGAAAACACCGTCATTATGAGTTGTCCTGTAAAGGAACTCCTCTTCTACCTTTTCAGAAAGCTCGTAGCCGTATGCCTGGCAAGCCTTTCTGGTCATATTAAGTCCACCAAAGGGGTTTACTCCACGTCTTAAAGGACGGTCAGTCTGGAGACCTACGATAAGCTCCTTGTCCTTATCAAGATATCCGGGCTTATAGCTTAACAGAGAGGTAACATGCTGGGTATCGATATCAAGCACTCCTCCAAAACGCTGCTCGAGCTCAAAAAGTCCGTTCAGCTTATGCATCAGCTCGCTTGTTCTCTCCGTAGCTCCTGCGAGGAACCTCTCGTCTCCGTCATATGGTGTATAGTTCTGCTGGATAAAATCACGTACATTAATCTCATTCTTCCATGTTTCACCTTTGAATCCTGCCCAAGCTTCCATATTAACCTCCCAAAATTTATAAGTACTTACATTAAAACATTACCGCTTTAGTTCACAAAAGAGTATACAAAAAGGGCAGTGCTTTCAAAGAAAACACTGCCCAGACGGTCGGCTTGATCTAACTGAACAGGCTCACCGTAGTTGATTCTACGAGTACTCATCCGTCAGAGTCCTGTTCTGATTATAAAGATAACATAAGCTTCAATTTTAGTCAATATACAAAATCAACAAATTTTTCTTTTTTATCTGTACTTTTTCTCGGGATATTTCTTATAATATTCCTCTTTATCCTCATACATACGTCTGTCAGCCAGGCTCATGCATTCACGGATATCTATCTTCTCGGTTTCGTAACACCAGCCCAAAGCAAAGTTTACGTCTTTATCTGCATCGCAGATTTTTCTGAGCTGTGCGATTTTTTCTTTAATCTCATCCTCGGTGACGTTCATACAAATGATCATGAACTCATCACCGCCTGCACGGTAAATGTCCTCATCCACGAATACCTGCTGAAGCATTGCACCGCACTTTTTGAGCATACGGTCTCCTGCAGCATGTCCCAAACAGTCATTGGTCTTCTTAAGTCCGTTAAGGTCGGCAAATATTACTCCTATACTCTGAGGATAAATATAGGCAGGGTTATCAAATTCAGTTATCCTGTTATTCATGGCATTACGGTTTTTAGTACCTGTCAAGGCATCCATAATACTCATCTTTTCCAGCTTTGTAAGCAGCTGATAATTGGCAATTCTTGAAGCTATAAAGAATGATGTAAGCTCAAGAACTCCCTTTATCTTCATGACATTTTCTACAGCAAAGTTTGATGCCCATATATAACCGATAAGCTTGTCATTATACTGTAATTTGAAAAGCACCAGTGTTTCAACGGTATTTCTGTTTAAGGCCTCATACCAGACAGGATTTCTTTCTTTTATTATCAGTCTGTCCTGCTCATTTTTTACTATCAGGCTTGAACTTCCGGCCATTGTATCTTTCCAGCCCTCTACAGTTGTATAGAAGCCTTTGTTCATCATCTCACCGGTACGCTTGGCTATATAATCCTCTTGCAGCGAGTCGGCAAGCACCAGAGATTCCCTGGCCTCTTCATCTACCAGTATTACACAGCATCTGCGAGCCTGGCAGATATCCCTGATATCCTTTATGACCTCATTTATGGTTTCCTTGAAATCCTTTGTACCATGAAGCTTAATACACGAATCCAGTACAGCTTTTGATACATCCGGCGGCACATCCGTCATGATGGCGGTATCGACTCTATGGGTAACAGAATAGGTATACAGACAGTATCCGATATTTTCCTCATCGGACTTTATGGGAAGGAAATACATCTCGAGCCACTGAGCACCCTCAAATATTTCTATGTATGAGTGATGTGTCTGATGTAATATAGCACTCCTGTAGCAGTAATCCTCAAAATTCAGGCTTTTAGGCAGGTACTTAGTATACAGGTCATTTTCGGTAAAATCCTTTCCGGTCTGCAGTTTCACTTCTTCAATGTGTGCCCGGTTACCGGCTACTGCCCTGATATTACCGTATTTCCCGTCCGGGAATTTCTCCACGGAAAGTATACAGGCCTTACATATGTAATTGTCCAGTATTTTCTTAAAATCCATAACCCACCTGTACTCGACATAAACTAAAACATTTAATAAAACGATATATATAATATTACAACTAAATACAGTATTTGTAAATATGATTTACATTATTTTTACACAACATGCATATTTACGGCTCTTTTGTAATTTACCTGTCAAAAAAACAGTCATTCTCATTAACCCAAATGAGAATGACTGTTTTCATATCTGCAACCAATTTAATATATTATGACCAATAAGGCTTCTGTTCACTATTTGATACACCCTTAAGCTTCTCCTTGAACTCATCCAAGATCTCGGTATAATCTTCAGCCTTGTAATCCTTGATTTTCTTATTTTCCACAAG
>JAEEGJ010004898.1_pt1 | contig 43651 bp, 42 predicted proteins | sample 8958761 | NCBI WGS metagenome assembly JAEEGJ01 (sample SAMN16246546, study PRJNA631951) | gut metagenome | biome: gut microbiome; feature: rumen; material: RS-attached | host: Bos | place: Iran: Karaj | collected 2018-10
AATTGCAGCGCATCGTGCGTGAAGGACTGAATATTTTACGTAAAGAAAACGCATAAAGACATGAGTGCTATAAGAAACTTATTCGACAAAATGAGGCCAAGCTTCGAAGAGGGCGGCAAGCTGCATGCTTTCCGCAGCGTATTCGACGGCTTTGAGACGTTTGCGCTTGTGCCTAACGACACGTCAAAGTCTGGCGTCAACATTCACGACGCCATCGACTCGAAGCGCATTATGAGTATGGTGGTCATCGCCCTGATGCCGGCCATGCTGTTTGGTATGTATAATATCGGCTATCAGAATTATCTTGCCGCAGGCACACTCGATAGTGCCAGCTTCCTCGAGGTGTTCTGCTTTGGCTTCCTGGCTGTTCTTCCTAAGATCCTCGTCAGCTACATCGTTGGTCTGGGCATCGAGTTTGCCTGGGCACAGTGGAAGGGTGAGGAGATCCAGGAGGGTTATCTCGTGTCGGGTATCATCATCCCGCTGATCATCCCTATCGGCTGTCCGCTGTGGATGCTGGCCCTGGCTTGTGCCTTCTCGGTGATCTTCTGTAAGGAGATCTTCGGCGGCACGGGTATGAACATCTTCAACCCCGCCATCGCAGCCCGTATGTTCCTCTTCTTCGCCTATCCTTCAAAGATGACTGGCGACACGGTCTGGGTGGCTCAGAACTCGATCTTCGGACTGGGTAACGACCTGCCCGACGGCTTTACAGCTGCCACACCGCTCGGACAGATTGGCCAGGGTATCGACCCGCAGGCCTCTATCTGTGACATGATCTGCGGATTCATCCCGGGTTCCATCGGTGAGACCTCACTCATTGCCATTGCCATCGGCGCCATCATCCTCTTGTGGACGGGCATCGCCTCTTGGCGCACCATGCTGAGTGTCTTCGTCGGCGGTACGGCCTTAGCCTTGTTGTTTGAGTCTACCGGCCAGTCGATGACTTGGTGGCATCACTTCGTCATGGGTGGCTTCGCCTTCGGTGCCGTGTTCATGGCTACCGACCCTGTCACCTCCTGCCGCACCACCACAGGCCAGTACATCTACGGCTTCCTCATCGGAGCGATGGCCATCATCATCCGTGTGCTGAATGCCGGCTATCCCGAGGGTATGATGCTTGCCATCTTCTTTGGTAATATGTTTGCTCCTACGATCGACCATTTTGTGGTGGCTCGTAACATTTCGAAACGTTTGAAGAGAGGAGGTACCAAATGAAACTGAATACGAATTCGAATACGTACATTATTATATATAGTGCGATTCTGGTGGTTATTGTGGCCTTCCTGCTGGCATTCGTCTATCAGGCCCTGAAGCCGATGCAGGATGCGAACGTGGCCCTCGATGTGAAAAAGCAGATTCTTTACTCGCTTAACATCCGTGACTTGGACGGCGCTGAGGCTGAGGCCAAGTATGCCGAGGTGGTGAAGGAAGAAGCAGAGAAGGACGGACAGAAGTACTACCTGTGTGAGATCGACGGTGAGGACATCCTCGTAGTCGCTCTGAAGGGCATGGGACTCTGGGGTGGAATCAGCGGTTACATCTCCATCCATGGTGATGAGACGCCCACCGTCTATGGAGCCTATTTCAATCATGAGAGTGAGACGGCCGGTTTGGGAGCAGAGATTAAGGACTCTCAGGAATGGCAGGAGAAGTTCATCGGCAAGAAGGTCTTTGTCGATGGCACTCAGGATGTGGCTATCTCTATTGTGAAGAAAGTGGAGGACCCCACGACACAGGTCGACTGTGTGACGGGTGCAACGCTGACTTCTAATGGTGTGAATGATATGATCAAGGCAGGACTGAAGGATGCCGGAAAGAATGGCGTTGAACTCTTTGTAAAGATGATATGCACCGCTCCTGCAGATTCCACAGCCGTTGAACCAAAAGCAGAGGAGGAGTAAACTATGGCATTATTCAGTAAACAAAATAAGGAGGTTTTTACCAATCCGTTGAACCTCGACCATCCTATTCTGGGCCAGGTATTGGGTATCTGCTCGGCATTGGCTGTGACTTCTCAGTTGAAGCCAGCCATTGTGATGGGTCTCGCTGTGACGGTTATCACCGCCTTTGCGAATGTGATTATCTCTATCATCCGCAACACCATTCCTAACCGCATCCGTATCGTGGTGCAACTGGTGGTTGTGGCTGCTCTCGTGACCATCGTTTCTCAGATCCTGAAGGCTTTCGCCTACGACGTGAGCGTTCAGCTGAGCGTGTATGTAGGTCTGATCATTACCAACTGTATCCTCATGGGACGCCTTGAGGCATTCGCCATGCAGAATAAGCCCTGGCCATCATTCCTCGACGGTGTCGGTAATGGCCTTGGCTATGCCATGATTCTCGTCATCGTGGGTGCTGTGCGTGAGTTGCTGGGCCGTGGTTCACTGCTGGGATTCCAGGTTATCCCTGACGCCTGCTATGACTTCGGATATATGAACAACGGTATGATGACGATGCCAGCTATGGCACTCATACTCGTTGGCTGTGTGATTTGGGTACATCGTGCATATTTTTATAAGGAGAAGTAAATTATGGAACACGCAATATCATTACTGTTCAGGTCGATTTTTGTCGACAATATGATCTTCGCCTTCTTCCTCGGCATGTGCTCTTATCTGGCTGTGTCGAAGACTGTGAAGACTTCATTAGGACTGGGATGTGCCGTGACCTTCGTGCTCACTGTCACCGTTCCCGTCAACTATCTTTTGCAGACCAAGGTGCTGGGGCCCGACTGTCTCGTTGAAGGCGTCGACCTGAGTTACCTGTCGTTTATCCTCTTTATCGCTGTGATTGCCGGAATGGTGCAACTGGTGGAGATGACGGTCGAGAAATACTCGCCTTCGCTCTATGCGGCTTTGGGTATCTTCCTACCGCTGATCGCCGTGAACTGCGCCATCATGGGTGCCTCTCTGTTCATGCAACAGCGCATCCTCATGGAGCCCACCAACTCGCAGGCCATCACTTCTATCTGGGACGCAATGGTCTATGGCTTCGGCTCCGGTATTGGTTGGACACTCGCCATTGTGGCTATGGGTGCCATCCGCGAGAAGATGCAGTATTCGGATGTGCCCAAGCCCTTACAGGGCCTCGGCATCGTGTTTATCACCGTCGGCCTGATGGCTATGGCGATGATGTGTTTCTCCGGCCTAAATATATAATGGTCAATGTTCAATGTTAAATGTTCAATGAATATATGGCACAGTTTATAGCATATAGTATCGGAGTATTCCTCATTGTCATACTCCTGCTCGTGATTATCCTGCTCGTGGCGAAGAAGTATCTGTCGCCCTCAGGAAATGTGAATATTGTGATCAACGGCGACCGTACGATCTCCGTGGCCCAGGGTAACTCGCTGATGTCTACACTCAATGAGAACGGCGTCTTCCTGCCCTCTGCCTGCGGCGGAAAGGCCTCCTGCGGACAGTGTAAGGTGCAGGTGCTCGAAGGGGGAGGGGAGATCCTCGACTCTGAGAAGCCCCACTTCTCGCGCAAGGAGATCAAGGCCGGCTGGCGCCTCGGCTGTCAGTGTAAGGTGAAGAGTGAACTGAAGATCCATGTCGACGAGTCGATCCTCGGCGTCAAGGAATACGAGTGCACCGTCATCTCCAACAAGAACGTCGCCACGTTCATCAAGGAGTTCAAGGTGCAGCTGCCTCCGGGCGAGCACATGGACTTCCTGCCCGGCTCTTACGCTCAGATCAAGATCCCGGCTTTCGACTGCATCGACTACGACAAGGACTTCGACAAGTCGCTCATCGGCGACGAGTACCTGCCCAGCTGGGAGAAGTTCGGTCTGTTCCCGCTCAAGTGTAAGAACCCCGAGCCCACCATCCGTGCCTACTCGATGGCGAACTATCCGGCTGAGGGCGACGTGTTCATGCTCACCGTGCGTATCGCCACGCCGCCGTTCAAGCCCGACAAGAGCGGCTTCATGGAGGTGAACCCCGGTATCGCTTCATCCTATATCTTCTCGCTGAAGCCCGGCGACAAGGTGACGATGAGCGGCCCGTTCGGCGACTTCCACCCGCACTTCGACTCGAAGCGCGAGATGATCTGGGTCGGTGGTGGCGCCGGTATGGCTCCGCTGCGTGCACAGATCATGCACATGACGAAGACGCTCAAGACCACCGATCGCGAGATGCACTACTTCTACGGTGCCCGCGCCCTCAACGAGGTGTTCTATCTCGACGACTTCCTCGGTCTGGAGAAGGATTTCAAGAACTTCCACTTCCACCTGGCCCTCGACCGTCCCGATCCGGCAGCCGATGCCGCTGGCGTGAAGTACACCCCGGGCTTCGTCCATCAGGTGATGCTCAACACCTATCTGAAGGACCACGAGGCTCCCGAGGATGTGGAGTACTACATGTGTGGTCCCGGCCCGATGTCGGCAGCCGTCGTCTCGATGCTCGACTCGCTCGGCGTCGATCCCGAGTCGATCATGTACGACAACTTCGGAGGCTGATCGCCCTCTGTTGCATTGTTGCATTGTCACATTGTAACGTCAATGAATAAAGGATTAGGAATCACGGTGGTTCCTAATCCTTTTTTTAGCGTGTGACGATTCGCTTTCAGCCTATTGCTTCACGAAGCTCTTCGAAGAGACGGCCGAGGCTACGTTGCCACGGACGGCAATGGCCTTGATGGTCTTCGAGGTGCTCAGCGTGATCGGGCCGCTGTACAGCGTCGCGTGCTGGTCGGGCTCCGAGCCGTCGTCAGTATAGTAGATCTTCGCATTGTTGCTCGACGAGATGATGGTTACCGTGGTCGTGTCGGCAAACGGAGTCGTACCACTGATCTGAGGCGCAGACACCTTCTCCTGGATCGGGTACAAGATCTGCTGATACTTGCCGTTGCCCAGGTCGATCTTCTCGGTCTCGATACGGCCTACAAGCTCGAACGTACAGAGGTCCTTGAAAGCACGGCTGGTGAGCTGCTCGCCCTTGGCGTTCTCGGGGATGAAGCGGATGTGTACACCCTGGATCTGGTCTACCCCCACGGTTGAGAAGTTAGCACGTCCGTGCTTCTCGCAGGTGACGGTAGGCGTGAAGGTTCCAAGGCCGTCCCACTTCACCGGCTGTCCGCTCTTCAGCAGTTCCACCATGACGGTGGTCAGCTTCTGGATCACGCCCTCCACGATGTCGCGCGAGTAGACACTCTGGTCGAATGCCACGCGCTCGATCAGTCCGCGCAGGGTCAGCGTCTCGGGGTACCAGGGCACGAGGAAATACTTGCCGTAAGCGGTCGAGTCATCGTTCTTGTTCTGTCGCGCTGCGACGGGGAATGCAACAACATTTACTGCCATGTTTTTTAATACCTTTTTTTGTTAATACTTCCGTCAGGTTTCATCCCTAGTTTCTTCGAGAGAGTGGCCAAGTTTCTGTTAGTAAGTGGCCAGGTTGCTAGCAGAAAGTGGCCAGGTTACTCAGCGGAACTGTTCCTCCGTCTGTTGCAGACTAACGGGACTTCCCTGATTCCGATGCAAAGTTACGACTAAAAATCTGTGTTTGCAAGTAAAATCAAGAGTCTGTTCTCACTTTAAGACTTATTTGCAAATGTAAAATAAAGTAGTATATAATATGTTAGCGCGTGATGTATTGTCACAGATATTTCGTAACTTTGTAGGGTAAAATATTTCATTATGGCATATCAATTAAAAGATTACCACGATTTGTTCACCAAGCAGGCCATTGCCCGGCAGATATTTCCCCATCTGCCGAACCGTTACGGCTGGAAGAAGATCCGCATGGCCGTCGGCGACGACCCCGTGTTGCGCACAGCATTCACCCAGCGCCGCAGGTACCTGTATATATCTGAATATCAATATCTTATGACTATCTTATGATCAGTAAATGTGACAATGTGACAATGCAACTACCACTTTCAGGTAATTCCTGGAAAGTGAAGCAGGCTATTTAAGATTATATTAATATATATATTAATATAATCTTATTTATATAAATATATAAGTCTTCCCCTCTCTTTCGTTTTCCCCCCAACCTTCAGTTGCATTGTTGCATTTGTTACATTGTCACTGGATCTTGTCTTTTTAGCCTTTTATTGGGGGATAAACGCCCTTAAATCTTAAACTATCTTTAATACATTAACATTCCTTGCCGTTTTATTTGTGTGTTTGCAGTTTTTTCCTTATATTTGCCACCAAATATTACTTAATCCAAGGTTATGATGAAATGTCTATTATCCATTGCCCGGTTGCTGGTGACTGTCGCCGGCGTCTTCGTGGCCGCACAGACGGCCTGGGCAGAAGCTACCGTGAGTTTCCCAACAACAAGTGGCGGTAGTGGTACAAGCGACGACCCCTACAAGATCAGTTCTACTGACGACCTTGATCAGTTGGCTACCGATGTGAACAGTGGTACAAACTACAAGGACGTGTATTTCATAGTGACTCAAGACATCGCCTATACCCACAAGGCAAATGGTGAAGAAGGAGCCGACACGGAGTATAACTTTACGACCATCGGTCAGGGTAAATATTTCCAAGGAACTTTCGACGGTAACGGCAAGACCATCAGCGGCATCCGTATCTATAAGAACTATGACAAAAACCAACTTACATTCTTAGGTCCATTCGGTCTCTTCGGCCGTATCGGGTCAACTGCTGAAGTGAAAAATGTAACCCTCTCCGATACTCGCATCGCCTCCGGAAGTGTAGGCGGCATTGTGGGGAATAATGCTGGTGGCAAAATCACAAACTGTCACGTCACCAACACCGTTGAAATACAGGGAATAGGTGATATTAGTCAACACGGTGGCATCGTGGACTATAATGGTTACTATAACGAAATCAAAGGCATTGTCAGCGGCTGTGTCAGTGAAGCCAAGTTCACCAATTGCTCTGGAATAGTTGGCGGCATCGCAGCAGCGAATCAAGGTACCTTGGAGAACAACTTCGTCATCGGCGTCACCATTCCTGCTATCGAGGACAATACTCGTGGCGCCATTGTGGGTAGAAATATTGAAAGCACGCTCACTAACAACTACTACACCGCTTGCACGGTGGCCGGCACGGCTAATGCCACGAACGTGGGCGTAGGTGTCGACGGTTATTACCAACCTGTTGGCGACGTCGCCGAGAACGACGGTGCGCTCTGCGTGTATAAGATGACCCTTGCCGAGGGCGTCACGGATGTTACCATCGATGCCAGTGCCAAGGTCTATTCATACGACAGCAAGGACTACTATACTCCGGGCACGACGGTTAAGCTCACCTACACAGGCACTCCTGCCAAGGGCTACATATTTGGCGGTATCGACGTCGGTGAGGGCGTGACAGGTACACTCAGCGGAAACGACTATACCATGACGATGCCCGCCAGGGATGTCACCGCTTCGGTAAATTTCATCCTCAAGGGCGATATCAATGGTGACAACGTGGTGAACGTGGCTGATATCGTGAAGGCCATCAACGACGGCAAGCCCCAGGACGACATCGATGAGATGGTGAATATCATCATGGACAAATAGCACACCAGGACCTTACCTCATAGATGGATGGTTCTTTTGTTACAACAGGAGAGTCCTTTTTGATTGACTTTGATTGAGAATATAATTTTTCTGCAAAATAGTAGGATATTCCAAATATTTATCGTATCTTTGCGCCAAATCACTAATTAAAACGCTAAAGATATGAAAAGAATGAATCGTTGGGTGCTCGCAGCCACTTTGACTTTCTGCGGCGCGATGATGATCCTCACATCGTGTACCGACGCCATCGGTTCCATGGACAATCCTGTGAATCCCGAACAGCCCGTCAATCCTGCCGACGAACTGGCCAAGGAGACCTTCATTCATGAAGACTGGATGGATCGCACGGTCAGGCCCGGCGACTCGTTCTGGGACTTTGCCAACGGCTCATGGCAGAAGAATCACGACGATTTAGACATGGGCACCATGTTAAATGTCTATACAAGTCGGTATGGATTATTGTATCAAGGTATACTTGAAAGTGCCTCCGACCATCATACAGTTCAGCTGGTTATGGGTTCCAAGCTTACAAAGGAGGAAGAAAAAGCCGCTATGGCTCGTGTATATGCACAACTGAAGCAGGGTGACGATGTCAGCAAGGTTGATGTGATGTATAACATAGGCAAGATGGCCGATATGGGGTTCAATGTCTTCTTTGGGCATGATATATTGAACGTCGATGGCATCATCAGGTATTACATCATGCCTGGTATTGCCTTTTCAAGCATAAATCTCGATAATTCGAAGGAAGAGGAACTTAAAAAGCTTAAGCCCATTTTCGAAGAATGGCTGGACATTGACACCAGTACACCGGAAGGTGGCCGGTTGCTCTCGAATGTCTACGATATAGAGGCATGGATCTTAAAATATTCTGAGGAATGGAAGGGTAAGGCACCAGAGCCCTCCCTCGTCGGCAATATAAGGCCCCAATTGAAATCCGCTCCTGTGCCGGCTCATGAAGCCTTGGCAAAGGCCAGAAACGTAACAAAAGCGGGCGACGACATGATGGGTGCCTTCCGTGAGGCTTTCCATATTGGTAGTGGGACTTACTATCTGCCCGAAGCGGACAAGGTTTTTGGACTGATCGACCAGTATGATGTCGCCACCTTGCAGACCTACTTGAAATGCTGCCTGTACTATAAGCTATTTCAGGTGTCATTTAGTTCGGCAGAAGAACCCGAAGGCGTCATTGTCGCCCTTAACATGCATTTACCATCCTTGTTCCTCAAATATCAGAAGAAGTATCTCTTGCAAGATGTAGACTGCGAGGAAGCCATGCTGATTCTGGAGCAATTGCGAAGAGCCATGTCCGAGCGTATAGCCAGTCTTGACTGGCTCAGCGATGCTACTAAGATGAAGGCGCAGGAGAAACTGCAGGCTATGTTATTCAATGTAGGAGCTCCTGATGCCCTGTTCAATGACGACTTCAAGTTCACCGGGCAGACCCACCTCGAAGATTTTGTGCAGTATAAGGAGCAGGCCGACGACTATCTGCGAAATCAGCTGGCCGGAAAGCCTAGCAATGAATACGGATGGGAAAGCGTCATACTCAGTCCCTTCGGCGCAAGTATCGATGCCACGAACGCCTTCTATGTTCCTGACGAGAATCAGCTCTTCATCCTGCCGGCCTTCCTCGGAAAAGAGCTCTTCCCAGCCGACAAACCCGCCGTACGCTATGCCACAATGATGGTCTTTGGCCACGAGATGACGCATGGCTTCGACAACAAAGGAGCTACATACGATGCCACGGGTAGGAAAAGCAACTGGTGGGCGCCCGAGGACAATACCAAGTTCCTCGAGAAGCAGCAACAGATGATCAATCTCTACAACGAGCTGGAGCAGTACCCTGGCGTGAAGGCCGACGGTAAAAAGACACTGGGCGAGAACATTGCCGATCTTGGAGGATTCAGTCTGGCCTATCAGTTATTTAACGAGAAACTGCAGGCCGACGGTCTCACCGGCGAGGCCTTGCGCCACCAGCAGCGCCAATTCTTCATGTCGTATGCCGATCTTTGGATGATTTTAAATGAAGAGAAAGTCCTGCAGAAACAGTTGGTAATCGATGTCCACTCTGCTAACCACAACCGCGTGAACGGTATTGCCCGGCTGATCGATGACTGGTACGACCTCTTCGGCGTGCAGCCAGGCGACAAACTCTATGTGAAGCCTGAGAACCGGGTGAAGATATGGTAGTTTTGCAGTCCATTCTATCAATGACACTTATGAGAAGGGGCAGATATAATATCATATCGACAACTGTTGTCGCCGTGCTGGCGTTGACGATGGGCTGCACGAAGCCCGACCGCAACGACGAGGCTGCTGCGCTGAGCAAAGAGATCGTCCGCAATGGATTATCCGACGTTGAACATTCTGTGGCGCGTGTGGATAGTGCGGAGCAGGCCGGTTTGTTCACGGCGGTACGTGCCAATACAACCAAGGCCATTATCTACGAGAATGCCGACCGACGGCGGCTGGCGGCCTATTACGCCGGGAAAGCGATTGCCGCAGAGGCGGGACATGCTGTCGCCACGTCGGCAGACAGCAGCCTTTATTGTAAGGCTCGCTGGATTCTGGGTAACGGTGCATTCGCCGATGGTGAGTATGGCAGATCGCTTGCCCTCTCCAAGGAAATCCTTACATTTGTGGGTGACGGCACAACGCCGAATGATGTGGAGATGAAGTGCAGGGCATTGATGCAGATGGCAGATTGTGAAAGCAAACTGGGGCATATGGCAGAATCCGAGCAGTTGTTGCTGCAATGCATCGATGATCTGATGGCGAGTACACAGCATGCCACCGATTATGGGGAGATTGATCCGCTCATCCATACGTTGCTTTCACTCAACGACCTGTATATCGACAATAAGATGCCAGAGAAGGCACTGCCCCTGATGGCGAAGATGGACACAGCGATGGCGCGTCTGACACGTTGTCCCAACACTCCCGACTGGGCGATGCAGAAGCGCCGCAACAACGTGACCATCAGTAAGGCGATGGTCTATGCCGCTAATGGTCGGCGAGAGCAGGCGGATGCCCTTCACCGTGAATACCAGCAGTTCGAAGGTCTTGGCGCTCTTGACAAGGCAGCCGAAGGCCTGTATCTGTCGATGACGGGCCGTTACGACGAGGCAGTCCGCTTGTTCGACGAAACCGACTCTATGATGCGCTCCAATGGTGAACCCGTTATCGACCTCTATGTCAAGACCTTGTTTAATTACAAGTACGATGCCCTGCAGAAGGCGGGGCACACGGTCGAGGCGCTGGCGCTGGGTGACCGCATACGTCAGTTGACCGACTCCATCCGCCTGCAGGAACGGCAGGCCGACGTGGAGCAGTTGCAGGAAATCCAGCAACAGGAAGAGGATATTATCCGTAAGCACCAGTCGCTGACCATCCATCGCATCGTCCTCATGGCCATCGTCTTGCTGCTGTTGATGGCCATCTACATCATCTGGCGCGTCAACCGCTACAATCGTCGGTTAGCCGAGAAGAACCGCAGCCTCTACGAGCAGATTCAGCAACGCCGGCAGGCCGAGGCCGAGGAGCAGCGAGAGTTACAGGCGCAGCCCGAAGAGAAACTGACGCAAAACCAACAGCTCTATCGCCGCCTGTGCGAACTGGTGAAGAACCCGGACGTATATACCGACGCTGACACCAACCACGAGACGCTGGCCCGACTGCTCGGCACCAACTATCAGTATGTGTATGCCGCCTTGCGCGAGTGTGCCGACACCACGCCAGCCGATTACCTCAACCACCTGCGCATACAGTATGCCGCCCAGTTGCTGGAAAAATCCGACGACCCGATAGGGCTCATTATTGAGCAGAGCGGGTTTACCAACCGCACCACTTTTGCCCGTCTCTTTGCCGCCTATTATTCAATGACACCATCGGAATTTCGCCGAGCAGCGAGAGCAAATACCGCAAAATAGTGCATAAACAGTAGTTTTTCAAGATTTGTGGAAAACATTTCAAGCAGTGGGGAAAGCCTTTCGGTTTTTCCCACTACCTTTGCAAACGAATTCAAACATTGAAGAAAATGACGGACATCACATTTATCATCATCGGCGCCCTGGCAACGGCCTTCCTTCTTTTGGTTGTACTGCTTATCCTGGGGCTTCTCTATTACCGCTGGCGACTCTCCGACAGCCAGCACATGCTGGTGCGCTTCATCCGCGAGAATTTCCGGTTGCACGAGAAATTGAACGAGAACGGTATTTATTAATAAGGTATAACAATAAAAAATCAAGCATTATGAGAAAGATTATGATGACGCTTGCCGTCCTTTGCATGACGGTGACGACAATGGCCCAGACAGACCCAGCCACCTCATCGGGAGATTCTGCCAAATTTGCAAAGTTACCACTGCTACCGGCACCTCCAGCAAGCGAACAGCACGGGGACTCCATCAATGAACAGTCGATCATGTTTCGTCACATGGGGAAAAAACCGACATCCCACTTTCAGATGAACTCAAAACCCGGATTACAGACGACCGGTGACCCCATGATAGGCATTCGCGACCAAATTGTAAGAAAGAGGAGAATCAATGAAGGTCAGCCGCTGCCTCCCCCGACACCAGTGATGAGAAGAAGATAAGAAACAGGTAATTTATACACAAATAAACTAATAAGAAAATGAAAAGAATTGTAACGATCGTAGCGCTGACATGCGCCGTGGCATTCCAGGTGAATGCACAGAACACAGTAGAAGAAAACGAGAAGATGGTGAGAGCCCATCTTCAGATGGCCGAGCAGACGGTGAAGCTGGCGGATGCAAATCCAACGGATGGCCAGAAGCAGTATGCCGCAGCCCAGGCGCTGGTTGGCGTCGCCGTCAACACCGGCGGCCAGTACGACCGCGCCATCAGTTACGCCCACAAGGCACTTGAGATTGCCAAGGCGCAAAAGGAGCGGAAGGACACACTCCTTGCCAACACGTATTCTCTGCTCAGTAACATCTACCTGATGCAGGGCAGCGTGGACAATGCCTGCGACTTTATGGAACTGTCGGTCGATGCTACAGAGGAGCAACTGGGCCGCTATGACCCCGCAACCATCTACAACCGTCTTAAAACCGGTCTCACCCTCATGTCGATATACCCCGACACAAGGCGCGGCTTCTTGAACGTCATGCAGGCGTTCTACGACAACGACAAGGCTCCCGTCAACAAGCGTATCAAGAACATGGAACAATTGAACATCCAATTCAGCATGGCCATGGAGCAGATGCTGACGGCCTATGCCAACGGCAACCGCTATGCTGTCCCCGTGGTGATGATGGACGGCGAGAAATACTTCTTGGTGCAGACCCGCGACTGGCATATCGGACAGCCGCTTGCAAACTGGCTATCACCCAACATGCTTCGTAGCGAGGACGAGAGGCTGGCTCACAGGGGCGAGAATATCATTTTGATGAACGACAAGGTAGAATTCCGCCGTCTCACCAAGGAAGAGGGTCAGAATCTTCCGATGGTCTTCCCCCAATTTATGCTCAACCCGAATTCCCGTGAGGTTGAAATAGCCCCCGGTGCCTCCTATCTCTGGTTCCTGCAGCCTGAGACGTACAATGAAACCGTTAAGCGATTCGAAGAGTTCGTAAACAAGAAATAACATTATGAGAAAGATATTAATGACGCTCGCAGCCGTCCTTTGCTGTGCAATGATAATGGTGCTGACCGCATGTACAAGTGACAATGATGACAATCCCGTGAGTGGTAGTGACTGCAGGATTGTGGGCAAGTGGTGCTCCGACGTGTCGGGCAAGACGTTCGCCAAGTGGAACTACGGCGAGACGTGGCAATCGACGGAGTTCAGGGCCGACGGTACGGGTAGCACACGCATCTATTACACTGCCAACGACAAGGCTGTCGCCAGCGAGGCGATAGACTTCACCTACACCGCCTCCGCCGACGGCAAGTTGACGATGACTCCGAAGGACAGGGACGTTATGACAGCCAAGTGGCAGTTGACGGGCGATGAACTGCGCATCGAGCATGGGGATGACATTAGCCTGACATTCAAGAAGTCCGCCACCGATATGGCTGCGAAGTTCGACAAGTGGAGCAAGGAAGACCTGATTCCCGTGCCACAGCCCTCGAAATTCACCGTGTTCGTCTATGGCAATGCCGGCGGAACGATGGATATCGCCATCGAAGAAGGGTTCTGGGAGCAAGCGAAGGCGTTCCTGACAGACCATAACAATGTGCGTGTGGTGTGCTTCTACAAATACGGCAAGGATCTGCCAGAGGCTCCCTTTTCAGGCAAGTATGCCAACCCGGGTGACATCGTGTGGTTTGAGCTGACCAGCGAGACCGACCTCGACAAGATCAAGGAAGAGGGCTTTCAGGCCATGGGCTTCGGCGATCAGGCCATCGCCCTTAAGTTGTGCGACCCCAATGCGGTCAAGATGTTCATCGAGTTCAGCAGCCTCGTCTGCCCCGCAGAGCAGTACGTGTTCAGTATCTGGGGCCACGGCGCCGGGTTCAGTCCCATGACCGACGTGCCAGGCAAGTATGAAGTCGGTGCCCGACGGGCTACCCGCGGTGTCATCGGCGACGAGTGGAACAACAAAGAGCAACTCGACATGTATGAACTGCGCGACGCCATCAAGGCCACGGGCATCGACCGCCTGAACACGCTCTTCTTCCACAACTGCATGATGGGCAACCTAGAGACGCTGACCACCGTCAAGGACTGTGCCGACTACATCTGCTGCTCAGCCCACGTGCTTTGGAGTGATGGCGAGGTGCTGACAGAATTCGTGCGCGGACTGAAGGATAAGGGAAATGCCGAGGATGCCGCAGCCCAGATGTTTGAGTGCATCACACCCGTTTGGCAGGACGGATATAAGAATGGCGGCAACGTAAGAAATGGTGACTATAAGATGTATCGCACCGACAAGTTCGACGCCATCCTCGACACCATCAGGCGTCTCGCCGACCGCCTCATTGCGCTCTATCCAACCCATCAGGAGGCTATCGACCGCGCCACCCAGCAGGTATATCGTTACGATCCGTTGGTGTCGTGGTACGAATTCTGGTATCCATTCTTCGACATTGCCGACTATGCTCATCTGTTGGCTGCAGAGACTGGCGATGCCGAGATGCAGACCATCTCCACTGAACTGGACAACGCATTCAAGGCCGCCTTCATCCACTATCGCGATGTCAACTGGAGCCAGCAGCACCTCGACCACTACACGCTCAGCGTCTGCCTGGTGCAGCAGCTCTTCTACATCTACGACTACAAGGATATACTCCCGAACTCTCTCTGTCGTTTCGATGAGGGTTACGAACAGTGCGACTTCCACAAACTGACCGGCTGGGGCAACTGGCTCCGCATGAACCAGCAAAGGCTCGTGAGCAACCCGGAAAGCGGCGGCGGTGGAAAGATGGAGCAATAAGTAAATACCTAACGAGCGTGACATCACAACATGATTGACGATACAGATATACTATTGATAAAATTACTTTACAATCAAAAATACAGCCCGGCAAAGTCGGACTTTAGATAGGCTAAACTCGGAGTTTACTTAGTCTAAACTCCGAGTTTACTGCCTGTAAAGTCCCCTTTTACATAGCTTAAAATCCTGGTTTTGTAACGGCTTAACAGTCAATTAGATACGAAAAAGTGAAGAAGACTGCACTATTGCTGAAATATTCTGACAAACATAAGACTCTGCTTTACATTTTCCAACATTTTTTGCACGAAGTATTTGGCGGTTTCAGAAAAACTTCGTAACTTTGTGCCCAATCAGACGTAAGCCCGGGTTATGAGACTGAGAGAGACCTGCATATTATTGCTACTGCTTGTCTGCACTGCTATGACGTGCAGGGCTGACAACCTCGGCTATACGAAAAACCATCAGCTGGTATTCGGCATCGACATGGATTATGCCCCGATGGAGTTTGTCGATGAGCACGGCAAACCCAACGGACTGGACATTGAGTTCACCAGACGGCTGATGAAACGCCTTGATATCCCCTTTACTTTTTCGACGAATTCGTGGGAGAATATCGCTGACGATGTGATCAAAGGCAGGGTTGACCTGGCTATGATGGTGTACTCTCCTTACCGCAAGGATCTCACGAACTACTCGCGAGGGGTGTTCCGGCTCTATTACCAGCTGGTGTACCGCAAACAGGACAAGGCTCCGTATGGTCTGCGTGACCTGGGTGGCAAGGAGATTGCCCTCATGGCCTCACGACCCATCAACGACACCCTGCAGAAAGTGGGGGCAACGCCCATACTCGTCAAGGACCTGAGGGTGGCTTTGAACGAACTCTCCAAAGGACAGTACGACGGATTGATCTGCTTCCGCTATCAGGCCCGTTATCTGATCAACGAACTTGGCTTGAAGAACCTCTCTTCGTCGGACCTGGCGCTGATGCCGCGAGAATACTGCTACGTAAGCCCGGACAAACAGCTGATCGACGCCATTAACAACGAGCTGGACCTCATGGAGAAAGAGGGGGTAATCGAGGATGTCTATGGTGACATCAAATCCAGTTTCGACGGGATGCGTATCCCGATGTGGGTATGGCTGTTCATCGCGAGTGTTATCATCATGCTGCTGGTCACCCTGGTGGTACATCAACGCATCAGCCACAAGAGGCTGGTCAAGGAGATGGAACGGGCCAGGAAGAGTGAGGAACTGAAGGACATCTTCCTCAGCAACCTCAGCCATGCTTTGCGTACACCGCTCAACGCCATCATCGGATTCTCAGAACTGATGCTCGAAGACACCAATGATAATATGTCGGCAAAGGAGCGACAGGACCTGTTGGAACTCGTCAACAAAAACGGCTTACAGTTGCTGCACCTGATCAACGAGCTGTTGTCATTATCGGACATCGAGGGCAACACACAGCTCTTCGACCGTCATGTGACGGACATCGATGCGGAGATGGCATCCTATGCCTCGGAGACGCGTATGCAGATGATGAATGCCGTGACACTGGATGTCGTAGAACCCGTTGGAGGACTGCGCGCCCTGCTTGACCCCAAACTGCTGCGGCTGATTGTCACACACTTGTTGGAGAATGCACGGCAGCATACGACGAAGGGGAAGATCACTCTGAGCTACTATGCCAAGGATGACGGCATCTATGTAGAGGTGAAGGACACGGGTAGCGGGCTGCCGGAAAAACTGAAGGAGAACATCTTCGCGCTGTTGTCGGACAAGAATACGTATATCCAGGAAGATACACCAGGGCTCGGTCTGAGCATCTGCAAGGCCATCATCGACAAGGCGGGTGGTCGTATCGGTGCCCGCGACAACGAGGAGGACGGTAGAGGGACGATCGTGTGGTTCTGGGCGCCGGTGGAGATTGTTGACTGATTGAAGATTGGAGATTGAGATATGACACTGATCATCGTTATATTGCTGATTCTGAGCTATCTGCTGATTGCCACCGGTCATCTGACGGGTGTCAACAAGGCAGCTATCGCCATGTTTATAGGTACGGTAGGCTGGGTGGTCTACATCTGCTGGGGTACTGACTTTGTGACCGACCGTCATCCCGACGACTATCTGGAGTTCCTACACGGGGCGACACCCACGAGCGATGCGGTGAAATATTTCATCCATGACAACGTGTTCCTCTACTATGTAGGCCGTGCCGCCAGTATCGTGATGTTCCTGCTGGCCACGATGTCGATCATCGAGATCCTGAACAACAACGGCTGCTTTGACTTCATCCAGAAATGGATCAGGACCCGCAATCCGAACCGTCTGCTATGGACCATCACCTTCGCCACGTTCGTCATCTCAGCCAACCTCGACAACCTGACGACCGCCACGATGATGCTGGTCATCATGCATAGCATCGTGCAAAGCCGTCGGCAGCGCATGCTCATCGGCAGTGCGGTGGTCATCGCGGCCAACTGTGGCGGATGCTTCACCGTGATTGGTGATCCGACGGGACTGCTGCTCTGGGGTGATGGGGCCGTGACGGCTACACATTTCTCGTCATATATGGCTCTGCCTGCCATCCTGGCATGGGTCATCCCGACGGTACTTATCGGACGGGTACTGCCCGAACGTCTCGACACCCAGTGGTCGCCGATGCCTTATCGTGGCGACGACACGAACCTGAGTCCGTGGCAGCGCGTGGTGATGCTCTTCGTGGGTATCGGCGGACTGTGGTTCATCCCGACGTTCCATAACATCACCAAATTGTCTCCCTTCCTCGGCGCCCTCTGTGTGCTGAGTGTGCTGTGGGTGGTGAATGAACTGTTCAACCGCAAGCTGATGAACGCCGACCAGATGTCGCAGCGACTGATTCCCCGTGCCTTACAATACGGTTCTCTCCAGCAGATACTCTTCGTCATGGGTATCATGTTGGGCATGGGTGTGGTGACCGAGACGGGCATCTTCCCCGATGTGGCACAGTGGATGGACGAGACGATCCATAACGTGTGGATCGTGGGCATTGTCTCTGGCGTGCTCAGCAGTATTGTCGACACCTTCACCATCGCCATCAGCGACATATCGCTCTATCCGGTCATGAGCAGTCAGGCTGCCGACTCGGCTTATCTTAGCCAGTTCACACAGAATGGAGCCTACTGGATGATCGTGGCCTATACGACGGCCGTCGGTGGATGTCTGCTCTCTGTGGGATCTGTCAGCGGACTGGCATTGATGAAGATGGAACATATCCGACTGGGCTGGTATCTGCGTCATCTGACACTCAAAGTGTTGGCTGGATGGCTCGTGGGACTGGCTGTTCTGTGGTTCGAAATATACATGTATAACTAAAATATAATAATGTATGGCAAAAATCAAGACGATAGGTTTGCTCACCTCTGGAGGTGATGCACCAGGTATGAACGCCGCCATCCGTGCGGTGACACGTGCCGGTATCTACAACGGTTTTAACATCAAAGGCATCTATCGTGGCTACGAAGGTCTGATCAATGATGAGGTGAAGACTTTCACGACGGAAAATGTATCGGGCATCATCACCCGAGGCGGAACAATCCTGAAGACCGCCCGCTCGAAGGACTTCATGACTCCCGAGGGTATGCAGAAGGCTTACGAGACGATTCAGAAAGAGGAGATCGACGCGCTGATCGTGATTGGCGGTAACGGTTCGCTGACGGGTGCTTGGAACTTCGGCGTGGAATTCGACTTCCCCTGTATCGGTCTGCCGGGCACCATCGACAACGACCTGTATGGCACAGACAACACCATCGGCTATGACACGACGATGAACACCATCATGGAGTGTGTGGACCGTATACGCGATACTGCCAACAGTCATGAGCGAATTTTCTTTGTCGAGGTGATGGGACGCGACGCAGGATTCCTGGCACAGAACTGTGCTATCGCCTGCGGTGCCGAGGCTGCCATCGTGCCCGAGGAGACTACCGACGTGGACCAGCTGGCACAGTTTATGAGCCGCGGTATACGTAAGTCGAAGAAATCGTGTATCGTGATAGTATCAGAGAGCCCCAAGTGCGGCGCCCTGTACTATGCCGACCGTGTAGAGAAGGAGTTCCCCGAGTTCGACGTGCGTGTGTCGATCCTTGGTCACCTGCAGCGTGGTGGTAGTCCATCAGCGCGCGACCGTATCCTGGCATCTATCACTGGAGTTGGCGCCATCGAGGCCATCAAGCAGGGACAGCGCAACATCATGGTGGGTGTCAGAAACAACGAGGTGGTCTATGTGCCCTTCTCGGAGTGTATCCGTACCGACAAGCGCTTTGACAAGCGTCTTATCAAAGTCCTCGACGAACTGAGCATATAATGCCTGATATTAAGAAAATCGTCCTGACGGGAGGACCGTGTGCCGGTAAGACCACGGCCCTGGTGAAGATTACTGAGTATTTCTCGGGATTCGGATACAAAGTATTCAACGTGCCCGAAGTGCCTACCATCTACAGCACGGCAGGCTGGAACTACCTGACGCCTAACCGCGACCTCTATTATCAGGGGGAACGCGCTATCCTGGAGACACAGTTGGCATTCGAGGACCAGTTCATGCGTCTTGCCGAGGTCTGTACGAAACCAGTGCTCATCGTCTGCGACCGTGGTACGATGGATATCTCTGCCTATATCAAGCCGGAGGAGTGGGAGGAGATTACTGCGATGGCAGGTACCAGCACCAACGCCTTGATGGAACGCTATGATGCCGTACTGCATCTGGTGTCGGCTGCCGACGGTGCGGAACAGTACTATACCACCGCCACCAACGCCACCCGCTATGAACAGGCCAACGAGGAAGGACTGCGCATTGCCAGGGAACTCGACAAGAAGGTGATCAAGGCCTGGACGGGTCATCCCCATCTGCGGGTCATCAACAATCACCTCGATTTCGAGAATAAGCTGAACCGTGTACTCAATGAGATCTCAAAGGTCGTCGGACTGCCCCAGCCACCGCAAGAGGAACGCGTCTATCGGGTAGAGATCACCGGCGAGATTCCCGAGTGCTCGGAGAGTGAGATCACCCAGACCTATCTGGTGGCAGAGCCAGGCTGTGAGGTCAGATTGCGCCGTCGGCAATGGAGTGGGGGAAAGGTGGTCAACGTCCACCGGTCTAAGAAACGTATCTCAGAAACGGAGGTCATCGAGACCGAGCGTCATATCGACAACAACCTCTACGAACAGATGCTGCAGCAAGCCGACCCTTATCGTCAGACCATCCGTAAGCGTAGGCAGAGTTTCATTTGGAAGGGACAGTTCTTCCAGATCGACACCTTCCTGGCTCCTGTCAACGACCTGGTGATGATGGAGACCAAAGGCGTGGCCGAACAGGAGACCATCAACTTCCCGCCGTTCGTCAAGGTGATTGAAGAGGTAACAGGCAATCAGACCTATTACAACTACAATATCGCCCTGAGGAAGTCCTAAATGGCACATATTGTGGCCTATTTGCGTAAAAAACAACGAAAAAAGTTTCTCAATTCAAAAAATAGCATTATCTTTGCAAACGACAGAAACAAAAATAGTGAACTAAAAACAAACAAATAACCTAATATTTAAGCGTATGTCACAAATAATTGGACACATTTCGCAGATCATCGGCCCTGTCATCGACGTTTACTTCGATACAGAGGGTCAGGAGGCTGAGAAGGTGTTGCCGAAGATCTACGAGGCATTGCAGATCAAGCGTGGCGACGGGCGCGACCTGATTGTCGAGGTGCAGCAGCACATCGGCGAGGACACGGTGCGTTGCGTGGCTATGGACAACACCGACGGCCTGCAGCGTGGCCTGGAGGCCATCCCTCTCGGCTCACCGATCCAGATGCCTGCGGGAGATCAGATTAAAGGTCGAATGCTGAACGTGATCGGTCAGCCTATCGACGGTATGAAACAGCTCAACATGGACGGTGCCTATCCCATCCACCGCGAGGCTCCCACCTTCGAGGAACTCTCCACGAAGAAGGAGATCCTGGCCACGGGAATTAAGGTGATCGACCTGCTGGAACCCTACATGAAGGGTGGTAAGATCGGACTCTTCGGAGGTGCTGGTGTAGGTAAGACCGTGCTTATCATGGAGTTGATCAACAACATTGCCAAGGGACACAATGGCTTCTCCGTCTTTGCCGGAGTGGGAGAGCGTACCCGTGAGGGTAATGACCTTATCCGAGAGATGATTGAGTCGGGCGTTATCCGTTATGGTGAGAAGTTCCGTAAGGCCATGGACGAAGGCAAATGGGACCTCAGTCTCGTCGACCCCGAGGAGTTGAAGAAATCGCAGGCCACCCTGGTGTATGGACAGATGAACGAGCCTCCTGGTGCACGTGCCTCTGTGGCCCTTTCCGGACTGACGGTGGCCGAGGGCTTCCGTGATGGTGGTGGTAAGGATGGCGGTGCAGCCGATATCCTGTTCTTCATCGACAACATCTTCCGTTTCACCCAGGCCGGTTCTGAGGTATCCGCCCTTCTTGGCCGTATGCCTTCAGCCGTGGGTTATCAGCCGACACTGGCCTCTGAGATGGGTACGATGCAGGAGCGCATCACCTCAACGAAAAAGGGTTCAATCACATCTGTACAGGCTGTGTATGTGCCTGCCGACGACTTGACCGACCCTGCTCCTGCCACGACGTTCACACACCTCGATGCTACGACGGTGCTCGACCGTAAGATTGCCGAGCTCGGTATCTATCCGGCTGTGGATCCTCTGGGCTCTACCTCACGTATCCTTGATCCGCTGATTGTCGGCAAGGCTCACTACGACTGTGCCCAGCGTGTGAAGGAGATCCTTCAGCGCTATAAGGAGCTACAGGACATCATCGCCATCCTCGGTATGGATGAGCTCTCCGATGAGGATAAGCTGACGGTGAACCGCGCTCGTCGTGTACAGCGCTTCTTGAGTCAGCCGTTCTCGGTGGCCTCACAGTTCACTGGTCTGCCTGGTGTGATGGTGCCTATCGAAGAGACCATCAATGGCTTCAACGCCATCCTCGACGGTGAGGTGGATGATCTGCCCGAACAGGCTTTCCTTAACGTGGGAACGATCGAAGACGCCAAGGAGAAGGCCAAGAAACTGCTCGAAGCCGCCAAGGGCTAAGCAAATTGACAATTGATAATTGATAATTAACAATTATGTTGCAACTGAGAATAGTTTCGCCCGAGAAGGTTGAATACGATGGAGCGGTTGAGAGTGTTCTGGTACCTGGTACCGCTGGACAGTTCGAGATCCTCAACGACCATGCGCCCATCATCTCTACGCTCCAGAAAGGAGTAGTGGAGTATGCTACGAAGGAAGGTAAGGTGAGCCTGAACATCCTTGGTGGGTTTGTGGAAGTGCAGAAGAATGTGGTAAGCCTCTGTGTAGAAATAGCTTAGGTTTTCTTCGTAGAAGCAATAATTGAAGATAGAAAGATGGTAAACAACGTCGACAAGTTAAGCAAGTCATATATGAAACAAGGACTGTTTCTGACCGTCGCCCTGGCTCTCCTGACCCTTCTGGTGATGCAGGTGTGGCAGTTTGACTTGTTGGGCGAGATCATCGTCAGTGTAGTCTTCTCGCTTGTCGTCTGCTGGACCATCGGTCTTGTCTGGCGATGGGTGGCAAAGAATCATCAGGAGAGCCTGCCCACGTTCTTTACGGCCGTGTCTGGCTTCCGTCTTCTGTTGGCGCTGGCGGTGATGTTCGTCTACTATCTGGTGTGCGGACGTGGTGCCATGCTTCCCTTCTTTCTGGTGTTCATGGTGTTCTATTTCGCATCACTGATCCACCATTCCATATTCTTCGCCAAAGTGTCGAACCGCTCTTGACGAAAAGTTTGCTTACACATATTTTATAATAATGAAACAACTAAAGTCGATAATCCTCCTAATGATGGTAGCACTGCTGCCGATGCCCGCTCTGGCAGAAGAGGGTGGTGAGGGCGAGAAGATCAACATCCCGGAGATCGTTCTCGAGCACCTGGCCGACTCTTACGAGTGGCACATCGCCTCTTACCAGGGTAAGCATCTCAGCATTCCCCTGCCTATCATCATCCGTAGCGGGAACACCGGAGAATGGCATTTCTGTACGGCTCACAGTCTGCCCGATGGTTTCTTCTTCAGCGAAGAGCACCATGGGAAGATCTATGAGCGTATGGCCGACGGCAGTGAGGAGCGCCCCCTCGACCTGAGCATCACGAAGAGTGTGCTGCAGATATGGATCGTGGTGGCCGTGCTCATCATCATCTTCCTCTCCTGTGCCCGCTGGTATAAGAAGCACGACGTGAAGGATGCTGCGCCTGGTGGTTTCGTTGGTTTCATGGAGATGATCGTAATGACCATCCACGACGACCTCATCAAGTCGTCGATTGGTGAGAAGCATTACAAACCGTATGCACCTTATCTGCTCACGGTGTTCTTCTTCATCCTGACGTGTAACCTCATCGGACTGATCCCAGTCTTCCCAGGTGGAGCCAATGTGACGGGTAACATCAACATCACCTTTTTCCTGGCCCTGTGCACAATGTTGGCTATCAACATCTTTGCCAATAAGGAGTACTGGAAGGAAATCTTCTGGCCCGAAGTGCCCCTCTTCCTGAAGGCATATCCCGCGCCAGTTATGCCGCTCATCGAGCTCTTCGGTGTCTTCACGAAGCCCTTTGCCCTGATGATCCGTCTCTTTGCCAACATGATGGCAGGCCACGCCGTGATGCTCAGTTTCACCTGCGTGATCTTCCTCGGTTGGTCAATGGGTGTCGGATTCGGTCTCGGCCTGAATGCCTTCAGCATCCTCATGCTGCTCTTCATGAACCTGCTTGAGTTGCTGGTGGCCTTTGTTCAGGCTTACGTCTTCACCATGCTGAGTGCTGTGTTCATCGGGCTTGCCCACAAGGAGCACCATGCTGAGTAAAGGTAAAAAAGGTATAAAAGTAAGTACAAACATTTATTAATAATTAAAAATTAAACATTATGATTTCAGCTTTATTTTTGGCCGCAGAAGGTCTGGCTCAGCTGGGCTGCGGTATCGGTGCAGGTATTGCAACAATTGGTGCAGGTTTAGGTATTGGTAAGATCGGTGGCAGCGCTATGGACGCCATCGCCCGTCAGCCCGAGGCAACGGGTAAGATCCAGACCAACATGATTCTGACCTCTGCCTTCGTCGAGGGTTGTGCCCTCTTCGCTATCGCAGCTTGTGCATTCCTGATCTAAGAGACATTCCGCCAAGTAAGAAACTAAAGAATTTAGCGAATGGATTTCAGTAAACTGCCAGCAATCCTCACCCCTGATCTGGGACTCCTGTTCTGGATGCTTCTGGCGTTTGCCGTCGTCTTCTTCGTGCTTGCCAAGTACGGCTTCCCCGCTATCACCAATATGGTAGAGGAGCGTAAGAAGTACATCGACGAGAGTCTGCTTAAGGCCCATGAGGCTTCAGAGCGGCTTGAGAACATCAAGCAGGAAGGCGAGGCGATTCTCCAGGAGGCTCGTGACCGTCAGGCGCAGATTCTCAAGGAAGCTGCCGAGACGCGTGACGCCATCGTGGAACAGGCACAGCAGAAGGCCCGTGAGGAGGGCGCCCGTCTCCTGGGCGACGCGAAGGTCGCCATCGAGCAGGAGAAGCGGGCTGCCATCGCCGACATCCGTCAGCAGGTTGCTGCCCTCAGTGTGGAGATCGCCGGAAAGGTGCTCCGCCAGAATCTGAAGGACGACAAGGCTCAGATGGATCTGATTGAACGTATGCTGGATGAGGTTTCTACTGACAAATAAATGCGATAACGTATGGATATAGGAGTCATATCGGTAAGATACGCCCGTGCACTTCTCAAAAGTGCCACTGACGCGAAAATCGAGGATGCTGTCTACACGGAGATGTTGCAGCTCGCCAAGAGCTATGTCGAAGTGCCACAGCTGCGGTTTACGATAGACAATCCGATGCTCTCGAAGGACAAGAAGGAGATGCTCCTGCTGACAGCCGTCGGCAAGAAGCCCTCCGCCCTGACCAAGACCTTTATACAGCTTGTGCTGAAGGAGGACCGCGAGAGTGTGATGCAGTTCATCGCCAATTCGTACGTCACGCTTTACCGCCAACAGAAGAATGTCATCCGAGGACGCCTCATCACCGCTGCAGCCGTCACTCCTGCCACCGAGCAGAAGATGCGCCGCATGGTGGAGAGTAAGACTAATGGAACCGTGGAGTTCGAGACCGAGGTGAACCCCGATATCATCGGTGGCTTTATCCTCGAATACGACACCTACCGCATGGATGCCAGTGTCAAGACCAAGCTCAACTCAATTCTTAATACACTTAAAAAGTAAACAACAATGTCAGATAAGATTAAACCAAGCGAAGTATCCCAGGTTCTGCTCGACCAGCTCAAGGGTATCTCCAATGTCGAGAAGTTCGACGAGGTGGGTACCGTGCTGACCGTCAGCGACGGTGTGGCCCGTATCTACGGACTGCGCAACGCCGAGGCCAACGAGCTGCTGGAGTTTGAGAACGGGACGATGGCCATCGTGATGAACCTCGAGGAGGACAACGTCGGTTGTGTGCTTCTGGGCACCACCTCGGGCATCAAGGAAGGCATGGTCGTGAAACGTACGAAGCGTATTGCCTCTATCCGTGTCAACGACAACATGCTGGGCCGCGTCATCAATCCGCTGGGACAGGCTATCGACGGCAAGGGCGACATCGACCTGAGCGATGCCTTCGAGATGCCGCTCGACCGCAAGGCCCCCGGTGTGATCTACCGTCAGCCCGTGAAGGAGCCGCTGCAGACAGGTCTGAAGGCCATCGACTCGATGATCCCCATAGGCCGCGGACAGCGTGAGCTCATCATCGGCGACCGTCAGACGGGTAAGACCGCTATTGCCGTGGATACCATCATCAACCAGAAGAGTTTCTACGAGGCAGGCAAGCCTGTCTATTGTATCTATGTCGCCATCGGCCAGAAGGCTTCTACCGTTGCTGCCCTCGTCTCTACGCTGCAGGAGCACGGCGCCATGCCTTACACCATCGTGGTGGCTGCTACTGCTGCCGACCCTGCTGCCATGCAGTACTATGCACCGTTCGCAGGAGCTGCTATCGGTGAATACTTCCGCGATCGTGGTCTCCCTGCACTCGTGGTCTACGACGACCTCTCGAAGCAGGCTGTGGCCTATCGTGAGGTGTCGCTGATCCTGCGCCGTCCCTCCGGACGTGAGGCATACCCCGGCGACGTGTTCTATCTCCACTCCCGTCTCCTTGAGCGTGCAGCCAAGATGAACGAGCAGCAGGAGGTGGCCGAGCAGATGAACGACCTGCCCGAGTGCATGAAGGGTCATGTGAAGGGTGGTGGCTCGTTGACCGCTCTGCCTATCATCGAGACACAGGCTGGTGACGTGTCGGCCTACATCCCCACGAACGTGATCTCCATCACCGACGGACAGATATTCTTGGAATCAGACCTCTTCAACCAGGGCTTCCGTCCCGCCATCAACGTTGGTATCTCCGTATCCCGTGTGGGTGGCTCGGCACAGATCAAGTCCATGAAGAAGGTGGCCGGTACGCTGAAGATCGACCAGGCACAGTATCGTGAGCTCGAGGCCTTCTCGAAGTTCTCCAGCGATATGGATGCCGTGACAGCGATGACCCTCGACCGTGGACGTAAGAACAACCAGCTGCTCATCCAGCCGCAGTACAGCCCGATGCCCGTAGGCGAACAGATTGCCATCCTCTATTGCGGTGTGCACGGTCTGATGCGCGAGGTGCCCATCCCCAAGGTGCGTGAGTGCCAGACGGCCTTCCTCGACAAACTGCGCAGTGCTAACCCCGAGGTCATCGAGACCCTCGCCAGTGGTAAGATCGACGACGAGACGACCAAGAAGATCGAAGCCGTCATGGCCGACATCGCAGGAACTTATAAAGCCTAGCCTATGCCCAGCCTGAAGGAAATCAAAGGCCGCATAGCCTCAGTCAAATCCACGCGGAAGATCACCTCGGCGATGAAGATGGTAGCCTCATCGAAGCTCCATCACGCCCAGGTGGCCATCCAGAACATGCTGCCCTACGAGACGATGCTGGAGCACATCCTCAAGTCGTTCCTCGCAGCCGAGGCAGAGGCTCAGACCATCTACGACAAGCAGCGCCCCGTCAAGCGCGTGGCCCTCGTGGTCTTCACCTCCAACTCCTCGCTCTGCGGCGGCTTCAACGCCAACACCATCAAGATGATGACGCAGGCCGTTGATGCCTATGCCAAGGAGATAGGGCGCGACAACGTGGAGATCTATCCCATCGGCCGCAAGGTCTATGAGAAGGCACAGAAGCTGGGGCTCAAGGTACAGGGCGAATACTCCGCACTGGCCGACAAACCCAACGTCGCCCAGTGTATTGATATCGCCATGGAGCTCGGTCAGAAATTCGCTGAGGGTGAGGTAGATAAGGTCGAACTCATCTACCACCACTTCAAGAGCGCAGGCTCCCAGGTTCTCACCCGCAAGACCTTCCTGCCCATCGACATCGAGTCGGAGCTGAAGGCCGATCACGAGCGCGACCTGACGAGCATCATCGCTACGAAGGAGTCGCAGGAGTATCTGAAAAATAGAGGTGAGAGGTCAGACGTGAGAGGTCAGAAAGAGGAAGAGGTGAAGCCGTTGAACGACAACTTCATCGTCGAACCTGACATGAACACCGTGCTCACCCAGCTCTTGCCGAAGATGGCCCATCTGATGCTCTATACAGCTCTGCTCGACAGCAACGCCTCTGAGCATGCCGCCCGCATGGTGGCCATGCAGACAGCCACCGACAATGCCGACGAGCTGCTGCGCGAACTGAACCTCCAGTACAACAAGAGCCGCCAGCAGGCCATCACCTCCGAGCTGCTCGACATTGTGGGCGGTTCCGTGAACAACTGACGCGCTCGGCTATGCCGCTTCGCTGGTCGAAGATACTACTTTCTACTATAACCGAAGAGAGCCCGGCGCCATGTGCATCGGACTCTCTTTTCAACTCACAAAAGACAACATCAAATCAATAAGGATAGCAATGCAAGACAACAAAGCCGAACGTTTTCCGATTGTCGACGAGGAGGGCCGAGTGATCGGTGCAGCCACAAGGGGCGAGTGCCACAACGGCTCCCGACTGCTGCACCCTGTCGTCCATCTCCATGTGTTCAACTCCCAGGGTGAGGTCTACCTCCAGAAGCGTCCCACCTGGAAAGACATTCAGCCCGGCAAATGGGACACTTCCGTGGGCGGCCACCTCGACTATGGCGAGACCCCTGAGCAGGCCCTGGTCAGAGAGGTCCGCGAAGAACTCGGCATCACCGACTTCGAGCCCGAGCGGGTAGGGCAGTACGTCTTCGACAGCCGTCGGGAACGAGAGCTCGTCTATGTCAACCGCACCACTTACAACGGCCCCATCCGTCCCTCTGCCGAAGAACTCGACGGCGGCCGTTTCTGGTCGCTTGACGAGATACGCGCCGCCATCGGCCAGCAGATCCTCACCCCGAACTTCGAAAGCGAATTCCAGCGGTTCTTCTTGTAAGAACCAGCGTACTTACGGAAATCCATAATTTTCTTGTCAAATAATTTCATAACAGTCATATCGTTGAATCAGTATTTCATATCTATCTGATAACCAATGGTTTGACGTAAGTCAGATTTAGGGCTAAGGAAAGTCGGAGTTTGGGCTAAGGAAACTCTGACTTTCATGCCAACTTTCTCCGAAAAACCAGCAACCTTTCTTCGAGAAAGGTATCTGTATCAAAAATTTGTCAAATAAATTGACAGTATCTTTATATCATTGGTCATCTATCTCTTCTGAGCCATAACACCGACTCACCAAGCTCTTTAATGTTAAAAACGCAAAAGAACGTTAAACAAAAGCCTTAAAAACGCCAGAAAAGGACAATTGATTTCTACCGATTTCGTAAATTTGCAATCACGAAGCTGCGGCTTTCAATCGTAAGGGGGAGGGGCTGCCGAGACAGGTAGCCCCTCGGTCAGCCCCCCGTTAGGAAGGGGGCGGGAAGGGGCACCCCAACCTGAGCTCGGCAGCCCCTCCCCCTTACGATTGAAACGCCTCGCAAACGCTTTTTTGCATTTTCTTCCCCAAAAACTTGTTAAGTTCAGAAATTCTTCCTATCTTTGCGCCAAAATAAAACGCTATGGAAGAAAAGAAATATCCTACATTTAATGAAGAAGGATCCGTTGGCAAGGTCTGCGAACCAATCGTTGCTCCTGTTCCTGATACAATGTCTGCCTCAGGTATTGCAGAAGATCATGACTGGATAGACGACCTAGACTGGGACAAATTCCCCAGCTTCGGTCCTTTTACAGACGAAGAAGCCATTGCCAGAATCGACAGATTCGAAGAAAGACTAAAGAAGGGAGAAGTTAAGTGGACTTCTTCAGAACAAATGTGGGAGGAACTCTATAACAAATATCCATGGCTAAGATAATCTGGGAAGACGAACCCAAATTGCTTCTTAATCAATTTATCGATTATGCAGGACTTGAATATGGAAAGTCAACTGCAAAAAGATGGGCTACAGAAGTTCAAGCTTTTGAGTATCGTGTTAAGTCCTTTCTAGAATCCTATCCTCCTGAAGAACTTCTAATTGGTCGCAGTCCCCTATATCGTCGACGCCACCTGATGAATCGCCGTTTTAAGATCATCTATTACTACGACGAGGCAGACAATACAGTACATGTTATCGACATTTGGGATACGAGAAGAAATCCTTCTGCATTGATTCGCAGGATCAAGTAATTTGTTTTCAACGCCTAATTGCCAAATAATATTAAATAATGGAGTGCTGCCCGCCAAAGACGGACAATTGCATTTTCCGATTTCGTAATTTTGCAATCACGAAGCTGCGGCTTCAATCGTAAGGGGGAGGTACAGAAAATAGGTCGCCCTAAAAATTAAAATTACGCCCCCCCTCCAAGGGGGGCGGTTAATTAATTAAATGAGGGCGCCCCAACCTGTTTTCTGTACCTCCCCCTTACGATTGAAACGCCTCGCAAACACTTTTTTGCATTTTCGACTATATTTGCGACAAAAGCATTTGGGCACGCGAAGTACTGTAGGTTAGGTGTTTAGTTAGGTGTTTAGTTAGGTGTTCGGTTAGGTGTTTGACCAACACCTACCCCTTCTCAAACCCTTTACACAAAAGCGCTTCTGAATATTTGGGTTAAGTGTTAGCAAATGCTTAATCTTTGCATGCTTTGACACTTCCACACGCCTTGTAAAAACACTTTTTTTGAAATTTCTTTCTAAAATGCTTGCATAGTTCAGGAATAATTTATAATTTTGCATTTGACACCGCTAGGCCCATAGGGGTAAAGCGGCATGAACCTAATGAATATTAACGATGGACAGTCTGATTTTCTTCAACTCACGTGACGAACTATTGCGTATTGATACAGCAAAAATCGTCTACTTCGAGGCTAATGGTAATTACACCAACATCATCATGGTCAACAAACTGCGCGCTTCCGTCTGTATGAACCTCGGAGAAATGGAGAAAGCACTTGCTGATCAGATAGGCGACGAAGCTAAGCGATTCATGCGTATTGGCAAACGATTCATTATTAATATGCGCTATGTTTACTCTATAAATGTACTCAAACAACAATTGGTGCTTTCCGACTATGATCATTTCGCCTTCCAAGTTAGCATCTCAAAAGATGCTCTCAAGAAAATGAAAGATCTGATGTTAGTGGCAAAAGTATAAAATAATATATATGGTAATTATAATAGGCAGAGATCCAGAAAGTGGCAAGATGATGATGACGGTTGATGGCAATGAACAACCTTCAACCTCATCAGAAACGCTTCCCAATAGCATTGCAAATCAGCATTGTAGGCTAACGATTAAGGATGGTAAGATTCTCTTGAAGAATCTAGATATCAACAACTATACATACGTAAACGGTCAAATCGTAGAGTCAAAAGCAATCTCCCGGAACGATAAGATAGAATTAGGTAAGGATCGTGTCTTATTAGACTGGGCAATCCTGAATCCTTTTTTGCCCGTAGATATTAGTCACTTGGAGAAGATATGGGTAGACTACGAGAATGAGAACATTTCCCTCCAGATTAAAGAACGCAAATTCAATGCCATACGTTCTGCTACAGGTATATTTACTATGGTGGCTATAGCCCTAAGTATTGCCACAGGTGGCAAGAGCAAGTGGTACTTCGTATTGTACGGGATAGCCATCCTGGCATCAGTCATTTTTTTCCTCAAAGCTTATATAGACTCTTCTAAAATACCCCAGAAACGTCTCGAATTGACTCGCCAGTTCCAGCGTGATTATGTATGCCCAAAATGCAAACATTCGATGGGTAGTCAGCCATACGAGTTTTTGGCTCAAAACAGCCATTGTCCATATTGCAAAACACAATTCATACATTAATCCCACCATTTCGTGGACTATCTTCTCAAAAATTTGGAACGTAACAAAACTATTCCGATATTTGCACTCGAAATCAGTTACAAACAATTTAAACATTTAAGATTATGACTACAAAAGAAACATGGAAACCAGTAACGATCGGTGGTCTCACTGGTATTTTGATGGGAGCAGGAACAATGTTTGGAATTCAGGCTACTGCTTCTGTAGGTAATGAAGAGCCAATGAGTGCAAATGAGGGGTTTAAAGTTGCAACCGTTGATGATTCTATGAGTTTTAATCATGCATTTGAATCAGCTCGTGCTCAGGTAGGTGCTGGTGGTGTGTTCACTTGGCGAGGAAACATCTTCAATACCTATACAGCAGATGAATGGAAAGCTATGTCGAATGATGAGAAGCGACTCTTTGCAGAACAGGTAAAACCCGAGATTCCTGCTGCAGATGTAGATACGAAGCAGATTGCTGAAAACACATCAGCAGAGCCAGATTCTCAAGATCTAGAGGTTGGCGATGATGTTCAAATTGTAGCAGAGCAGCAACATAATACAGAAGTAAACAATAATTACGAAGCTCAACTGCAGGCTACAAGCTGGAACCAGCTGGCTCAGGAAGAGAATGATGTACGTGTGGTAGGCTTCAAGGATATCGAAATTGGCAAAGGACGTTCTATCACTATGCAGGAGGTGGATATCAATGGCCAACGTGTTGCAGTGATTGACGTTGACAAAGACGGAGATCCCGACTTTGCAATGACAGATCTGAATCACAACTATCAGATGGATGAGGGTGAGGTGATAGACCTTCACACTGGTGAGGCTGTTTCATTCACCAATGATGATCCTGCTGTAGACAATACACCTGATTTTGATACATTCACAACATAAGTAATATGTTAGATCAACTTCGCATCCAATGTCCATCGTGCGGAATAATCCTTGATGTAAGAAATTCCAAGCATGAAGCCCTCAAGCAGATTGTGTGTCCAAACTGTAAGAAACAGTTGGCTGTGAATTTTAAAGAGGAATTAGAACCACTGGCTCCTCCACAACCAATAGAACCTCTCTATTATGGCGAGATGCGTATAGATCTAAAAGAAGGGGTCAACAAAATTGCACTTCCTGATACCGATACGGTTGAGATCAAGGTTGTACGACTCAAGGATGGCTATACCAAATGCATGGTACACCCTTTGGGTGATAAGATTCCAGTTAAAGTTAATAGACAGCGACTTGAGGCAGATGAACAGGTGGTTCTTTCTAAGGGCGATTATCTGGAGATTGGTAAGACCTGCTTGAGGACTGGAGAGCCAGGATCATTAACGCCACCTAACCAAGATGATTCTGACGATCAAGGTTGTGAACGACCAGCAAAGCCTCGTCCACAAAAAGAACGCAATTATATCTGGCTATATGCAGTTTTAGCTTTTGGACTACTGATGGGAGCGACAATCTACCTCTGGCCATCAGAACAGGGAAAGGAAATTCTCCCACCTGAAGATTTGGCAACTCATGTATCTGACAGCATGGTAGAGAATCCACCTGTGGATACAGTGGATAAAGCAAGGGGCAAAGAATCTATTCAAAAGGTTACATCTCCAACCCAACAAAAACCGCCAGTAGAGATAAATAAAGATTTATCTGATTATGATTTGGAGAAGTTGGCCCTGAAAGGTGATGTAGATGCTCAGTATAAATTAGGAAATCGATTGATACATGGCGATAATCCTAGTTCTATCTTAAGAGGTGTTAAATATCTTCGAATGGCCGCTCAGAATGGTTCTTCAAAAGCAAAGGTTGTTTTAGAAAAGGTTATTATAAAACTTCGACAAAAAGCCACAGAAGGCGATAGTATAGCTTATTATATATTAAAGTCAATTTAAATTAAATGAAACGAAGCATATTATATATCATCATTTGTCTGGTAGCATTTCTCCCAGCGTCAGCAAAATCCACATTTCGTACTGCGGAATTGGAAAGGCTGGCCAAAGAGTTAGCTCTCAACATCGAGGCTCTTCCAGATGGTTACTGCCATCTGACTGCCAATGGTGTTAAGCTGACAGTGCACCAGAAAGAACAGACAATAGATCATATTGGTCTGTATCTGTTCTCTGAGGAACTGCGCAAAATGGGAAAATCGCCAATTTTCGACTTCCTTGAGCGTTATTTCCTGCAACTAAAATATCCCTCTCAAATCAAGAGTAAGCAAAACATAATTCGTGATGACCAGTTTACTTTCCTGATTGGAAGTCTCGAATCAGTAGACAACATCTTGCTAACGGATGGTTTCAGTTTCAACTATGATAATCATCGCTATCAGGCCACCTGGAATCGTAATGACTCTACGCTGCTCTCTGTATCTTTTCCTGTAGAATATGAACTGATAAGCGGTGAGAACAAGATTGAGGCAGAGGATAATCTCATTAATGATGTCAGAAGTACAAATGTGACTATCCCTGAAGGAAAGCCTGTAATCAAAAATAATCATTACCTTTCTAAGAACATCACTAACAGATTGTATCTTCAAAACGGAATGTTAGTGGCAAGTGCTCAGCATCCAGCAGAGTCTGTGGCAAACATGATGCTTAGTCTTCAGACTGAGGGAGACTATCAGATTAGTATCACACAGATGTCATATGGCTTTAAGAAAACGGTTTTCGAAGTGCCTCTAAGACAATGGATTGCTTTCTGTCATACTCATGGATGCGAACTCTATTTTGGAATTGAGAAGATTTCAGATGGTGGAAACATAGAATGTGTGGTTGTGGCAGTAAATGAAGCGGAAAACTATAATCATGTGATGACAGTTCTGGTGCCATCTGATATTCTCGAGGCAAGAACTGGCAAGATAGAAGCCCGCCTCTATCCCTATGTACCGACGCATAACGTGTTGAATATGTTTGCAGCTTACAGAAAATCAAACCCTAAAACGTTCGTAAGCAAATGAAAAGGATAACAACCATACTACTACTCTTATGCACTGTGCTGACGGCAAGTGCGTTAGATAAGCGCCAGACAAAGATAAACAGCATCAAGAAAAGCAAGCAGTATCTTTATAGCGACGTAACTATGATATCTCGTGAGGACGCAAACTCACAGGCTATACAGATATTGCAAAGTGAGATTTTTACATGGGCTAAGGATCGGGCGGAGAATAAGAAAGCTGCTGATGTGTATCCTATCGAGATAAACAAGCTGATAGATACAATCATGGTGCCAAGGGCCAATATGTACAGAGTATTTGCATACGTAAAGAAAGTAAAACTCGTATCTCTGTTTAGTGACTGGAACCTGGTGCTTCTTGACAATCTTGATAATGACGATGGGGTTATAGAAGGCATACCTGAGGATGATAAAGATGAATTAGCATACCAAAGGGAGGATACTGAATCAGATGTAACTTCAGAACCAGCAGATTCTATAGATTCTCAGATACAAGAGAAGAAGGACTCTGTAGCCAACAATGAAATACGCAATATCCTGAAGAACAGTTTCTGGGGTAAGAAGGGTGGAGTGATCGATCAGATAAAGAAAGCTAAGAACTTCTTTGAACTCAAGCAGATAATGGAGCCTCTTAAGGAGAACGGTGATATCAAGGACTACGGGAAATATGCTACTGCAGAAAATCCTGAGGAGTGTTTTCTCGTTGTCTACGATCCTGCAGGCAATATCAGAGCCCTCTTAGGAAAAGGAGAAAAGGTCCGCCAAAACCTTAAAACTGGCAAGGATGACAGCATCAAGAATTATCGTGGATGTGGTGCCATCTGGTTTACAATTAACGAATAAAAAAATAAAGAAGATATGAAGAAATCAATTACCACTTTTGTAATACTATTAACCATTTGTTTGCAGGCCTCTGCATACAATCAGGTTCGTCTGGTTATCAACGACGGAATGCATAACCAGCAGTTAAAAGAGAAAATGGAACGTGCCGTTTCTGTGGTCATGACAGAAATCAATCGTTCGCACGAAGCGAAATTGAAACGGTTGGACTTGTCTGATGCCTATATTACAAAAGAAGCGAAACAGGACCTCAACATGCTTTGGGAGAACGATCATTTCCGCTGTGTGGAAGAGGAAGTGGTGGAACGTTGCCTTACTACCCGTGATGGTTATCAGGTACGTGGTATCCCCCTTATTGTCAATGCTGCAACAGACAATGAAGAACTGGGATACCAGGAAGCAGTCGTCAATTTCAATAAGGAAGGCGTGATAACCAGTGTTTATTACACCATCAATCCTGAGCTCTATACCAACTTGATGGGTAATGTCATGAAGAATAAACGTAACGAAGTTACTGACATCAGTGAGCGCATGATGATTCTTGACTACGTGGAGCATTTCCGTACAGCCTACAATCAGAAAGATCTAAGATTCCTACGCCAGGTTTTTTCTGATGATGCTTTGATTATTACTGGTAAAGTGATTAAGGTTCGTAAGTCGGAAGTTCATCCTAGTGGACCTAAAGTTGTCTACACAACACAGACAAAGCAGCAATATCTGGATAACCTAGGTCGTGCTTTCAAGAGCAACGGATATATTAAGGTGACTTTTACTGACGTTACCATAGTAGAACATCCTACGATAAAAGGCATTTATGGTGTGACAGTCCGTCAGAAATGGAATAGCAGCCGCTATAGTGATGAGGGTTATGTCTTCATGGTTTGGGACTTCCGCAATCCAGATGCGCCTCAGATTCATGTCCGCACGTGGCAACCAGAATTCGTTGACAAGGCAAAGGGCCAGCGCCTGAACCCCAACGACGTATTCACTCTTGGCGACTTCGACTTATAAGTCGGAGCCGCTATTTCGATTTTTAGGCAAGACCTCATTGTTCTTTGATAAAGTGACACGGGAAGTATAAGAGAACTTCGTATAATTTAATATGGCTCAAATTATAGAATTTGCCAGATGTTAGGTTCTTCTTTATGATGGGGGATACAGTCATTTATAGGTTTAATTCCAGTAGAATGACGCTTTTTAGTATCCGTTTTCCTGCAAAATAACCTTTAATCTTATACTTCCTTCCTCAGAGTAGAAAGTCTTAGGAGTTGTCTTTGTTTCACCATGATGAGAAATGTAATAAAGGAAGCAATAGAAACAATATATGGAAGATTTATATTTAGAAAAACTAATTAGAATTCCATTTGTGTATCATTACACGAGTGTTGAATCTTTGTTTGCTATATTAGAAGAATATAGACAAGAAAAGGAACTCGCATCATTGCCCTTTAGAGCGTATAACATTTATAGTGTTAATGATCCAAGAGAGATGAAACTTGGATTTGATTTTGTCAAGAAATTCTTGCCAAAATATGAGTGCCAGATAGATAATAGTATGTATTTATCTGAAATTTATTTAGATGAAATAAACGAGAATCGATGTCGTGAAGAATGTTATAAAAAACCATCTGATGGTTTCGTCAAGTGGGGATATGTTCCTTATACTATTTCTTTCACAACAAAAAGGGATTTCCTTCCAATGTGGTCTTTATATGGTACACATTTTAAAGGTATTTGTTTAAAATTTAGTTTACAAAAATTAACAGAATACACTTCGGAAGCCTGTCAATTTGGTTTTGTTTCTTATGATGAAGATGAAGAAGACCCTATTTTAGTGCATAATTTTAATGAATTATATAATTGGGAAGCTAATAGGATGGGGACTGCAATGGGAATAGAAGAAAAAATAGAAGAATTAAGTCTGTTGTGTACATGCATTTCTCCTTTTGTCAAGAGTTCCGATTGGGCATATGAACAGGAGTTTCGTATAGTATATAATCATAATTATACTCCTCAATTAGATCGTGTCTCCATCGAAAGAATGTTAAAGGAAGGAATTCCTAAGAAAATAGTTCAACCATATTTTTATTATTCTGTTAATCCAAATGCATTGGAAGAAATTATTATTGGGCCGAAAGCGAATTATAATGTTATTGAACATATACTTCGCAATGAACTAAAGGATTGTCTGCTAAATGAAGTGAAGGTTACTCCTTCTTCTATTGAAATTGTATAACGTCGATTATAATTGTGTATATAAAAGATACTTGTTATGAAAGAAATCACTCACACAATTAATAAAGATGGGAATGTCATGATAGAAGTATCTTGGGATGGTAATTCTTATGGTGCAGTATTAATTCCTTCTCGTATAATTGAAGGTGTTACCTATATTAAAAAGAGTTGGATAGATACATTTGGACTTGATGATTCAATATTAATAAAAGAGGATATTATTGATGCTATAACCACTCAGAGAGGTAAATATAATGAAAACCCATTGATGGTTGAGGATGATTAAGAGAACTCAATCATAGAATTATAATTCGTATAAATAATAATCAGATATGAATCATTTAAGACGATTTTTCTATAGAGTATGTTTATTGATAGTCTGCTTTATCTATAGCAGTGTTATTTATGCTTATGACTTTCAAGTAGATGGATTATATTATAATAAGTTATCTGCCAATCAGGTCGAGGTGACATATAAATCATTTAAAGATGGAAGTTATTCGGGAATACTTAATATTCCTTCAAATGTGTCATATAATGGTGTTTTATATATTGTGACTTCTATTGGAGATTATGCATTTTATGATTGCCATAACCTTTCTGGTTCTTTGACAATACCCAATTCTGTAATTTCTATTGGAGATTATGCTTTTGGAAATTGTACTGGTTTAACAGGAAATTTAATCATTTCAAATTCTGTCAAAAGCATTGGTGATTATGCTTTTTACTGGTGTTACCGTCTTAAAGGTTCTTTGATTATACCAAATTCCGTGACTTCTATTGGTGAATACGCTTTTGATGGCTGTAGTGGCTTAACAGGATCTTTAACTATTTCCAATTCTGTGACAGAGATTAGTCGAAGTGCTTTTAGCAGATGTTCTGGATTAACAGGAACATTGACAATTCCCAATTCTGTGACAATTATACATCCTAATGCTTTTGATGGCTGTAAAAGTTTTTCTGGTTCATTGACCATTCCTAAATCTGTGGTTAAGATTGGTACTTCTTCATTTAGTAAATGCAGTGGTATAAATGGTTCTTTGACAATTCCAAATTCTGTGATAGAGATTAATTACGCTGCATTTTATCAATGTAATTGTATTTCTCGAGTTATTTCTGAAATAACAAATCCATTTCGCATAGATGATTATGTTTTTATGGGCATTTCATCATATGCAATTCTACAGGTTCCTAAGGGAACAAAGAGCATGTATCAGATTTATTCTGGATGGACTAAACATTTTAAAGAAATTATAGAAAGCGATAGTACATCTTCCAGTAATTATACTTTATCAATAACGACATTAGGTAATGGCTCAGTTCTTTATGATGGAACAACAACCCGTAATGGAACCAATTCGTTCACTGTGAATGAGGGAATATCAGCAACGATTTATTTCGCTCCAGATAATGGATATCGCATTAAAGATGTTGAGGTTAATGGTTCTTCAGTTTCTGTGTCTGACAACCAGTATACGATCAGTAGTATAAATGCAAACACAACTGTCAGTGTTGAGTTTGAAGCAATTCCGCCAGCGACTTACACTTTGTCTATTACAGCATCAGGCAATGGTTCTGCATCGTATAGCGGTACAACCGTTAGGAATAAGACACAGAAGTTTACTCTGAACGAAGGAATATCTGCAACCATATCATTTAATCCAGACAATGGCCATCGGATTAAAAGCGTAAAAGTGAATAATACTGATGTGACCTCAAGCGTCTCAAACAACAGTTATACCATTAGCAATATAAATGCTAATACAAATATCGAAGTGGAATTTGAAGCCATACCACCAGCGACTTACAATTTGTCTATTATAGCATCAGGCAATGGTTCTGCAACATATAATGGTACGACCGTTAGGAATAACACACAGAAATTTACTTTGAACGAAGGAATATCTGCGACCATATTATTTAGTCCCGATAATGGCTATCGGATAAAAAGCGTGAAAGTGAATAATACTGATGTGACCTCAAGTATTTCAAACAACAGTTATACCATTAGCAGTATAAACGCTAATATAAATATCGAAGTGGAATTTGAAGCCATACCACCAACAACTTACACTTTGACACTAAAGGCGACAGGCAATGGTTCTGCATCGTATAGCGGTACAACCGTTAGGAATAACACACAGAAATTTACTTTGAACGAAGGAATATCTGCAACCATATCATTTAATCCTGATAATGGCTATCAGATTAAGAGTGCGACAATGAATGGAAGAGAGATTGCTGATTTATCTACTATGTCATTTACCATAGACTATATGGATGAAGATGTATCGATAGAAGTGGAGTTTGAAGCAATCCCTGTTAATTCATATACATTGATGTATATGGTTGATGATGAATTATATAAGTCATTCCAAATTGAAGAAGGAGCAAAGATTACTCCAGAGCCAGAACCAACAAAGGAGGGCTATACCTTTTCAGGATGGAGTGAGATACCTACAATAATGCCTGCCCATGATGTGACGGTAACAGGTACATTTACTAAGAATGAAGCTGAGACAAAAACCTATGTATTATCCATCACTGCAACAGGCAATGGCTCAGTATCATATAACAATACGGCAACTAGAAATAGTACAAAAACGTTTACACTGAATGAAGGTATTTCCGCAACAATAACGTTCAATCCTGATGAAGGGTATAGAATAAAGCGTGCTACGATGAATGGTAGAGAAATCGCAGATCTGTCAAGTATGTCATTCACGATAGACATCATGGATGAAGACGTATCAATAGAAGTGGAATTTGAGGCAATACCTCAGACGACCTACACCTTATCAATCACTGCATCTGGTATCGGTTCTGCCACGTATAATAATACTGTGGTTCGAGGCAAAACTACATCTTTCACTGTTAACGAAGGTACGAATGCAACCATTTCCTTTACTCCTGATTTAGGTTATAGGATTAAAAGTGTCAAGGTAAATAGTACGGTTGTGACTTCGAGTGTATCGAACGGTCAATATACCATCAGAAATATCAAAGCGAATACGACAGTCGAAGTAATATTTGAGGCTATACCTACTACATATACTCTATCCATAACAGCTTCTGGTAATGGTAACGCATCTTATAGTGGTACGACGGTCAGGAATGATACAAAATCATTCACACTGACTGAAGGTGTTTCTGCCACCATTACGTTCAGTCCTGATAATGACTGTCGAATTAAGAGTGCAACAATGAATGGAAGAGAGATTGCAGATTTATCTACTATGTCATTTACCATAGACTTTATGGATGAAGATGTATCGATAGAGGTTGAATTTGAGGCAATTCCTTTTTATACATTAACGTATGTAGTTGATGGTGAAATATATAAAACTTATCAAGTGCAGGAAGGTGCTATCATTACGCCAGAAGCAGAACCAACGAAGGATGGGTATACATTCTCTGGATGGAGTGAAATTCCTAAGACTATGCCTGCCTATGATGTTACTATAACTGGTACATTCACAAAAAACAAGCCTGACATCAATAGTCTTGATAAGGAATTTACCATTGACGGTATCAATTATGAGATGGTTTCGACGGATAATCAAACTGTAGTCGTAGTAGCAGGTGAATACGGAAATGTTTTGGAAGTACCTGCAAACATCATGTACGGAGAATACAATTGGGACGTGATAGGGTTAAAGGATGATGCACTGGATAAATGCGAGCAACTGGCTGCTGTGATTTGGAATCCATCGGCTATGTTTAATATCAGAGTTAAAAATCCTAATCTTCTGCTCTATGTGCAGGATCAAACTTATGCTTCATTTGGAGTGAAAAATGTGATAGTGAATGGAACAGCTGAAAGCATAGAACTTACGGATGCTGTCAATGGTAATGACTTCTATTGTCCGAGGGCGTTTACTGCTAGGAAAATCTCCTATAGTCACCATTATAATATGGAAACAGGACTGGGATACTCTAAAGGATGGGAAACAATTGTTCTACCATTTGACGTTCAAAACTATACGCATGCCACCAAGGGAGAGATAGAACCTTTCACAACGTGGACGATGGACAGCAATAAAAAGCCTTTCTGGTTGTTCGAACTAACGGCAGACGGTTATAAGGATGTGCCAGGTATCAAGGCGAATACTCCTTATATCATCAGTATGCCAAATAATCGACAATATGAACTGCAATATCAGATTCCTGGCATTGTAACCTTCTCTTCAAAAAATGTTGAGGTTAAGGAATCGGGTGAGATGAAGTCTGTTAGTTATCAGGGTAGGACTTTTGTACCAAACTACACCAATCAAAAAAATCTGGATTATCTTCCCTTAAATGTGAATAATAATTACGTGACCTATGAAGGTGCAGATGCCGGTAGCAAGTTTATCGGGGGACTCAGAAGTGTTCACCCATTTGAAGCCTATATGATTACTACAGATGGAACACGCTCCATTGATGTGATGGATGGTATGACAACGGCTATCAGAGATATTTGCATGAAGGAAGAAAGATCAAAGACTATGAAGGTGTATGATACCAAAGGTATTCTAATCAAGACTGTCTCAGACAACGAAGATCTTAGAAAAGGCTTGTCTTCTGGTTTATATATCGTCAACGGAAAGAAAATGATCATAAAGTAATTAGGTATGAAAAATCTTATATCGCTCATCATCTTGATGATGTCATTCACCATACAGGTAGAAGCTCAAAAGAAAATAAGAGTGACAAAATTTGAGAGAAATGTAACGAGCCTGATAGGAAGTATGAATCAGGTGAAGGACAACTCGGGTGAGACATGTGCTGTGCTAAGAGTGAGAATGACAGATAACGACTTCGAGATAGAACCAAACCTCGGCGTTCTACATCATGAGGAAGCAACTGGAGAAGTTCGCTTGTGGATCCCTGTTGATACAAAAAGAATGACCATCAGGCATCCAGGCGTATTGCCATTGGCTGGATTTGAATTTCCGGTGAAATTGGAACCAAAAGTAACTTACGATGCTGAAGTGGAAATTGTTGAAGAGGTAAAAACTAGAGTTCCCAAAGGCTTTCATGTATTTCTTGGGGCAGGCTTTAATGTTACTGCGATTTCCGGCCCTTCGGCTATGCTAGGACTGAACTACAAACACCATGTGGTAGAGGTGGGATTTGTCTATGGTCTAAATAAAACGGATGACACATATTTTTATGATAATGAGACAAACCTGAAGGCTGCTTATAACTATCAGCCCTTCCGTATCTCTTTGCGTTATGGTTATGATATAGATTTGGGAAAAATGTTTAGCATTACACCTCAGATAGGGTATGCATATAATAACATGAATGGTAGTTCTATCAAGACTGGCAATTCTGACAACACTTTTAAGTCAACCAGTTCTACATCTGCCCTTGCGTCTGTCCGTTTGACAGCTAAGCTGTCCAAACAGATTGGACTTTATGTGACACCAGAGTACAACTTTGGCCTATCCAAGGAAGATCTTTGTAAGCTCATCGGTGATAATGACAAGACATTTAAGAGCTGGACAGAAGGATTCAATCTGAATGTTGGTTTGATAATTAAGTTTTAAAATGGTAAAGGTATGAAAAAATTAATCTTATATATTTCGATGACGATGCTTTTTGCTGCCTGTAGTGGTGACAGTATTGGGGATACAGACACCATCATAGTTAGTAATGACTATATCAGTGTTTCATTATCTTCCATACAATTCCAAGGGGATGAAACAAAACAGGAATTAAATATTTCGGCTAATTGTAGTTGGTCTTTATCCTCTGATGCCAGTTGGATTACCATTGAGCCATCCTCTGGTAGTGGTAATAGCATGGTTACAATATCTGCTAGCCAAAACTCTTCAGGCTCAGAAAGAACGGGTACAATCATCCTCAAAACTGATAAGGGTAAATTGGAAAAGAAGGTTAGAGTAGAGCAGGGGACTCCTACTGGAGCCATCGTCCCAACGATCAATGACAATCAGTACCCTGAATAATGACTTCTCAATATAAGCGGCCTGGTGATATTTAGATTCTCCGCAAGGCTTGCGGAGATTTTTTTGTTTGATTTTTATTTCGTACTTTTGCAGGCGGAATCATGGACCAGAGGCAGATGACACCTGAAGAGGTGGCTCTGGAAGTGAAAAGACTGACAGAGCAGCTGGCGGCGGCAGGACGGAAAGACCTGTTGCTGAAGACTATCGGCGTGCCGCTGTTGGAGGAGCTGCGCATCGAAGCGGCGAGGGGAGAACTGTCGAGACTCGTGATCACGGAGGACTACAGGTTCGTGCTTGCAGACTACAATCATCAAGAGGTGGAGCTGCAACCCGTGCATAAGGCGGTGTATCTGTTGTTCCTGGCTCACCCGGAGGGGATCGAGTTCAAACGGCTGGCTGACT
>JAEEGJ010004900.1_pt1 | contig 43639 bp, 34 predicted proteins | sample 8958761 | NCBI WGS metagenome assembly JAEEGJ01 (sample SAMN16246546, study PRJNA631951) | gut metagenome | biome: gut microbiome; feature: rumen; material: RS-attached | host: Bos | place: Iran: Karaj | collected 2018-10
ATGTTGCTCCATGAGCAGGTAAATGAACCTGCGCTTGGTTCCATTGATGCCTGCCCCTGGCCGTCCTGATTCCACATCTCGTAGTCATAACCGCCAATGTTTCCTAGTATCTGCTGATCAGCAGCTTTAACAACTGTAGCTGCAGGCATACTTGCCGCTATCATTATTGCAGATATGGTACAGCTGAATACTCTTTTGATGTTTTTAAAATTCAATTAAACCACCCCTCATTACATATTTTTCATTTTTGTCTGATGTCTTTTCTGCCTCATTTAATTGATGTGGGATAAAATGTTCCACAAATTCACGTTCTATATTGTTTGTTTTACTCATAATATACAATAGTTTTGAGCATTTGTAAAGTTTATACGGTTAAAACAGCAATTAATGCCGATAAAAAGCAAAATAAAGCAATAAACGGTAAGTCTTTTCTTTAAGCAACTTTTGCCTTTCTTGAATAAGAACATATTTAGGAAAAATTAGTATGGCAGAACGGAGGAATACTATCAATAAAATAAATCTTGATCGGCGGGAAAAAATGTTATTTCTTCATGCTTGTTTGTTATACTCTCTTTCTGTAATTTACAATAAGTTTTCAACGATTAGTACGAAAAACGGTTGTCTTTTCAAATTCGATTTGAAAAGACAACCGCAACTTTTATGAAAAGAAACTGTTATTTTACAGTACCTTTTATTTTAGCTTTTTATATAAGCCACTATTGGTTCGATATATTTTTTATCACTGAAATCACAGGACGAAGCAACATGTTCAATCATCGCCTTGTCGGTTTCGGTTTTGTTCTTTTTGCCCTTGAGCATAGCTGCAAATGTTTTCATTAGCATTTTTGAGCCAAAGGACATCTTTTCATAGCTAAGTCCTCCAACACAATAGAATGCCTTAGCAATTTTCTTCTGCTCATCGTTGAGAGCCTTGTCAAGAATGCCCTGTATTCCTGAATATTCTGCAGGACTCGCTCCTACACCGAATATAGCGAGTTTCTTGCCCTTCCACTTGTCAATCCTTGAAGTGAACCAGTCAGCCTTGGCTATCTTTTCCATAGACAACCAACTGCCAAAAATTATGGCATCGAAATCATTGAAGTAGCTGTCGTCCTTCTTGGACGCTTCTTTCATGGTAATAGTTTTTCCATTGAGAGCTTCTGCAAGCCATTCGGCATATTTCTGCGTAAATCCAGTCTGAGAGAAATATACTATCAGAGTTTTCATTGTATGTCACCAGTTCAGATTGCTGCGAAAGCTTGCTTTAGATCGTCGAGAATATCATCTATATTTTCAAGGCCGACTGACAATCTGATAAGTCCGCCGTTTATGCCGCAGGCAACCAGTTGTTCGTCAGTGAGCTGACGGTGCGTTGCACTTGCAGGGTGGAGTACACAGGTGCGGATATCAGCAACATGAACCTCATTTGAAGCGAGTTTGAGAGAATCCATGAATTTTATAGCTGTATTTCTGCCGCCCTTTATAATGAACGAGATAACACCACTTGTGCCGCCGGGGAGGTACTTTTGAGCAAGATCGTGGTACTTGTTTCCAGGGAGACCAGGATAGTTAACGGACTCTACCTTGTCGTTGGATTCGAGGAATTCAGCAACAGTTTTAGCGTTTTCACAGTACTGCTTCATACGGATTGGAAGTGTCTCAAGGCCAAGGTTGAGATAGAATGCGGATTGGGCTGATGGATAGCAGCCGAAGTCTCTCATGAGCTGCATTCTTGCCTTTATTATATAAGCAGCCTTGCCATAAGCCTTTGTGTAGATAGTTCCGTGATAGCTTTCGTCTGGCTCTGTGAATTCCGGGAACTTACCGTTTGTCCAGTCAAAGTTACCTGAATCTACGATGACTCCGCCGCCCTGAACTGCATGACCGTCCATATATTTTGTTGTGGAGTGGACAATTATGTCAGCTCCATACTCAAAAGGTCTGCAAAGTATAGGAGTAGGAAATGTATTGTCGATAATGAGCGGTACGCCGTTCTTATGAGCTATGTTTGCAAACTTTTCGATATCAAATACAGAAAGTGCAGGATTTGCTAGTGTTTCACCGAAAACGGCTTTTGTATTTGGTTTGAAAGCAGCCTGTATCTCTTCTTCAGGAGCGTCAGCGTCAACAAAAATGCACTCAATGCCAAGCTTTTTGAGAGTGAAAGCAAAGAGATTCACAGTACCGCCGTATATAGTAGCTGCTGAAATGAAACTGTCACCAGCTTTGAGAATATTGAGCAGAGAAAGAAGTGAAGCTGCCTGACCACTAGAGGTACACATAGCTCCGACACCACCTTCGAGGGCATTGATCTTTTCTTCAACTGCCATAACAGTGGGATTTTCAAAGCGTGAATAGATAAGGCTCTTTGTGGGATCATCAAATACAGCTGCAACATCGTTTGTTGAGTCATAAACGTATGTAGTGCTCTGAACGATTGGTACTACTCTTGGCTCTGTATTCTTTGGTGTGTAGCCTGCGTGCAGGCATTTTGTTTCAATCTTCATTTTAGTGTGACCTCCGTCGTAAAATATATGTTACTGCGGTTTCCTGCGAACTATTTTCTGTACTTTGGGGATACAGAATTCCAGGACAGCGCAATACTTATCGATAATTGTAATTATGTATGTCTCCTTGTAGCTTGGCTTTGGTCTTGTAATAGGCCACATATGCTTTTCTATCATATCCCGTTCTAATTTGGTTATTGTCGTTAACTTCGTGGCGTTGGCATAAGCTTCTAGCGAGTGTTTTCTGCTGTGAGAAGCCTGACCTTTGGATTTCTTGGAGTTATACTCCTTACGGTCATAATAGAAAAGATCGTGCATAAGACCTGCTCTTGCAGCTGAACGCGCATTGAGGTTAAAAATTCTGCAAACTAAATAGCTGTAATAAGAAACGTTTATGCAGTGCTGAAAACGAGTAGTTGAGACGTGGTGTGTTATGGATTTAAGACTTTGTATCTGTCGGCAGTCGATGATATCAGTGACGCATTCGTAGTAGCTGTTATCCGTTAATTCTTTTGATGAGCAAATGGCTTTAAGCATACTTCTAAACTCCTTATATAATGATTCCCTCTCATTATACAGATTTGCCGTTATTGATATTATACAGTATTTCAAAGCAAAAATCAATACAAACGACGAAAAAACTCGATATGCCCATATGGTGCTTTACAAGAAGCATAACTACTTCAAATTACAAAAAATGGCAGAGGGGATTGTTGAAAAAAATATAGTCAGTATGCACAAACTTTGCAAAAAAATAGGCGAGTTGAGGATTAAAACGAAGAAATTTGCAAATTTACAGTAATAAAGTATTGCAAAATGCAAATAGTAGTGCTATAATCATTATTGAACTGCTTTTTATGCAGAATTTAACAAAGGAGGTTTTTTAACAATGGCGTTAAAAAATCAGTATCTTATCGAATTATTAGAAACAGTTAAGAAAAGAAATCCGGGCGAGCCTGAGTTCATCCAGGCTGTAACAGAGGTTCTTGAGACACTTCAGCCTGTTGCTGAGAAGAGAAAGGATCTTATCGACGCAGGTGTATTCGAAAGAATAGTTGAGCCTGAGAGACAGGTAATGTTCCGTGTACCATGGGTTGACGACAATGGCAAGGTTCAGGTTAACAGAGGTTTCAGAATCCAGTTCAATTCTGCTATCGGACCATATAAGGGCGGTATCAGACTTCACCCATCAGTATATCTTGGAATCATCAAGTTCCTTGGTTTCGAGCAGGTATTCAAGAACAGCCTTACAACACTTCCTATGGGCGGCGGTAAGGGCGGCTCTGACTTTGATCCTAAGGGCAAGAGCGATGGAGAAATCATGCGTTTCTGCCAGAGCTTCATGACAGAGCTTTGCAAACACATCGGCGCTGACTGTGACGTTCCTGCTGGTGATATCGGAACAGGTGCAAGAGAGATTGGCTTTATGTTCGGTCAGTACAAGAGAATCCGCAACGAGTTCGTTGGCGTTCTTACAGGTAAGGGTCTTACATACGGCGGCTCACTCGCAAGAACAGAAGCTACAGGTTACGGTCTCTGCTATTTCACAAATGAGATGCTTCAGGCTAACAGCAAGAGCTTTGAGGGCAAGACAGTTGTTATCTCAGGTTCAGGTAACGTTGCTATATATGCTACAGAGAAGGCAACACAGTATGGCGGTAAGGTTGTTACTGTTTCTGACTCTAACGGCTACATCTATGATCCAGACGGAATCGAGCTTGATCTCGTTAAGCAGATCAAGGAGGTTGAGCGTGGCAGAATCAAGGAGTACGCTTCAAGAACTTCACATAAGAATGCTGAGTATCATGAGGGTAGTGTATGGACACTCAAGTCCAATGCAGGCAGCATAAAGCTTGATATCGCTCTTCCTTGTGCTACACAGAACGAGATCAACGGTGACGCTGCTAAGGCTATCGTTGCTAATGGTGGTTTTGCTGTTGCTGAGGGTGCAAATATGCCTTCAACACCAGAGGCTATCGAGGTTTACCTCAGCAATGGTATTCTCTATGGTCCTGCAAAGGCTGCTAACGCTGGCGGCGTTGCAACATCAGGTCTTGAAATGAGCCAGAATAGTGAGAGACTTAGCTGGACATTTGAAGAAGTTGATGAGAAGCTCCACGGCATCATGAAGTCTATCTTCAAGGCTTGCGATGAGGCTGCTAAGGAGTACGGAATGGCTGGCAACTACATGGCAGGTGCTAATATCGCAGGCTTCCTCAAGGTTGCAGAAGCAATGAAGGCTCAGGGCTGCGTTTGATTAAAAACTGATAGTGACTCATCAGTAAGAGCAGTATAGTATAATAACAGGTCTCCCGTTGTGCTAACCGACGGGAGACCTTTTGTATTCTATAATGCACAATTAATAGCTTCTCGAATTGGTGAAAACATAGAAATATAACTATTTGAACAATAATTATTGATGATAATGTTGAAATATGTGCAAAATGTGATATAATATGAAATGTAGTTATTTTATCATATTATGTAATAAGAATTATGCTATGGGGGAGATCATCAAATGAAAAAGCCTATAATTACTATTGAAAGACAATATGGAAGCGGCGGCAGCAATATCGGCAGGCTAACTGCTGAAAAGCTCGGTATCAATTGCTATAACAGACAGATACTTGAAATGACAGCTGAAAGGTGTGGAATTGCTCCCGAATATCTTGAAAATGCAGAGGAAAATGTTCCCACAAGTTTTCTTTATTCTCTTCTTTTGTCAGCAAATCCTGCAAGGACTATGGAGGAAAATCTACCTTTATCTGACAAGGTTTTTCTTATGGAGAGTCGTATAATCAACGAAATTGCCGACAGGGAGAAGAAGTTTGTCTTGGTTGGCAGGTGCGGAAGCTATATCCTCGAGGACAAGGGCTGTTTCAATGTATATATCTATGCCTCACCTGAGTTCCGTGTAAAAAGGGCAATCACCGAGTACGGCGTGAGTGAGGGAAAGGCGGAGTCCATAATGAAAAAGGCAGATAAGCGACGTGAGACATTTTACAACGTCAATACTGGCAGACTTTGGCAGGACAAGGATCAGTATACCCTGTGCCTGAACAGCGGAGTCCTAGGTGATGAGTTATGTGCAGAAATAATTGTTAGAGCATATCAGGAATATAACAGCAGATTTTCTGATTAACAGTAATTCTCGTATTATATATTGTATATATCAGCTCCTTTGCGGCAGAATAAACGTAAAGGAGCTGTTTTTATGTGTGTAGTTCTGATACGTTCGGTCATGCTTTATATACTTGTAATATTTGCAGTTAGACTCATGGGAAAGCGCCAGCTCGGAGAGCTCCAGCCTTCGGAGCTTGTTATTACTATACTGGTCTCGAATATTGCAACTCTCCCGATTGAAGACATTAATATCCCAGTGATTGTGGGAGTTACACCGATTTTGTCGCTGGTCTGCTTTGAAGTCATAACATCGTGGATAACCCTTCGATTTCCGAAGCTTAGAAAGCTAATTTCTGGCAGCCCGAAAATAGTCATACAGAACGGTAAGATAAAGAGGGAAACTCTGCGGGAACTGAGATTTTCGGTGGACGATCTCCTTATGGCTCTAAGAAACAAAGATGTTTTCAATCCTGATGAAGTGCAGTTTGCAATGGTTGAAACTACTGGAAGCATTTCAGTTATGAAGAAGCAATCAGTAGAAACTCCTACGCGCAGCGATTTAGGCATTACCGCTGAGGAGATTGATCCACCTGTTCTGATAATTTCCGATGGTAGATTTATTGAAAATGCTATCGAGTCGATGAAGCTTAGCAGAAGCGTGGTTGAAATGATACTATCCTCTCATAATATAAGGGTAAAGGACGTTTTTCTAATGACTGCTGATAATTCAGGTAGCTTCTTTATCGCAGATAAAAAGGGGAATACTCCGCGAATAGTCAGGCTCGGAGGTGAAAAAAATGACAAGAGTGAGACTTAGTGCTGCAATTCTATTGATTATGATTGCGTTCAGCACTTTTACCTGTGTTTGGATGAACCATTGTTGTGATGATATGCTTGGTGATATCAACAAGATATGTATTTTGGCTGAAAAAGGAGAAATCGATGCCCTACCCGAGGGCGCACGTGAACTCGGAAAAAAGTGGGAGCATTTTATAAATACGGCTTCTGTTCTTCTCAAATATGACAAGCTAATAGAAATCGACAGGATTATTGCAAGGATAATTCAGCTTGCAGAAAAGGATGGCGATGAGCTGAAAGCGGAAATTTCCGAGTTTAGGAAACTCCTTGAAATGCTGAAAAAAGGTGAAACACCGCTTATTACAAGTGTATTCTAACAGAAAAGGGACGGTTTCCCGTCCCTAAATGAATGTATTATATTGTAGCTCAATTAATTACGCATTATTTTTCTAGTGTTCCGTGTGAGAGTGACTTCAGATAAGCATTGATGAAACCATCTAGGTCACCGTCCATAACAGCTTGAATATTACCGTTTTCAAAACCTGTGCGGTGATCTTTTACAAGAGTGTATGGCATGAATACATATGAACGTATCTGCGAGCCCCATGCTATCTGGTTCTGAACGCCCTTGATATCTTCGATTTTTTCTAGGTGTTCACGTTCCTTGATCTCGATAAGTTTTGAGCGGAGCATCTTCATAGCGTAATCCTTATTCTGGTACTGGCTTCGCTGTGTCTGACAGGAAACTACGATACCTGTAGGCTTATGGATAAGACGTACAGCGGAACTGGTTTTGTTTACCTTCTGTCCGCCTGCACCGCTGGAACGATAAACTTCCATTTCAATATCCTCAGGACGGATATCAACTTCGATAGAGTCATCGATTTCAGGCATAACTTCCAGAGCAGCAAATGAAGTGTGTCTTCTCCCAGATGCATCAAACGGTGATATACGGACAAGTCTGTGAACTCCGGATTCTGACTTCATATAGCCATAAGCGTTGTCACCCTCGATAAGGATAGAAGCGGATTTCATGCCAGCGTCGTCGCCATCAAGGTAATCCAGCAACTCAACTTTGAAATCATGGCGTTCAGCCCAGTGATTGTACATACGGTAAAGCATTTCTGCCCAGTCCTGAGCCTCGGTTCCGCCTGCACCAGCATGGAAGGTGAGGATAGCATTAGCATTGTCATACTCGCCTGTGAGCAGAGTTGAAAGCTTTTCGTCTTCAAGCTTTGTCTTGAAAGCCTCAGACTCGCTTTTTATTTCTTCAATGTCACTTTCGTCGTCAGCTTCAATAGAAAGCTCGATAAGAGTGATTATATCTTCCAGATTATCGTTGAGCTTATTGAACTTCTCAATCTTTCTCTCCAGGGACTTCTGCTCCTTGAGCACTTTCTGAGAGTTCTCTAGATCGTCCCAGAAACCGTCCTTGCCTGTTTCTTCGGCAAGCTCGGCAACTCGTTTCTTAGCAGCCTCTATATTCAGAACATCTGCAAGTTCCGCCATTTCTTTGCGGTAGCCTGTCATTTCTACTCTGAGTTCGTCGAGTATTATCATAGTTTCAAATCCTTTCAAACATAGATACATATATTATAGCACAATTTTAAGAGTTGCGCAAGTGGAAAATAAGATTTTTTGCATGAATAAAGCATGCGCGCCACTTTTCAAAGTCTTGACAAATGATACATAATCGTGTATAATATTAAAGTATCAAAGGCGATGATGAAGAGGAGTACGCAGGATGTCCGATTTTCAGAGAGCTGCCGTAAGGTGAAAGGCAGCATGAGGAGCTTGCGGAAGTAGCTTCGGAGCTTCGCGTGCCAACGGTCTTGTCTTAGTAGTATGCGGCGTGATCCTCACGTTACAGGGGAAGAAGCTTATAGGCTTCACAGAGTGCGGGAGATTATTCCCGAATTCAGGTGGTAACACGGACTTTTTGTTCGCCCTGAACCTTAGTGGTTCGGGGCGATTTTATTTTGCACGGACCGAATATTATTAAAGGAGAATGATAAAATGGCAAAGGAACTTGCAAAGGCTTATAACCCCAAGGACTTTGAGGATCGTATCTATGCGGCATGGAATGACAAGGGCTGCTTCCGTGCAGAGGCTGATCCAAAGAAAACGCCCTATACTATAGTTATTCCCCCTCCGAATATCACAGGACAGCTTCATATGGGACATGCTCTTGATGAAACATTACAGGATATTCTTATTCGTTGGAAGAGAATGAGCGGATACAGCGCACTCTGGCTTCCGGGTACAGACCATGCGGCTATAGCTACAGAGGCTAAGATAGTTGAGGCTATGCGTAAGGAAGGCGTTACAAAAGAGGATCTCGGACGTGACGGCTTCATGAAGCGTGCATGGGAATGGAAAAAGCAGTACGGCGGACGTATTGTTGAACAGCTTAAAAAGCTGGGCTCTTCCTGTGACTGGTCAAGAGAGCGTTTCACTATGGACGAGGGTTGCTCTAAGGCAGTTAAGGAAGTATTTATAAAGTACTACGAAAAAGGCCTTATCTACAGAGGCGAGCGTATAATCAACTGGTGTCCTAAATGCCGTACTTCGCTTTCAGATGCAGAAGTTACCTATGAGGATCAGGCAGGTCATTTCTGGCACCTTCGCTACAAGATAAAGGACAGCGACGGCTACCTTGAACTCGCTACGACACGTCCGGAAACACTTCTCGGTGATACTGCTGTTGCTGTTAATCCCAAGGATGAGCGCTATACTGCTCTCGTTGGAAAGACAGTAATACTTCCAATCGTACACCGTGAAATTCCTATTGTTGCTGATGATTACGTTGAAATGGACTTCGGTACAGGTGTAGTTAAGATTACTCCTGCACACGATCCTAATGACTTTGAGGTAGGTCTCCGTCATAATCTTCCTGTTATCAATGTAATGAACGATGATGCTACAATAAATGATGATTATCCTGCATATGCCGGCATGGATCGCTATGAGGCACGTAAGAAGATAGTTGAGGACCTTGAAAAAGAGGGCGCTCTTGTAAAGATAGAGGAATACAGTCATAATGTTGGTACATGCTACCGCTGCGGAACAACTGTAGAGCCTAAGGTTTCAACTCAGTGGTTCGTTAAGATGAAACCTCTTGCTGAACCTGCTATTGCAGCTGTAAAGAACGGCGATACCAAGTTCGTTCCAGAGCGTTTTGATAAGATCTACTTCCACTGGCTTGAAAATATCAAGGACTGGTGTATTTCACGTCAGATATGGTGGGGACATCAGATCCCAGCATTCTACTGTGATGAGTGCGGTGAAATGATAGTAACAAAGGAAAGCAGTGCGGTTTGTCCTAAGTGTGGAAAGCCAATGAGACAGGATCCTGATACCTTGGATACATGGTTCAGTTCGGCACTCTGGCCTTTCTCAACTCTTGGATGGCCTGAGAATACAGAAGACCTTAAGTACTTCTATCCAACAAATACTCTCGTAACAGGCTATGATATTATCTTCTTCTGGGTAATCAGAATGATGTTCAGCGGTCTTGAAAATATGGGCAAGGTACCTTTCGATACAGTTCTTATCCACGGCCTTGTACGTGATGCACAGGGACGCAAGATGTCAAAGTCACTCGGAAACGGAATCGATCCTCTTGAAGTAATCAATGAGTATGGTGCTGACGCTCTCAGATTTATGCTTGCTACAGGTAATTCGCCCGGAAACGATATGCGTTATATCGACGATAAGGTTAAGGCTGCACGTAACTTTGCAAACAAGCTGTGGAACGCTTCACGTTTTATAATGATGAATCTCCCTGAGAATTTTGAATTCAAGGGACTTCCTGCTGAACTTGAGCTGGAAGACAAATGGCTCGTTAACAAGTTTAATCAGCTTGCAAAGGAAGTTGGCGAAAATCTCGATAAATATGAGCTTGGCGTGGCTTCACAGAAGATATATGATTTTATATGGGATGTATTCTGTGACTGGTATATTGAGCTTACAAAGCCACGTATTCAGGCAGGTGGAGAGACAATGGCAAAGGCACAGGCAGTTCTTGTATGGGCTATGCAGGGCATGCTTAAGCTTCTCCATCCGTTTATGCCTTTCATTACCGAAGAGATCTGGCAGGTTCTCACAAATGAGAAGTCAATGATAATCCTTGAGACTTATCCAACATATGATGCTTCTATTGACTTCAACTCTGAAGAAAAGGCTTTCGAGAAAATAATTTCAGCTATTAAGGCTGTAAGAAATACACGTACAGAAATGAACGTACCTCCGTCGGTAAAGGCTAAGCTGTTCATTGAAACTGCTGATAAGGAACTCTTCAACTCATGTGCAGTATTCTTCGAGAAGCTTGCTTCTGCTTCCAAAGTTGAAACAGGCGATAAGTTCGATATCCCTGATTCAGCCAATGCTGTTACGGATTCTGCCCGTATATTCATTCCTATGGACGAGCTGGTTGACAAAGAAAAGGAAATTGCAAGACTTGAAAAGGAAAAAGCAAAGGTCCAGAAGGATATCGATTTCCTCAGCGGAAAGCTCAATAATCAGGGATTTATCGCAAAGGCTCCAGCACAGCTGATAGATGCCGAAAAGGCAAAGCTTGCTAAGGCAGAGGAGAAAATGGCTAAGATAGAGCAGTCTATCGCAGCTTTTAAATAATTATAAAGTTTTGCGTTAGGTACTAATTGCAAAATATTGAATTGTGATAACCTTAAAAAAACAGCACTCCCGAAAAATCAAATCAATCGGGAGTGCTGTTTTTATTATTTTGTAAAGGAGTTGAAATGAAGAAAACTTATATTATTCTTCGACAGGAGCTTCTGTGCCCCTTCTCTTTATTACTGGAGCTTCATCTTCGTCGTCGGTTTCTATTTCAATATCTTCATCGCCAGAAGTACTCTTTTTGGACTTCTTTCCAGACTTTGTATCATTATTTTCTTTGTCCTCCTTCGGAGGCTCAGCTTCGTCAAGGATGAGCTTTACTTTCTTTTCTTCGCCGTTTCTAATGAGAGTTACTTCAACTTCATCTCCAGCAGAGTAGCTGTTGAGCTCAGCAACGAGGTCTGAATCAGATTTTACCTTTTTGCCGTTGAATTCAACGATTACGTCATTTTTCTGAATACCTGCCTTTTCAGCAGCGCCGCCTTTATTTATGTCAACTACAAAAACACCGACAGGAAGATTGTACATTTTTGCAGCTGAATCGGTAACAGGATAGCATGATATACCGAGCTTTGGCTTGCCTGTAACATAGCCGAAATTCATAAGGTCGTCAACAACATTGGCTGTTAAGTTTGATGGAATAGCAAAACCGATACCCTCTATTGAAGCCTCAGATGAACCATATGATGAAGACATCTTGGAGGAGTTTATACCTATTACCTGACCGTACTTATTGATGAGAGGTCCGCCCGAGTTACCGGAATTGATAGCTGCATCAGTCTGTATAAGGTTCATGGTCTTGTCATTGATAGTGATGTGACGGCCGAGACCTGATATCATACCGCCTGTTACTGTATCCATAAGATCAAAGCCGAGTGGGTTGCCGATAGCTATTACAGACTCGCCGAGCTTGAGCTCGTCGCTGTTGCCAAACTCAGCAGGTGTAAGACCTGTTTTGTCTATCTTTAATACTGCAAGGTCAAGATCAACTTCATATCCGATTACCTCTGCATCATATACCTCATTGTCGTCAAGGACAACGGAAACGCTGTCAGCTTCGCCTGCATTATATTCGGTGGCGTAGATAACATGAGCATTTGTTACAATATAACCGTCAGATGAGACAACAACACCTGTACCTGTGCCCTTGAGTTCCCTGGATGTATTATTTCTACCGTTTTCGCTGTTACTACCGTCTCCGAAACCGAAGTCAAATCCACCGAAACCAAAGTCAAAGAAGTCGTCCATCGATGACTGCTGTACCTCTGCTGTGAATGTTGATTCGATACCTACTACAGAGGGAAGCATCTTTTCAACTATATCTTCTGTGGAAAGAGCATTTCCACCTACCTCTTCTGGCTTGATTATGCTGACGTTCTGAGCAGTTACAGATTCGGTCTTTACTTCCTTTGTTGTACTTGTTGCCTTTTCAGTCTTCTTCTCAGATTCTTCGACTACAGCTGCACTTCGGATATTGCTTTCACGGTTGAATATGCGATAACCTTCGATAGAGCCTGCAGAAACAACTCCCATAGCTACTACAAACGCAGCTATCTTCAGGAAGGAATGCTTTTTCTTTGGCTTCTGTTCCTGCGGCTGCTGTCCATCTGTACTGAAGCCGTTGTAACCCTCGCTGTTGTTCTGCGGGTTGTCATTGTTATTATAATTGTAATTATACTCATTCATAATAGTCACATTCCTTTTCAATTATTCTTTCTGAGGTTCTCCCTCAGCCTGTGATTATATTATATTAGTGCTTTGTGATATGGATTTGCGGCATTTGTATCGTTTTTGAGAATTTTATGTGTAAATTCTATCACAATTCGCGGGAGTATGTGTAAAATGTGAAAGCACTGTAAAAAAAGTTATTTTATGAGAAATGATTATGGGCTTTTTCAAAGACTTGCATTATTCTGTAATGTATGTTATAATAAAAACATTATTATATAAGGAAAGGAATCATATGGACAGTTCAGATATATGGAAGATAGTTCTTGTCATCGCTATGATGATATTTTCAGCCCTTTTTTCCGGGACTGAAACGGCTTTTTCCAGCGTTAACAAGCTTCGTTTGAAGAATTATGAGGCGCAAGGCAGCAAAAAAGCCAAAAAGGCGCTCAGGCTCGCGAACCGCTTCGATGAGGTACTTACAGCTGTACTTATTGGCAATAATATCGTGAATATTGCCACTTCGTCGGTTAGTACGCTCATTTTTATCAAGCTTGTTGGCAGCAAGGGACCTGCTGTCTCGACTATTGTCGTAACGGCGCTTGTGCTGGTTTTTTGTGAGGTACTGCCAAAATCATATGCAAAGAAAAACGCAGAGAAGCTTGCGCTTGCATTCGCTCCGGCTCTTACATTCCTCGTTGGACTTTTTAAGCCATTTGTGTGGCTGCTCAATAAATTATCGTCTCTTGTCTCAAAGGGGGATGAATCTCCCAGCGTTACTGAGGACGAGCTAAAGTATATGATCGATGAGATTGAAGAACAGGGCGTTATTGAGGAGCAAGAGAGTGAACTGGTAAAAAGTGCGCTTGAGTTTGACGAGATAACCGTAAATGAGATACTCATTCCGCGTGTTAAGGTCATAGGAGTGGAGCTTGGTTCATCTATCGACGAGATCAAGGAACTATTCAGTCGTGAGATGTACTCCCGTCTGCCTGTTTACGAGAAAAGTCTTGATGAGATCAAGGGTATAATTACAAATAAAGCATTTTTTAAAATGCTGATAGAGGGTGGAAGTGATATCACTTCTATCATTCAGGAGGTTCCTCATATTGCCGATACTAAGCTCATAAGTGAGGCTATGCGTGATATGCAGCGTTCCAAGGTACATCTTGCGGTAGTTATCGACCAGTACGGAGGTACTAAAGGTATCGTTACACTTGAGGACATTATAGAGGAGCTTGTTGGTGAGATATATGATGAGGACGACGAGATAGAGACAAACATAATGATGCTTGCACCTGACAAATATGAGGTTGCAGGCGATATGAGCATAAGTGATATGCTGGATATGCTTGACCTTGATGAGAATATGATAACAACGGATTATACCTCTGTGGGTGGTTGGGTAACGGATGTTATGGAGCATATCCCAGAGGCAGGCGAGACCGCTGAGTGCGGTATTTTCCGCATTACTGCCGCAGAGGTAAACGAGCAGAATGTCGAAAAGGTGATTATAGAGGTGCTTCCTACCGATGATGACGACGAAGAAGATGATGATGAATAATTTTGTATGGGCTGCCTTGGGGCAGCTCATAGTTTTTCAGATAAAAAAGGACGGCCTAAGCCGTCCTTTTGTCATTCTACAGTACCCTCACTTCTTCCGATAGTAAGGACAAATCCCTTGTTTATAGGCATTATGCCCTGTGGATCTACTGTTTTAACTGTATTGTCAGGGAGCTTCACGCTCCATGTGTCATTGGTGAGGTTGCGAAGAGCATGTTTGCTGGGATCCTTCTTATTGCGGACCACTTCGCCGATTATCTTGTGGAAGTCACCTTCAGTATCACTTGCCATTCCTTCATATAGCTTTGCTCCACCAAATGCAGGGAGCTCAAAGCGCTTGAACTTGATACTATCTGTGCAGATCAGCTGTCCGCCGCAGTACATACAGTTCACGGAATATTTTGGCGCTATAAAGGTTTCCTTGCCGCAGTGAGGGCAGGGAACTGTTTCACTTCTCAGTTTGACAAATGCATCCAGCCATGTCATTTCGATAACGCGGTCGTATGGGGGAAGAACTGATTTCTTTCCGAAAGACTCTATGAAAAGGTCACGGATATAGTCGGGATATATCTTCCAAAAGCGAAGAGTATTGGTGTTTAGCTGGTTGTTTGCAGCATTACGGTCATCTTCGGGGTCGAGAACGAATACTGGATCTGATCCGTAGAACTTTTTCTCGAGTTCCGGAGTCATGCATGGTGGAGTTGAATACTTGCCCTCCAGTGGATGTTCTATAAAAAGCATACGGAAGAGTATTACTGCCAGTGAGAAACGGTCAGAGCGTTTGTCAGGAGCTCCGCCGAGAACTACCTCGGGAGCCATATAGCGCTGCTTGCCCGCAATTCCAAAGTTCACGCCGCGCTCAGAAATGTTGTCGTTATCGCATATGAGCACATCACCTGTCTTAGGTTCGATGAAAAAGTTTCCGTTATTGAGGTCCTGATAGCTGTAGCCGTCATTGTGCAAGGCACGGAAGCCTTCTATAATATTGATAGCTGCATTGCAGCGAGCAGTAATGTTTGCAAAACTAGCTTTCATACGGCGCGTCTTGGGGTCCCACAGGAGGAAACGCGTCAGTTCCTCATAACCTGATGGGCGGAGGGGCATGATATAGCCGAAAGTGCCGTCTGTCCAGTTGGAGAGTTCCTCAGGCCACAGGAAATTTTTGGTAGGAGCACCCTTCTTGATGTTTGCTTTGAGGTTTTCGTAGAATTCCTGTGCATTTTTCATCTTGTCGATGGTGGATTTGTGATACCATTTGAGGGCCATTTGCTTTCCGTTGCACTCAACACGGTATACGTTTCCTTGTCCGCCGCCTCCGAGAAATTCTAGTATCGTAAATGTTGAATTGTAAATTGTTCTACCTGTGTAGCCTATTTTGAGTTCTGCCATTTTATGCTCCTTTCGCTTCCATCTTATAGGTTAGAAAATTCTTCATTCTGAGGTTTTTTGTTTTGAGTTGTGGTCTCTGCCTCTGTTGTTGAGGTTTCTGGCTTTGTTTTTGCGTCAGATGGGGTAGTAGTCGCTACAGGATCAACAGGAACTGTGTTCTGACAGAGCCATTCGCACCAATTCGTGTAGTACTTTGCTAGAACGTGAACACCGTCGCTTGCGTACTCTTCTGTAAGATATCCGTAAGCGTCATCGAATAAGGGATTTACGTCTAAGTAGTATATCTTCTTACTGTTGTCAGCCATTGTCTGAAGATTATTGTTTAGAGTATTAATTCTCTCGTTTGTAATGTACTGTGTCTCTCCAGAGGCTGTAACATGGAGGTTGGCCTGTAAGTATATCAGAGCATCTTTCTGAATTTCCCGGATACCGTCAACAAGGCGTCTGTACTTTGCGGTAGTTCCTTCAATATCGTTGCCTATCTCGTTGATACCGAGCATTACATATATCTTGGCGTACTGCTTCTTGCGGAGTTTGTCCCATACGGTCATACCGCCTACATTGTATTGGTCTATTTTGTATACTGAAATTCCAATGTCACAGAAGTAATCTGCATTTTTCAGAGTTCCATAGCTGCTTATTCCAACTGTTCTGGAATCACCGATAAACAGAGCGTCATCGAAGTATTCCGGACCGCTTTCAACAAATATGCTCTGCGGTGTAGTTGGTTCTGTTGTTGCTTCCGTGGTTATCTCTTCACCTTCTGATGTCGTCTGAGTTTCTGTAGTTGCACCTTCCTGAGTAGTTGTAGTGGTGTCATCGGCGGATTGAGTTACCGCTGTAGGCTCTTTTACTGCAGCCTTTGGCTTTTTAATATTGCTGCTTTCCCATATCTGCTTATATATGAACGGCGAAGCCACAACGCAGGTGACTAGCAGTATCAGTGTATATATGCATTGTTTTAACTTGCTCAATTTTTACTCTCCTTAAAATCTGAAATACATGAACGGGTCGTCCAGTCCCATGTACATGCAGTAGACTGCTGCAAGGAATACTGCAAGCAGTACTATCGCTGTAATGAATGAGTGCTTGATTTTCTTGTATATCAACTCGGGCAGCCTTGTGGAGAAAATTATGGCTGCAACGAAGTATTTCCAGTATTTTGTCCAGTACAGTATATAGTCACCGTCCAGAACAGCGTATGTTTTCTGAGGCAGGAAGGGAAGAAGTCTCTTGAAATAGATGCCCAGCTCGTGAAAATCGGTTATAGCGAAGATAAGCCAAGTTATCGGTATGATGAGTATCATGTAGGCATGTCCGAGAGGCTTTATTTTGTTAAGTGTCTTGCCTGTCCAGAATTTTTCACTCATAATTATTGCGAAAAGCACCAGTCCCCACAGAACGAAGTTCCAGCTCGCGCCATGCCACAAACCTGTGAACAGCCATACTACCAGCATATTGAATACCATTCTTCCCTCGCCCTTTCGGTTTCCGCCGAGGGGAATGTATATGTATTCCTTGAACCATGTGCCGAGTGTCATATGCCAGCGACGCCAGAATTCTGTCATGGTCAGAGACATATATGGGTGGTCGAAGTTCCTTGGTATTTTGAAACCCATTATTCTTCCGAGACCTATTGCCATGAGGGAGTATCCGCAGAAGTCGAAGTAAAGCTGGAAGGAATAGGCGAATATTCCTAGCCATGCAAGCCTGGAAGATATGCTCTCATAGCCTATCGTGGAGATATCGCTCCAAAGTCCGCCTATCTGATTGGCAATTAACACCTTGTAGCCTAAACCTATAGTAAAGATCTTGAGACCGTTCTCAACATTTTGTATGCTGTGATTACGGCTTTTCAGCTCTTTTGCAACGTGGTCATAGGTTACTATAGGACCGGCAATGAGCTGTGGGAACATGGTAATGTAGGCTCCGTAGTTTATGAGGTTCTTTTCAGCCTGAGCCTTGCCTCTGTATACGTCGATTATATATGATACATTCTGGAAAGTGTAGAAGCTGATACCGATAGGGAGAATAATATCCTTTACAGTAAAGCTCTGCCCGAACCAGTGATTGATGTTTTCTGTTCCGAATGTCCAGTATTTGAAGAAAATAAGCCACCAGAAGTTGAAGATAACGCCGAATGCAAGCCATAACTTCTTGAAATAGCGGCTGTTTTCGATGAACTGTCCAACTATGAAGTTTAGAAGCACTGTCAGCAGGAACAGCATGATATATACCGGCTTTTTTACGCCGAAGCTGTAAAAGATAACACTTCCAGTGAATATGATAAGGTTCTGATACCCTATTCGTGTTGATGTGTACGCCTGTATGAGCAGGAAAGCTGCCGCTGCAATAAACAGGATTAACGGTAGCGGTTTGAATAGTTCCATATTATGGAATAAGAAGTAACCAGCTACCGCGCTTCCAAATAAAATTACAACACATCGGTACCGCTTCTCAGATGCCGTAGCGGATTCAAAAAGGAGCCATACTACCGAAGCTAAATAAATAAGTATGGACAGTGGATTTATGAGACGCATGATATAGAATATATCTATGCCGGCTATAACGCTAGTGACTACTAAAACTAAATTTCTATATTTATTTTCTGATGCCGAATAGGCTATCATAAAAACAGGCAGGAATAAGAAGATAAATTCCAAGCTGCTGAATACCAAATATATCACCCTTCAGTTAATTCATTTGTTAGAGCTTCCGCTGTTTGGTTTGCCTGTAAATCTGCGCAAAATAGCAAAATAAAAACTCATACATTATTATTTTACACGTTTGCTAATTAAATGTCAATAGCTTTGGGATAATGTAGCAATTTGCAATAAACGGTCGGACAGTTTGGCGGCTTTTCGGTGTTTTTGACAATGTGTAAATAATAAGGAACGCCGCATGAGGCGTTCCTTTCAGCTCCAAATATATTATATTTCTGTCACAAAAGGTGTTATAAGTATCATTACCATGCATATCGGGCAGATGAATTTTATCATAACGCTGTAGAGAAGCTTTGAGCGGAATTGCTTTTCGCCGTACATTACCTCTTCTTCGATGTACTTCGTTTTTACGGTGTAGCCTATAAGTATACATGTGAGGAGCGCAAGAATCGGCATCATTATATTGTTTGTTGTGAAGTCGAAAAGATCGAGAATCTGCATACCAAATATGCTGAAATCAGACCATGAGCTGTAACCTAGTACTGAGAGCATTCCTATGCAAAGAGTCACAAGTATCACTATAAAACAACTAATAGTGCGGCTTAGCTTGAACTTCTCCATTACGACTGCTACGACTGTTTCCATAAGAGAGATTGATGAGGTTAGCGCTGCAAGGGTAACGAGGATGAAGAAAGCAGTACCCAATATCTGTCCTGCCGGCATTGCTGCAAATACCTTAGGGAGAGTTATGAACATAAGACCGGGACCTTTGTTGAGGGCTGTCTCATCTCCGCCGGAGAACACGAATACTGCAGGTACGATGATCATTCCTGCAAGAAATGCAACAAGTGTGTCGAAAACCTCTATCTGACGCACAGAGCTCTCAAGGGAGTCCTCTTTTCGCATATACGAGCCGTATGTGATCATTATTCCCATTGCAATCGACATTGAGTAGAAAAGCTGTCCGCAGGCTGCTGCAATTGTTTGAAGAAGTTTTGAGAATGTGAAACCTTTGAAATTCGGGAGAAGATAGTACTTAAGGCCGTCTCCTGCGCCTTTAAGGGTCAGAGTGTAGACAGCAATACCGATTATTAGTACAAGAAGTACAGGCATGAGAAACTTACTAACCTTTTCTATTCCTTTTTCAACTCCGAAAAAGACAACAACTGAAGTGAGTAATACAAAAATAATGAAAAATACAGAGGGCTGCTTGAGAAGACCGATGAAATGTTCAAAAAAAGTGAGTGTTTCGTCTGAGTCATTTATTGCATATTCAGCAACGGAAACAGCTTCACCGTCACCCTTGGCGAAAATGGTCATATATTTCAGTACCCAACCGCCTATAACGCAGTAATAGGGGAGAATAAGTGCAGGAATGACAGCTGCGAGTACACCAAGTAGAGAAAAACGTTTGTCAACTTCCTTGTATGCCCCGATAACGCTTTTTTGGGTGCGCCTGCCTATGGCAATCTCCGTAAGCATTAATGCAAAACCGAAAGTTATGGCGAAGATAAGATATATGAGCAGGAATATTCCACCGCCGTATTTTGCAGCAAGATATGGGAAACGCCATATATTTCCCAGTCCGACCGCAGAACCTGCTGCCGCAAGTACAAAGCCTATTTTTGAGCCGAATCCGCCCCTTGACGAGGGTTTTGTTTTTTCTTCCATAGTGTGATTGTCCTTTCGTCAGGTGTTATATTTAAGAAAATTATAGCATGCTTTCTGGAAATAATCAATGATATCCTTTCTTAAGGGGGTATGATATACAAATTGAGGCTGCCGGTTTATATACCAACAGCCTGATTATTTGTTATTATTCGATACCTGCCTGCTGTTTTGCTGCTGTGAGAGTGTTTTTCATAAGCATAGCGATGGTCATAGGGCCAACACCGCCAGGTACTGGAGTGATGAAGGAAGCTTTCTTTTCAGCGGATTCGAATTCAACATCGCCGCAGAGTTTGCCGTTGTCGAGTCGGTTCATGCCAACGTCGATAACTACAGCGCCTTCCTTTATCATATCTCCTGTTACGAAGTTTGCTCTTCCTATGGCAACTACAAGGATATCAGCTCCGAGGCATACTTCCTTAAGATTCTTTGTCTTGGAGTGGCATATTGTTACAGTTCCGTTTTTCTGAAGAAGCAGCATAGCCTGAGGCTTGCCTACTATATTGCTTCTGCCGATAACTACGCATTGCTTTCCGGTGATATCTGTTCCAGTGCTCTCAATAAGGCGCATTACGCCGGCTGGGGTGCATGGAAGGAATGAGTAATCACCTATCATTATTTTTCCTACGTTGATAGGGTGGAATGCATCAACGTCCTTGTCAGGGGAGATAGCGTTGATTATTGCCTTTTCGTCAATGTGTTTCGGCAGGGGAAGCTGTACCAGTATACCGTTTACCCTGTCGTCGCGGTTGAGAACATTTACAAGGTCGAGGAGCTGTTCCTGAGTTGTGGCTTCCTCAAGAGCATACTCGAATGACTGGAAGCCTACTGCCTCACATGCTTTCTTCTTATTGTTAACATATACTCTTGAAGCAGGATTGTTTCCTACGATAACTACCGCAAGACCTACCTTTAGTCCTTTTTCTTCCTTGAGCTTTGCTGCTTCTTCTGCAACCTCTGCCTTAACTGCTGCTGAAACTGCTTTTCCGTCAATGATCTGTGCCATTTTATTTATCCTCCTGTTTGTTATCCTCGGAATTTTCATCCGAGCTGTCGGCTTCGTTTTCTTTGTCATTACTGTCATCGTCATCATCGAGATTGTCCAGTTCTGACATATCGAAGTCGTCATCGTCGTCGTTAAGTATATCGAGATCCTTGTCATCGCCGATCTTTGCGTCCTCTTTTGACATTCCCATGCGTTTTCTGCGAGATTCCTCGATCAGCTGGTGTGATTCCTCTGTATTTACATATAGCTTCATGCTTTCAGGGTCGCGTTTTCTTCTTACAAATAGGAGTATCTGCATGATTACGGACAATACGAAGAGCACGGCTGAAAGAGCCTGAGATATGCGGATGTTTCCAAGCATAAGACTATCTGTGCGAAGTCCTTCTACTATGAATCGTTCTGCACCGTACCATGCAAGGTACATTAGGAATATCTGACCGTCATATTTTCTGCGCTTTGAAAGGAACGCAAGTAATGCAAATCCGAGCAAACACCATGCAGATTCGTACAAGAAGCATGGATGAACCGGGTTCTCCCAAAGTACTTTAACATCGTTGAAGTACATTTCGCCGCCTATCTGCATATTATTGCTGATGGTACGCTGTATTGTTCCGCCTGTCATGCCAAGAAAGCTGTCAGTATTTATGCCAAAGGCTTCCTGATTGATGAAGTTGCCCCAGCGTCCGATACCTTGTCCGAGAAGAAGTCCGATAACCGTTATATCCAGCATAGGGAGTACTTTTACCTTGCGTATCCTCGCTACTATATATCCCACAAGGAACGCTCCTATGATGCCGCCATATATGGCAAGTCCACCGTTACGCGTGTTGATTATTGCTTTCCAGTCTCCTCTGTAATCTTCCCATTTCATAAGGACGTAGTATGCTCTTGCACCGATGATTCCACCGATAACTCCGCAGATTATAACGTCTATTGCTCTGTCGTAGTCGATACCGAATCGCTTCATTTTGGGCAGGACGTAACATAAAGCAAGGATAAGCCCGAGAGTTATGATTATTCCATACCACTGTATCTCAAAGCCAAATATTGTAAATGCTGTAGGGTCGATGTGGAAAGACCAGCCAAGCTTCGGAAAGACTATTTCGTGTTCTTCCAAAAATGTTTCTGTAGTCATTATTCTATCTCCTTTCCTATTACAGACAGAACGCATCTGTCATTTTGCATTTCGTTCTGCATAAATTCAGTAACATCTTTGCTTGTGAGTTCAGAAAGTACCTCTATAGAGTCGTAGGGACCTACGTTTTCCATATGGGCGTTTAGCATGAGGTTTGAAACAGCTTCAACATTATTGAGTTCTCTTATCATCATGCCGTAGGCTGATTTCTTTATACGCTGAAAGTCCTTTTCATTTATACCTTCTGTGAGAAGCCTGTCTATCTCAGCAGAAAGAGCTTCGCGAATAACGCAGGGCTCTTCGGATTCGCCAGAGAATATTACTGTGAAATAACCATTTCCATAGAATATCTCACCGCAGAAGGTGGAGTTTATGATACCGTCTTTAAGAAGCTTTTCATACATAGGAAGTGCAGGATCAGTGAGCAGAGATGAAGCTGTTGAAGCAGAAGCTACCTGCTTTAGCAGCTCTATGCCCGACGCAGGTCTGCATTTGTAGCCTATCTGGAATATTGAAGCTCCTATGGGCTGAGTTTCACTTATCTCTGAGGATACGATATTGAGAGGTTCCTCAGGGAATACGGTCTCTAGTCCCTTATCCTCGCAGGGCTTTAAGTACTTGTCGCATATTTTCAGAACCTTGTCAGCGCTGATGTTCCCGGAAATGGAAAGCACCATGTTGTTAAGATTATAGAAGGTGTCGTAGCACTTGTAGAGCAGGGGAGCATCGATTTTCGATATGCTCTCGATAGTTCCTGCGATATCAGTTTTTACGGGGTGTACGTGGTACATACATCTGAGCATGTTGAAGAAAACGCGCCATTCCGGGTTGTCGTTGGTCATTTGGATTTCCTGTCCGATTATGCCCATTTCCTTTTCCACGTTTTCTTTTGTGAAATAGGGCTTCTGAATAAATTCAAGGAGAATTTTAAGGTTTTCTTCGTAATTTTTCGAGCAGCTGAACAGGTAGCAGGTCTTGTCAAAGGAAGTAAATGCGTTGCACATTGCTCCCGTGCCTGCATAGAGTTCGAAAACTCCGCAGTCTTCGTTTTCGAAAAGCTTATGCTCGAGAAAGTGGGCTATGCCCTCTGGAACAGTAGTGTAATCATTGTCAGCAGCAATTTTGAACATAGTGTTCACAGAGCCGTATTTTGTTCCTATAAGTGCATCTATACCGCTGAATCCAGGCATTTCACATATATAGATATCAAGTCCGCTGTCGTGTTTTACGTGAACACAGCTGTCGCCTGTGCGTTGACTTGTTATTATTTCTTGTTTCATTGAGTTTGTACCTCCTTGCTGAGCATGAGGTAGATACTGTCGGGATGCAGTGATCTTGCAGCCTGTATTATTCTTTCTTTGGTTACTTCTGTAAAGCGCTTGAAGTGTTCTTCCGGAGTGATGAAGTCCTTATCACAGAAGCAGTCGAAGTACCATCCTACATATGAGGAAGGAGTATCGCCTATCTGCAATACTGCGTTGTCAAGTGCCATTATGGAACTTGTGAGCTCCTCATCTGTGATATTGCCGTTCTTTATCTCTTCGAGCTGTGCAAGGATCTCTGCTTTTGCTTTTTCAATGTTCGCACGCTCAACACCGATATCAACGAAGAACGAGCCCTTTACGGATACGGAGCTGCTTGTGCAATAATAGCATAGACTGAGCTTTTCACGGACATTGAGGAAAAGCTTCGAAAATGGCATTTCTCCGTAAATTATGCTGAGCATCTTTAGTGCGTATTTGTCGTCAGAGTCGGTTTTGAAGGCCAATACTGCCTTGCATTGGTTCACGTCAAACTCCTCGGAGACAGTTTCAATTTCTGGTTTGAGAGGACTATGGTTGCGGAACACTACGGTTTGAGGTTCCCTTTTTATAGCTTTGAAACTTTCACGGAACATTTCAGCAAAAGAATCATCTTTTTCGGGTGAAACGTAGTATATCTCTATTTGAGCATTTCTCAGAAGCTCATTGTATGCACGGTAGGTATCCGTTGGTTCAGCTGCAAGAGCGGCTTCTCTGACGCCGTAGCTTGAAGTAGCGGCAGGCTCTCCGCGGTATGCAGTCTTTGCGGACTGCATAAGGGCGTAAGTTCGCTTGTCGTTGAGCTCGCTGCTGATATTGTCAAGGAGATCCTTCTGCACGATTCTGAACGATTCTTCATCGAAAGCACCGTTCTTTGCGTTTGGAGCGAAAAGGCAGTCTTTAAGGAGTTCCTTCATCTCACCGCTGATATCTTCACCGTCGATAGCGTATTTATTGTCGAGCCATGAGGCTTTTATACATAAAGTTTGTGCGTCTCCCTTTTTTCGCGTGGAAGAACTGAGACCTGCGCCGTATAGTTCAGAAAGTTTTTCCGAAAGAGCTGAATACGTTCTGTATTTACTGTTTGAAACGGTAAGTATGCTTGTTGCGAGATTGTTCAAAGCGGCAGTTTCGACGCTAAGTTCCGTTAGGAAATAGACAGCTATGGAACAGGTCTTGAATTTACTGTCAATAATGGAAGTAAAACCTATACCACTGCCAAGATCAGTCCTGTTATATGTCATAAAGCTTGCACTCCAATCATTAAAAGCTTTATTTTTGCAAAACTATATATTATTATACCACAACTTGATAAGAATTGCCATAGTATTTTTAATTTTTTTTGAATTTTTTATGGCTGAGACTTCATAATATGCTGAAAAGCTTGATTTTTTTCATGAAGAAGTGGTATAATAATATATAATGTGAAAAGTGAAATAAGAAAGGAGGCATGAATATGAGGTACGTTGGAGAAAAATGCCCTGTCTGCGATAATATTTTTACTGCTGAGGACGATATAGTGGTTTGTCCAGAGTGTGGAACTCCGCATCACAGAGAGTGCTATCAGATTAAAAACAGGTGTGCCAATGAGGAGTTTCATGTCAGTGGAGAGAAATGGGAGCGTAAGGGCAAACCGTCACGATATAAGGTGTGCCATGTTTGCAGTTTCCCTAACAGACTTACGGATAATGCCTGTCAGCGCTGTGGAGCTGAACTGACCTCGATTCATGAGCAGTCTGAAAGCAGTAATACAGGAATGAATGGTGATAAATCGTGGAGAGATACATTCCCCATGCCAGATGCTGAGGATCTTATGAACCCCATAAAATTTCTTGGACTTGATCCTGATGAGGATATGGGTGGTGCTACAGTTAAGGAAATGTCGGATTTTGTAGGACCGAGTACTATATATTATATACCCAGGTTCAAAAAAATGAAAGAGGAGGGCGTAAGACCTTCTTTCAATCTCTTTTGTCTTCTTTTCCCATCTCTTTTCTTTGCAAACAGAAAAATGTGGGGCTGGGCTATACTTGCAGCAGCATTGGGGATAATCTTTAATCTGCCTGCAAATCTTCTGATGTACGACAAGGGACTTCCCTCTGATATATTGAGTTTTCTGAAAAGCAACAAGCAGACCCTCGAACTCATGAGTGAGATATTCATTATGGCTGATATCGTTGTGAGGGTATTATTCGGACTGTTCTCAAACTGGTTCTATTACCGATTTTCATTGAATTCCCTCAAGAAAATAAAGAAAAGCCGCAGACCTGCTACGGAAATAAAGAATATCGGCGGAGTCAAGCCACTGAATATGGTGCTTATTACCCTTATCAAGTACTGTATCGGAGGATTTGCAGTAATGACTTTGTATATGGGATATGAAATGCTGATGACTGTCAGGGATTTCAGCGATCTGTGTATTAGATGACGTTTTTATTTAACAGGGAGAATAATATGAGCATCAGAAGGGGGTATATCCTGTTATTGCCGCTTTTTTGCCTAATCTTTTCGGGGTGTGGATTGCAGGACTATCCGACTTATACCTATGAACTGAAAAACGGACTCGGAGAGAATTATCTTATTAATTACTGTGAGCAGACGGATTATCCGGAAAATATTACACGAGTCAAGGTCTTCAGGGAAAAGGACAAGATAAGCGACTATAACGGCGGCGCATATTCTGACTGCGATTCGTATATACCGTCTCAGATGATGTTTGTCTGTAATGCGGAAAAGGTGGATTACTATTATCTCAGAACGCAGAGCGGAGAGTATATAGTAGCAGACGGAGTTGCCGATTTGAAAATGAACTTCAATATGATGCTTCTAGGCAAGACAGCAGTTGAAATGTCAGATCAGGAGAAGAATACATATCAAAAGCTGTCGGAAATCATAAAAAATGCAGTCTCAGCTGATAGTATACAGAAAAAGTTTTCAGACTGCGGGTATAATTCCTCGGTTTTTATGACGTTTTACAATTATAATATATAAAACAACGGACGCCGTTAGACGTCCGTTGTTTTATAATAATTCAAAATGAAAAGCCATAAATCATCATGCTTTATGGCTTTAAGTGACTTTATACGTAATCGTTGTCTCTTTCTGGATACATTCTGTAGATAGGAGTATTGCTGTTTCCGTCGCCTATCCATACTTCAATCTTAGAAGTGTCGTCCTTGCGATAGCAAATAAACCAGCGATTCAGCGGTTTTCCTGCCTCGGATTTGGTATATTTTATAGGAGTTTTTCCTTTTCCTACTATAGCATTGAGCTCGCTTTCAAACGCTTCGGCTTCTTCGCCTCCACCACTCCATAATGAACGGTTTCCGCCTGCATTTTTAGCACCGTCTTTTGTACAGGCTATACAAAGTGTGTATTTATCCTCTATTCCTCCGTATTTAACGGTAACAGATTCTTCCTTTATGCTTTGAGCTGTAAGTGCATCAGAAGCGTCTTCGTTTCCTGCTATAGTGGTCATTACCGATTCATAAATGGTTTTTGCGCTTGCAATATCGGACGATCTCTTAGATTTTTTAACATATCCTACCATTGCTGGCAGAAGAATAGCGGAAAGAACCCCGATAATAGAAATAACGACTATCAACTCGATAAGAGTAAATCCTCGTTTTTTAGTCTTTGTCATATTACATTCCCCCAGATCATATCGTGCAAATAAAAATAACTTATTAACTTTATTATACTTTTATTTATGATGTTTGTCAATAGGGGTTAACAGAAAATTCACATTATTGTGCAAATGTTTCTGGTTTGTAATTTTTGCTTTTTACTTTATAACGACCTTTTTGAACGCCTTTTTACCCTTGCGGACTATTATTTCACCTTCAAGTTTTATCATTTCCTTTGGATCACTCTTCTTTTCATCATTTACAGTAATTCCACCCTGCTGTACAAGACGTCTTGCCTCTGAAACAGAAGGTGCGAGTTCAGCCTTTACAAGTAGGTTGAGAAGTCCGATTGCGCCGTCTGTAAGGTCAGCGGAGTCTATCTCAGCTATAGGCATATTCTCATTTGAGCCGCTACCACCGAATAGAGCCTTTGCAGCAGTCTTGGCCTTTTCTGCTTCTTCTTCGCCATGAACAAGCTTTGTTAGTTCATATGCGAGAAGTTCCTTTGCGGCGTTGAACTGAGCGCCTTCCATTGTCTTTTCCATTTCCTCTATCTGCTCAACAGGTACGAATGTCAGCATTTTCAGACACTTGATAACGTCAGCATCGTCAACGTTTCTCCAGTACTGGAAGAAATCATAAGGAGTAGTCTTTTCAGGATCGAGCCATACTGCACCCTTTTCTGTTTTACCCATCTTCTTGCCTTCAGAGTTAAGGAGAAGAGTGATAGTCATAGCGTAAGCGTCCTTGCCCAGTTTTCTTCTTATAAGCTCTGTACCGCCCAACATATTGCTCCATTGGTCATCGCCGCCGAACTGCATATTGCAACCGTATTTCTGGAAAAGCTGATAAAAGTCGTAGCTCTGCATTATCATGTAGTTGAATTCAAGGAATGAAAGTCCGCGTTCGAGTCGCTGCTTGTAGCATTCAGCAGTGAGCATACGGTTTACACTGAAATGTGCACCTACCTCACGGAGAACTTCGATGTAATTGAGGTTCATGAGCCAGTCAGCGTTGTTAACGACGATAGCCTTATCATCGGAGAAGTCTATGAATCTGCTCATCTGCTTCTTGAAGCAGTCAACGTTGTGCTGGATAGTCTCTGGAGTCATCATTTTGCGCATATCTGTTTTGCCGGAGGGGTCACCGATCATTGCTGTACCGCCGCCGATAAGTACAATAGGCTTATTGCCTGCCATTTGCAGACGCTTCATAAGGCAGAGAGCCATAAAGTGTCCTACATGCAGAGAATCTGCAGTCGGGTCAAAACCAATGTAAAAGGTAGCCTTGCCTGCATTGACAAGTTCCTCTATTTCCTTTTCGTCTGTGAGCTGCGCGAGAAGTCCTCTGCGCTTGAGTTCTTCAAAAGTAGTCATTATTTATTTCTCCTTTTATATTATTTAACATTTGAATTATGGTAATCATAGACTTGTGTCATTGACAGTGAGACTGCCATAAAGAATGAAAACGTCGGGCGTTTTCATGTATATCACGTCCTTTCAATGTAAATGGACAGCTAATAAGAATTGTCATTTTGTTCTTTGATGGATGAAAGAGAAGGCGAGAAACTCATGGAAAGAGCCTCATAAGCCATATTTACCTGAAACTCGTTGAGCTCAATCTTATAATGGGCACAATCGCTTTCTTCCTGATCCTTCAGATTTAATATAAGGTAATAAGAGAAGACAGAGCCTGTGTAGACGCCGTTCCCATAGTGTTTTGTTTTGGTTATTTGTTTGTTTACAGAATCAATTTCGTTTCTGTCCATGCAGATTATCTGGTTATTTGTGTACATAACCACGTAATTTCCGCCTATATTTATGCCATTGTTGCAGGCGTGCTCGCCGTTCTTTCGATAGGTAAGCATTTTTCCGTTGAGATAAGAGCGCTCTATTTCTGGGAGCTTTTCGCCGCAATTGGCAATAAATGAACTAACAGGCGTATGCATGAGCTTGAAACCACCCCATATAGAAGCGAGAAATCCGCTTACTGCTAGAATGATTCGGATATCGTCCTGAGCAGCTCTGCATATCAAAGCTGCTGCGAATAAAAAAACAGCAGCAATAAGCCAAATTATGCCTGATGGCTTGATAAAACGGTGATTCAGGTCAGCTTTCATAGAGCTTGCCGTGACTTGCTGAAAATCGTTCTTCAGTACATAATCATGGTACTTTTCCTGCCATTTTTCATCGCTATGAAACTCATCGTTTATTACTGCGTTTTTGAACTCATTGTCCTTGATCTTAGACCGGTACTCAAAAAATATAGAAATGAAGAGTACAGCAGCAACTGCAGCTGTCAGCCCTAAGCACAGCCCTGTGGAAAAGCCTTTGAATTTGGCCATAAAAAAACAAAGTGGAACGCATACAATATAGGCTACCAATCTGCTTTTCATAGGAGGAAGGTCAGGATCAAACTTTTTTTGCGGTGGTTCTTCAAATCTGCCCATATTCAAATCCTTTGCTCAACCGGCGTGTTTCATAATCGCTTTCAGCATACCGAGAAATGCGGAATGGATAAAGGTACGGACAGCAATAATCAAGTGTCCACCCATGAAAACGTATTTAATATATTTGTAAAATATCTCACTTGTGGCTTCTTCATTCCTGTATGTAAGCACATCAAGGTATGATCCCACATTTCCACCACTGAATGTGACGAATTGAACGAAAACGGAAAGAACTATAGCGATCGTAAAGCCGAGATTGAGCTTCGCACTGTCAAGTCCAGCCAGTCCGGTGATAGGATGGATATATCTTGTAAACAGTGACGTGCAGGTCAGTGCCAGCAGCGTGCAAATGGTCATGCGGATAAAAGGAGAGTCAATATTGCAGTATCCTGCTCTTACAAAGCCAATATATAGGCATAGAAGGGGAAAAAGGAATACTGTAAGTGAAAGGCTGAGATATCCTATGAGTTTTTTCATGGTGTTTCCTCTTTTCCGAAAAATAAAAGCCCCCGAACAGTGTAATAACTGTTCGGGGGCGACATTACTCGCGGTACCACCCCGATTTTTCCGTATAAACGGAACTCGAAAAGCTGTAACGGGCACACCCGACCGCATCTACTGACGTTCAATACGGCAACTCCCGAATGTATGTCACTATGCACCGTCATTCCCTCACACCTTACGGAAACTCTCTGAATCGGGCTTTGCACAGGTTTTATTCGTTCACAGTATTTATACATTTATAATAGCATATCTTTATTACCTTGTCAAGAGAAAATAATTATTTGCTTTTTACCGTATTTTATTAAAGGATAGGGGGATTTAGGTAAAAAACGTAGAAGCTCAAGTTTTTTTCGGCTTAGTACTTGAAATTTGGTACTGATTGGTATATAATAAATTATTATAGTTTAATGGGAGGAAGTTATAATGAGTTCCAAAATCGGATTTGACAATGAAAAGTATCTCAAAATGCAGTCAGAGCATATCAGGCAGCGAATCTCACAGTTTGGCGATAAGCTTTACCTTGAATTTGGCGGAAAGCTCTTCGATGATTTTCACGCTTCAAGAGTGCTTCCCGGTTTTAAGCCTGACAGTAAGCTTCAAATGCTTTTACAGCTTAAAGATGATGCTGAGATAGTTATTGTCATAAATTCTGACGATATCGAGAAAAACAAGGTTAGAGGCGATCTCGGAATAACCTATGATATAGATGTTATCCGACTTTTCAACGTTTTTACAAAGATAGGACTTTATGTCAGCAGCGTTGTACTCACACGCTATGACGGTCAGCCTACTGCTGATGCTTTTCAAAAGCGCCTTGAAGCTCTCGGAGTAAAGGTATATCACCATTACAGTATCAAAGGATATCCTTCCAATCTTCAATATATAATCAGCGACGAAGGCTACGGAAGAAACGATTATATAGAAACCTCACGCAGGCTCGTTGTTGTTACAGCACCAGGTCCTGGAAGCGGAAAAATGGCGACTTGTCTTTCGCAGCTCTACCATGAGCATAAAAGAGGCATAGACGCAGGCTACGCAAAATTCGAGACATTTCCAATATGGAACCTTCCTCTTCGTCACCCTGTCAATATTGCTTATGAAGCGGCTACTGCCGACCTGAACGATGTAAATATGATAGACCCGTTCCACCTTGAAGCATACGGCAAAACTACCGTTAACTATAACCGTGATGTTGAGATATTTCCGGTTCTCAACGCTATGTTTGAAAAGATTCTTGGCGAGTCCCCTTACAAATCACCTACGGATATGGGTGTGAACATGGCAGGAAACTGCATTGTGGATGACGAAGCAGTTTCCGAAGCCGCAAGACAGGAGATAATTCGCCGTTACTATATAGGTATGTGCGAGTACCGAAAAGGTCTTATATCTGAGGATGAAGTAATGAAACTGGAGCTCCTCATGAAACAGGCAAATGTTACAGTTGAGGACAGAAAAGTAGTTTCTGCTGCTCTGGATAAGGAAAAGACTACAGAAGGTCCTGCTGCTGCGATGGAGCTTCCTGACGGCACTATTCTTACAGGACGCACATCAAACCTTCTTGGAGCTGTTTCAGCTCTGTTGCTGAATGCTCTCAAGCACTTTGCAAATATCGACGATGAGATACTGTTAATGTCTCCTCATGTTATTGAGCCTATCATGGCACTTAAGGTAAATCACCTTGGCAATAGCAATCCGAGAATGCATACTGACGAAACTCTTATTGCGCTTTCCATATGTGCAAATACCGATGATAATGCAAAGAAGGCTATGGAGCAGATATCTAAGCTTCGCGGCTGCGAGGTGCATTCTACAGTCATACTTTCGTCAGTTGATGAGCGTATTTTTAAGAGACTGGGCATAAATCTCACATGTGAGCCTAAATACGAGGCTTAAAGATAGGTTATGGACATTATAGAGATGATACGGGAATTATATGGTGATTCCTGTGTATTCTGTCCTCCTCTTGTTGAAAGCCGATATAATGAAGCAAATGAGCTTGTTTTTGAAGAATTGTTTGAGGTCTTGAAAATAAGCAACGGAATAAAAGAAACAATGAAGTTCCCGAACCAGGAAGAGAGAATTGTCATCGGATGGATAATATATCCACTAGACGATATCAAGTCTCAGACTGAGCATTATATAAATGAATACAGCGGAGAGGGAGTTGTTTTTGTCGGAAACGGCGCTGGCGGATTTTTTATCCTTAAATCTGACGGTAAAGTGTATATTCGCGAGTATTTTGACGAAGATGAGGAGCTTTATTCTGACAGTTTAGCTGAATATTTTAGGAAATGGCACTGCCCGAAATCTGAATAACAGAATAGCAAGCCCCGAAGCATTTCGGGGCTCAATTTTTGATGTTCATCAGACCATTTTCAGCCCTCTATCTGTCGCGCAAGAAACTGCGTTGCTGCGTTGATTAGGCTTTTCTGCATATCTGTAGCTTCATGTGACTTGTCACTTGTAAGGAACACTACAGCCCCTGAAACATCGCCCGCTGTGATGATAGGAACCGCTGCAATGGCTGTTCTGTCGACTCCTTCGGCAGGGAAAAAACTGTTTGTATTGGCGTCATGACAAAAGAAATGACCTCGGTTTTCCATAAGCTCCTCAAGCTGTCCTGAAGCTCGGCGCTCATAGAATTCCTTTCGGGCTGCGCCTGCGGAAGCTACTACGTGATCCTTATCAAATATCAGTACTGCACATCCTGCTATCTTATGCATAATATCGGCTACATAGCCTGCATTCTCGCTAATTTCGCTGATGGCAGAATACTTCTTGAATATCACTTCACCTTCGCTGTTAGTGTAAATTTCAAGCGGATCGCCAACTCTTATACGCATGGTGCGTCTAATTTCTTTCGGGATAACGATACGACCAAGATCGTCTATTCTTCTGACAATACCTGTTGCTTTCATAATAAAACCTCCAAAAATCATAATGATTTTGTGAGGTTATTATTTCCGTATTGCTTTTGATTATGCATGTTTGAGCAATTAATTGTAAATGTGGATATATATCCTTTGAAGAGTAGTTTTGTAACTCTTTTAATGATAGTATGCGCAATTAGACTGTTTATGATTTGTGTATGTAAGACTATTATTCACAGATATTTATGATAATAATATACAAATTGCTTGACGATTTTAGCTTAAATGTGATATACTTATTATATATTAGTTATAACTTATTGGACCTGTTTTGTTCCATAGAATTGCAGAGGTATAATATGTTTCACCATATAATTAATATACTTATCATAATCGGAAGTTTGCTGATGATTGTTAATATCATCGGTTTTATAAAATATGCCATCTTTATAAAGGGAAGGCAGAAATTGAACAAAGAAAAGGGTATCTTGTACGCGCCTATATTTCTTCTTTGTTTTTTCTTTTGCGGATATGTGGCTGTAGGGTTATTCGGTTCGCCTGATATCATCATGGCAAGCATTCTGTTTGGAGGCAGCATATTTGTCTTTATTATGATGATACTTATGTATCGCATTACCCAAGCAATCATTGAAAGCGAACAGATGGAATACAAATATAAGGCAGCAGAGGAGGAATACTGCCGGCGTCTTTCAAAGGCACAGATAGAGGCAAATATAGATGCTTTGACAGGTGTGAAGAACAGACATGCATATCGTATTTACGAAGAAAGGCTCAATGCACAGATTGAGATGCATCGCGCTCCTGAATTTGCCATTTTCATTTTTGATGTCAATGATCTGAAAAAAGTGAATGATAACGAAGGACACAAATCAGGAGACCAATTTCTCAGAGATGCTTGTAAGATCATCTGTACAACATTTAAGCGTAGTCCTGTATTTCGTGTGGGAGGAGATGAATTTGTTGCTCTTTGCCAAGGCGATGATTTCGGACGGCATCAAGAATTGATTAAGCAAATGAATGATCATAATGAAAAAGCTATCGAAACTGGCGGAATTGTTATTGCTATGGGAATGTCATGTTATCAGAATGATGAAAAAGTGGCTCAGGTATATGAACGAGCGGATCAGAAAATGTATGAGAATAAAAGTTGTTTAAAAGATAAATCTAAAAAGCTAAAATGATAAGGAAAGAAGTATTATTTATTTGGTACAATATTAGCATAGTCTTGAACTACTGACGCAGTGGTGACAGGCTATGCTTATTTTTGTGTATTAAGAAGGTAATGGACTGACGCTACCTAATACCTGTTGTTTTCATAATAAACCTCCAAACATAATAATGACTTTGAAAGTTTATTATTATTATAATATTATTATTGATTCTGCATTGTAGAATGAAAGTTTTGGATATAATCTATTTGTCTTGCAATATAAACTACGAAATTACGATTTGTAGAAAATGCTGATAATTTATAATTTTTTGTGAACATTTACAGATTTTGTTGAAACCGACACGAAAAAGTGGTAAAATTAATGCAAATCTAGAAAGTTGATTGTTATCAGTATAAAAGGGAGGTATAATTATGGATTTTGAAAAAATAGTATCCGATCATAAATGCAGAAGTTGCATTATATCTGTTGAGCGATATCAGGATGGCGGATTCGGTAATATCCGTGTTGTTGCAGCAAATAAAGCGCATCGAGAAGATTCGGAGAGAGTATTTAACCATCCGTTTGTTCCAGATTCACCATATACAGATTCTTTGCCACAAGACAAGAATTTCGAAGACTTCATGTATCGCTGTGCTTGCCTTGGACAGCCACTTCATACTTATGTACACGTAGAACATATGGGCTTATGGGTCAATATGTTCCTTCTTCCTCTTGAATCTGATAAAGAAAATATAGGATACTGCCTTTATTCATGTGATATTTCACCATATGCTGATTCTGAGCAGCAGGCAAGTCTTTCAGCCGAAACAGCTACACACGTTCTAGAGATAAGTATTAAACTTCAGGGAGCAAAAAAAGATGACATTCGTCAGGTATTTCGAGATATTATTGAAGATATCCGTAAAATATGTGGAGCTGAACATTGTTGCATTCTATATCATGATATCACAAACAGAAAATATATTAATTTCTGTGAAGCAATGAATCCTCAGAGTCCTTTACAGCCAGATGCAATCTATAATAATGAAAAATTCTATGATATAGCTAACTCATTTGATTCAGCTATTCGAGGCAGTTCATGTCTGATAATAAAAGATGAACATGATTTAGCATGGCTTGAATCAGTTGATCCGGATTTATATTCATTGCTTTTAGAGAATGGTGTTAAAAGCGGTATCCTCTTTCCTTTGAAGCATAACGATCAGATACTTGGTTATCTTTGGGCTTTGAATTATAATGTCGAAGAAACTGTTAAAATCAAAGAGACTTTGGAGCTGTCCACATTTTTAATTGCATCAGAAATTGCAAACTATCAATTGATGAAACAACTTGAGATCCTCAGTTCTATTGATATACTGACAGGATGCAAAAATCGTAATTGTATGAATAATTATGTGGATGATGTTATTAGCGGTAAAGCTGAATTGCCAGAACCTTATGCTGTGGTATTTGCTGATCTCAATGGTCTAAAGCGGGTTAATGATGAGAAAGGTCATAGTGTAGGTGACAGCATTCTTCGTACTGCTGCTGCCATTCTTAGTCAGGTATTTTATGACTGTGATGTTTATCGTGCTGGCGGTGATGAATTTATGCTTATAATAAAAGATGGTGATGTTGATGAAACAAGCATTAAATCTAAGATTGGACAGTTAAAGGAGAAATCTGCTATAGATACTGATGTAAATTTTGCCGCAGGCTACTATATTGCAAATAAAGGTGAGGATATTCGTACGGCTATGAGGTTAGCAGATGAAAAAATGTATATTGACAAAAAGGAATACTATGCAAAGCATCCTGAGTTAAAATACAGGTAATATGTAATCAAGAAACCATGATCGTGTATGTAGAGCTCTCACTCGGATAAGTGCATTTGTTTTCGTTCCGTATAAAATCTAAACTGATTTATGGTTCATACAATTATTAGCACATTTCATAATTGCATACACTAACTTTAAGCGTTCTCTCTGAGGTTTTGGAGAGGGCGCTTTTTCATCAGTTTTCATGTCCTGAAAGCTCGGATGGTGTTGTGGACTTCCCATTTCCTTTAGAGCTGACCTGATTTCGTAAAGTTGGTGGGAAAAGGTTTTTGGCTTGTGTATTAGTGCTATTGATACTTTAAGGATGTTGCTGTTTTAGCGGCCTACGCTTCGATTGTGAGAGCTCAGCGAACAATGTAAACATATGTTTATCCGAAGGAGTGCCGATGCTCTCTTTGAGAATGATAAGCGTAATGCCTTTATTGCCAGAGGTGGACGATTGATATTAAGCAAATCAAAAAAAGACGCGGTCAAAAAACCGCGCCGCAATATTTATTATGTTTTTTAGTAGACGTTCGGATTTGCAGTGTTCTGCATCATGAAAACAGTATCTCCAATATCAATTTCGCCGTCGTGGTTGGCATCGTATGATATATAATTATCAGATTTGGGTAAAATAGTTACTTTGAAAGCAATATCAACATCTCTGATTACTGTATATGTTTTATCATCCCATTTGGTAAGTGTCCTGGAGTATACTACGGTATATTCACCGGGAGAATTCAGACTGGAAATAAAACCGTCTTTATCAAGAATACATTTATGTTCACTGCTCAGTCCTGATAGGAAATCTAATCCTAAAGTTTTTTCTTCTCCTTTATTGTCTGCAACTCTGAATTTAAGGCCACTAAAATCGATTGAAGAGCCTTCAGTAAACACTGTTGTGGTTGGGTATGATTCAACACCTTTAAATGTATAATAAGACTGTGCCATTCCGCTTCCGCCTGTCACCACGTAATCAAAATAGAAATCATCAGGTTTTGATACTGTAGTTATCGGTGTGGTCAATGGGACTAAAGTAGTTGTTGTAGAATTACTTGTAGATTTCGTATTAACCGGAGTTGTTGTAGTTGTTGAATAAAATGCAGTTGTCGTAATAACTGGAGGTATACCAGTTCCAAGAGTAGCAATTTGTTTTAGAAGGTATTGCTGTATAAGAAGGGCATCGTTGGAAGTGAGACCTATTATACTTTTATCAACGTCACCGCGAATCAGTCCGTTTTTTCTGATATGCTTATTGCTGGTTCCGGAAATACCATATAGATTCGGATTTGCAAGGCTCTGCATTATTAAAACAGCGTCAGCCATATCTACATCTCCGTCGAGATTAGCATCGCCCCATACAAAACCATATGGAGGATTCGGATCGTTTTCTTCTTCCTTTTCCTTCTCCTTTTCTTCTTCTATTTGTTTCTCTCTTTCCTTGAGCTCTTCCTCAGTAGCTTCTCTGATAGTTACTTTGTATGAGATATCCATTCCGTTGTAATAATGCATCGGATGACTGCGATAAGTTATATCTTCATCAAACTTGACAGTATATTCACCTGCGGGAAGAGTGCTGAATTGAGTACCTGGTACACTGTTTGTGTCTTTATCAAAAATAGTACAGTATGTTGGCATTTGATAGTAACCATTATCGCTGTTTTCATTTTTAAATTCACACTCGAGACCTTTAAAAGAAAGATTCTCTCCTTGTGCATATTCTGTTTTAGTGGGATAAGAAATTACTTTACTAAAATTATGATACACAGGTGCATATGTTGAGACCATTAATTCTGTAGTTGTCGTTGTAGTAGTGGTTGCTGTGGTATTATTAGTAGTAGTTGTTGTTGAAAAAGATGTTGTCATTTCGGATGATGTTGTGTTTGATGTAGTTGTTATTATGTCTGCAGCAAATATCGTATCAGCTTTTCTAACGGATACGGTTGTTACTGAATCTGCGCCCGGAGCTGTCATAATTGACGATATTAAAGCTGATGAGACTATAAAAGATGTGATTTTATTTAATTTCATAGAGATTCCTCCTTGCTAAAGTGTTTTCTTATTGTTTTGATATTTGATTGCTGATAATGATTGAGAATATGTTAGATGCCTCCTTTTAGTTTTTATATAACTTAGACGTATGAATTCATCATTTCTCTCACATTATTAAAAAAAGATTGAGGCATTAGTAAATGTAGATAGTCAGAATTATCTGATATTATATGAAACGTATTCCATTTGGTTAAATGGGACGTAATGTTGGGATAATACGGATATTGTGTCCTGAGCGTAACATTTTTCAGTTCCATAATATATCATTTACAGTTTAGAAGCTATCAGCAAGGTCAGACTTTTTGTTTATTACGTCTTCGATAAGTATATTCTTTGCTTTCTCAGGCTCTTCAAACAATGGACTGTGTGCCGAGTTTTCAAATGAATAAAAACCTTTTAAATCAGCGTGGACAAGCTGAAAATACTCTTTTTGAAGATCATAATCTGTTGTCATATCATACTTACCCGCTAATACGTAAAACGGTATGTCAAGCTGTTTAGTAACATCGGTTGCTTTAAAATTACCTGATGAGATTTCAGATTTAGATACCATAGATTTACCACGCCATATATTCAGTCTTTCTTTCTGCGTGAAATCAGTCATTTTCAGAGTAGGAAAAAATATACCTGTGATTACAGAATCCATATTATGAAGTGTTCCAATGCCATTTTCGTGCATTGCCTTATCACGTGTCTTGGCAAAATATGAATGCATTTCCTTACTGGACATATCAGGTTCAGTGTTATTGTCGCTAAACAGATCGTAATATTTCTCCATTTCAGTGATCATCTTTTTATTACCGTTCTTTTTATACTGATCAAGCATATAGTGATATGCCTTTCTCTCAGACCTGATTTTGTCCACGCTCATGCTCATAGCTATGTATGCTTCATATTTTTCAGGATATTCTGCGGCTAATCTCAAAGAAATCGTTGTGCCGAAGGAATGACCGATAAGGTATATCTTTTCCTGACCGAAGCGTTCCCTGAGGTAGTCTGTTACCTTGACCGCATCAAGTGTCATCTGTTCAGCGTTGATTGTTTCAAGCGGCAGATCAGGATCATAAGATAAAGCAGTGCCTCTATAGCATAAATAGCATACAGTAAAGTACTCATCTATGTCTGTCGGATGTTCATATTCCATCCAGTATTCGGGTATACCAGGACCACCACCCATAAAAAGTAAAACGGGATTATCTGCTTTTGCTCCCTTTATCACCATTCCGAGCTTTGTTCCGTTAACGTTTAGATATGTTTTTTCGCAGATCTCATCATGATTATTATTTGTTATATTTCCTGCGCTTGGCGGAAATACAATAAGCATAGTGATGAATAATATAAGAATGATGATTGTGAATATTATCAGGATTATTTTTCTGATTTTTTTAAACTTTGAATTCATAGTAGTTTTATCTCGCTTTTGATTTAATATAGTAGTGAAATCTTTTTCTAGTTAAAAAACTGTAACAGTCGTTGAGGAAAAAGATATATATTATAACTTAATTATACTAAAATATATCAGTATCAGCAAGTCAGATATTGCGGTATATACTGTTTGGAAGAGCACATAAGTAGAAGAAAAACATTTCAGTTTTTAGAACTATTGTATTTCCTTTTAACCTCTTGTGGTTAATTCATAAACTGAATACAGAAAAAACAAGAGGAAAATGTGAATAAATTGTAAATTTTTTGTGAAGTTATATCTTATGGCGCAGCATTATGATATAATAATTTTGCGAGCAAAAACAGATGTATTACAAACATCATACATAATTAAATCAGGAGGAACCATTTATGAAAAACAAATGTCCCAAAACGGCTGCTTATGTAATATCTTTAGCGCTTGCAGCAGTCAATTCAACATGTCCATTTGCAAGTTCAAACATGATGGTGGTAAATGCAGCAGAAGCTAATTCGAAAAAAAGCGAAATAGTGTCAGAAAGCAAATCTGATCTTGTACAGGGAGAGAACGAGACATACTATGATGAAGAGACAAAAACCCTTCATCTTAAGGGTTGTGTTATCAATGGCGGATTAGAAACGGGTGTTATTTTACCTTTGGGCGTTGACGGAAATGAGGTTAAACATCTTGTGGCTGATAAAGGAACAATACTTCCTGAAGATTGCTGTGATTTATGTTTTAACTTACCATTTCTTGAATCAATCGATTTAAAAAATGCTGATACTTCAAATGTTACTGATATGTCTTATATGTTCGTGGGCGCTGGTGATGAAGATGATTATTATTGCACCCTCGATTTAAGCAATTTTGATACATCAAATGTAACAAATATGCACGGTATTTTCCTTTTCCGAAACTTTGATGAAATTGTCCTCAATGACTTTGATACTTCAAAGGTTACTGATATGAGTAATATGTTTGCTTATTCAAACGCTGCATCATTTTTTGATAATTGCAGATTAGATACTTCAAAAGTTACTGATATGTCAAAAATGTTTGATCAAGCATTTATCGGAGGATTTGATTTGAGTTGTTTGGATACTTCAAATGTTACCGATATGTCAGGTATGTTTTATGGAGTAGAATCAGACTCGCCTGACCTTAAAAGCCTTGATACATCAAATGTTACTGATATGTCAGATATGTTTTCATATGCTTATGTAGATTCTCTTGACTTAAATGGATTGGATACTTCAAGCGTTACCGACATGTCAGGTATGTTTAATGGAGCATATGTATCATCACTTGATATGAGTAGTTTGGATACTTCGAATGTTACAGATATGTCGTCGATGTTTTCTATGTCAAGAATAAATTCTCTTGACATCAGTGGCTTTGACACATCGAATGTTACAGATATGTCGTCGATGTTCTGTCAGTGTGAGATTCCATCACTTGATCTGAGCAATTTTGACACATCAAGTGTTACTGATATGAGTAGTATGTTTTCTTTTGCACATATAGATTCATTTGATCTCAGCAGCTTTGATACTTCAAATGTTACTAATATGAATTGTATGTTCGCTGGAGCTGGCGATATAGAAGATTATTTTTATTATTGCCTGCCTGATCTAAGCAATTTTGATACATCAAATGTAACAAATATGGAAGGTATGTTTTTACAATGTAGCGCTTCATCACTTGACCTTAGTAGCTTTGATACATCAAATGTAACAAATATGTCAGAAATGTTTTCAGGATGTTTTTCTCTTGTAAATGTAATAGTAGGCGACAATTGGTCAATAGAATCTGTTACAGATAATGAGGATATGTTCTGCGACTGTGTAAACCTTAAGGATAGTGTAATTGAATTTATAAATAGCCAAATCATTTATTCTTCTGGTGATGCAAATTGTGACAAAGATGTTGATATGAGCGATGCTGTGCTCATAATGCAGAGCCTTGCAAATCCTAACAAATATGGACTTAATGGTACCGACGAACACCATATAACTGAAGACGGTATCAACTGTGCTGATGTTGATGAGAACGGCAACGGTATTACAGTAAGCGATGCACTTAAAATACAGAGGTATCTCCTCGGACAGGAAGAATTCTAAAAATAACTCAAAAAGAGCTGTAAAAAAACATGTTTCAAAAAACAAGTTAGGCTCATGATTAATGACATTAAGAAAACTAAATAACGTAAACGAACAGGAGTATGATGTAGTCAAAGAGACACAACATTATACTCCTGTTGCTGTATAGTAAGGGCAAATCAAACTAAGCCACCAAAATACAATTAGAGTCGGAACCAAGAGATGAAAAATTTTTTTGCGGAAATTCTTTTATAATTCTGTTACACTTTAAATGAAAAATGCGTTATTATAAATGTAGACATTTTTTATAACAAAGAATCTATAACAAACTAACTTTGATGCTCATGGATCAGCACATTATTGTACGTGGTTTTATGTGCCGTATCTTGAACATAAACGAAACATTTTTATTAACAGGGAGGAATCATTTATGGAAAACAAATGGAAAAAAGCTGCTTCTTTTGCTATGTCTTTAGCTCTTGTAGCAGCAAATTCAGCAATTTCACTGTCAAACTCAAGCACAGTAGTGGCCAAAGCCGCAGAAGCAAATGTTCAGGTAATTGAAGCATCAGCATTGATTTCAGCTGCCAATGAGCAGGGCGTCGACGAATCATACTATGATGCAGAAACTCAGACACTTCATCTTAAGGGGTATGTTAGAAATGGGGGAGAGTTTACAGGCCTTGTTCTTCCCGATGGCGTAAATGCGAAAGACGTTAAACATATTGTTGCCGATAAAGGAACAGTACTCCCAGTTGATTGCAGTTGTCTTTTGTTTAATTTGAATAAGGTTGAGACAGTAGATTTAAAAAATGCTGATTCTTCAAATGTTACAAATATGTCGCGTATGTTTGTACCTTATAAAAAAGCATTAGATGAAGGATATTATGCGGCTGGTTACATAACAGAAATTGATCTTACCGGATTCAATACAAGTAATGTTACCGATATGTCAGAAATGTTTTATAATACAGGTGTAGAATCACTTGATCTCAGCAGCTTTGATACTTCAAATGTTACCGATATGTCAAGTATGTTTACAGGTTGCCTAAGAATAAAGTCACTTGATCTCAGTAATTTTGATACATCAAATGTTACAGATATGTCTAGTATGTTTTCTGATTGGTGGCATGTCGCTGACTTTATTGATATCAGCAGATTTGATACATCAAAAGTCACAGATATGTCTTATATGTTCTATTTCAACGCCACAGATCCATTTGATCTGACAGTCTTAGACACATCAAGTGTAACTGATATGACATGTATGTTTGCATGGGGCGGCGGTGAAATACTTGATCTCAGCAGCTTTGATACTTCTAACGTTACAAGCATGGCTGAAATGTTTTATATGACAGGCCCTGATACTATATATGTTGGACCTGGCTGGACAGCAGAATCTGTTTTTGATTGTTATATGTTTGAAGAGTGTTATAATATCGTGGGAGGTGCTGGCACAGTATATGATCCAGACCATGTTGGTTCTGAATATGCTCACGTAGACGGTGGCGTAGAAAATCCGGGATATTTAACATTTAAAGATCCGCAAAAGGATGAGTCATACTTTGATGCAGAGACGGGAACTCTTCATTTAAAGGGCTATGTAAGAAACAGTACTAACGGTACAGGTGTTATTCTGCCTGCTGGTGTTAATAAAAATAATGTAAAACATATAGTTGCAGATGAGGGCGCAGTATTACCAAAGGATTGCAGTTACTTCTGCTACAAAATGGAGTATCTGGATTCTGTTGATCTTCATAATGCTGATACTTCAAATGTTACAGATATGTCATATATGTTTATGAATGATAATATAGACGAAGAATTCTTACATGAAATCAATCTTAATAATATTGACACATCGAATGTAACAACTATGAAGGGAATGTTTACGGGCGCTTATTTATATAATATTGATCTCTCATGCTTGGATACTTCAAATGTAACCGATATGTCTGATATGTTTAGATGCTGCCCTATTATAGATAACATTGATCTTAGCAACTTTGATACTTCAAATGTTACAGATATGTCTGATATGTTCGGAGGTTGCTTAGATTTGCGATCGGTTGATATCAGCAGCTTTGATACGAGCAATGTAACCAATTTCAGTGGAATGTTCTCGACATGCCTCGTCCTCTCGACTCTTGATATAAGCAATTTCGATACAAGTAACGCAACTGATA
>JAEEGJ010004901.1_pt1 | contig 43630 bp, 37 predicted proteins | sample 8958761 | NCBI WGS metagenome assembly JAEEGJ01 (sample SAMN16246546, study PRJNA631951) | gut metagenome | biome: gut microbiome; feature: rumen; material: RS-attached | host: Bos | place: Iran: Karaj | collected 2018-10
CTGCCGCCGAAAACGTCATGGATCTGCTTGAAGAGCTTTCTTCTCATCTTGTTTGAAAGATGGAGAGCATTTGCGAGCTTGATTCCCTTCTCAAGTTTCTTGGCCTTGGCGGGATCAGCCTTGACGCCCTTCATGATTTTCTTATAGAAGAGCTCGAGCATTACGGGAACCATAAGGATACATGTAGGCTTAACTTCCTGAATGTTCTGGGCAATGTATCTCAGACCTTCGCAAATTGCTACTGTCGTGCCTCTGTAGACCTGACCCAAGAAGCCGCATGTGCATTCGTAAGTGTGATGAAGCGGCAGAACGGAAAGCCAAACGTCACTTCTGTCAATGTAAAGCATCGAAAACATCGACATGAGGTTCTTGCAGATGTTTTTCTGGCAGAGCATAACAGCCTTGGATCTTGCGGTCGTACCAGATGTAAACAGAAGGATCGTCATCTCTTCGGGATCGATGATTGCTTCGGTAAAGACCTTGTCTCCTGCAGCAAGCTTTTCTTCTCCCTGCTTCATGCAGTCGTAGAAATAGAGGAAACGCTCATCGGTTGTCGGATCCATGCTGATCCAATACTTGACGGTATCGACTTTGCCGTATACCTGGTTGATGATATCGAGCTTTGATTTTGAGAAGAGAACGATATCTACCTCTGCCCTGGTGAGCATGTTGAAAACATCATCTACGGGAAGTTCCTTATCAAGAGGAACAACGCATCCTGTGCCGTTTGTCGTTGCGAGATAAGAAACATACCACTCGTACCTTGTCTCAGCGAAAATAGCGATCCTGGCGCCCTTTTTGACCGTGTTTCAGAAGTATGTGCCGAGTGAATCGATATCGTGATCGTATTTCTCGGTAGATATCGGAATATAATCTCCTCCTTTTTTCTCTTTAACGAGGAAAACGGGATTTTCCGGGAATTCATGGAGTCTTTTCTTGATTACATCTCTGAGATTGTGGATTTCGGTTACTTCGTATAAACCGGAATAGGGATCTTTCATTATCAGCAGTATCCTTTCTCTATGGCAAGCTTCGCTCTCTCGGCAGCTTTTCCTCCTTTAGCAAGCTCACCGTCGATGAATCCGGAGTGAGTATCGAGGAAATGCTTCATGTATTCGGAGGGCGAAGAGAGGTATTTCAGTACGAAATCCTTCTGTGCCTCATCAATAATACCATTATTGTAAATATCTTCAAAAAACTCGGCATTGATCTTGGTAAGTGTCTTGAGTTTTACGCCGAGTCCTTCCAGGACTTCCGCACCGCCCTGGCATCTGTCTACTACAGCAAGAGTATCCGTAATATCAGCTCCGAGCGCCCTGATTGCAGGAACCCATGCTCTCTCGTAAGAAGAAGCCGTGTTGATCAGATCACATATATGAAGGGCTTTCTTACCCTTGAGCAATGCCTCTGAAGGTTTAACGGAATCTCCGTCGATTGCTTCCGAATATGCCGAGCTCATATCCTTATAGATCGTGAGATGAGGCTTCCCGAGTAAATATGCGGGGATCATTGAGAAGAAATAGTCTCTTCTCTCACCGCCTGAAATGAAATCGAATTCATAGTTCTTAGCCTCTTCGGCAAGACGGTCCATAGTCATCTTGAAGGTGCCGTTCATATCATAGAACTTCTTGAGTGCTTCGAAAATCTTTTTGGGTGCCGTGAGCTTGTCTTCTGCGATGGCTGCTTCGATAAGCTTTAACATATCTCCTGCATCCTGCTCGCTCTTCAGGAGAAAGTGGGTGTTGCAGTAGAAGGGTCCGAGCATTCCGGAAGTATACCAGAACGGGTGATCGGCAGGAGCCATCCTTACGGCTTCTGTCTCGAAAAGTGCATCGATAATCTTATCAGTCATGTGTTCTCCTATCCTTACCAGCGCTGAAGCGTTCCGGTAAGCTCTTTAAGTTGTAATTTGTTGTCTTCGCAGTATTTATCCAGATCTTCCGTGATCTTTACGGGCAGCGCAGGATGAACTAGGCAGGCTGTTCCAATCTCAACGGCTGATGCGCCTGCGATCATGAACTCGATAACGTCTTTGTAATCCTGGATTCCACCGCATCCGATGATTGGAATATCAAGAACCTGGCTGCACTCTGCAACCATTCTGATGGCAACGGGCTTAACGGCAGGTCCGGAATAACCGCCTGTATTGTTTGTAAGTATAGGTCTTCTTGTCCTGATATCGATCCTCATTCCCATGAGAGTGTTGATGAGGACAACGGCATCTGCCCCGCCCTGCCGGGCTGCAAGTGCGGTTGCCTTGATATCTGTAACATTGGGTGTCAGTTTGATCCATATAGGAAGATCGGTAAGGCTTCTAAGCTTGGCTGTGATCGCCTTGATGGCTTCAGGATCGCTTCCTATTGTCATGCATCCGGCTTTTACGTTCGGGCATGAGAGATTGATCTCGAGCGCATCGATCTTATCCTTGTGAGGATCAAGCGTTGTAACCATGTCGATATAGTCTTCAAAACTGTGACCCGCAACATTAACGATAACGGCAGCTCCGGACTGCTTCATGAAGTCCAGATCGTTTTCGATGAAGTAATGAACACCGGGATTCTGAAGACCGACTGAATTGAGCATTCCGGAATCGCACTCAGCGACTCTTACGCCGGGATTGCCGTTTCTGGGCTTTATGGTAAGGCCCTTTGAAGAGATTCCTCCAAGGATTGAAAGATCATAATACTCGGATAATTCCCTTCCGAAGTTGCATGTGCCTGAAGCTAAGATAATCGGGCTCTTGAGATTGACCTCGCCGACATTAACATTAAGGGAACTGCTCATTGCCAGACCACCTCCCTGCTGTCGAAAACGGGTCCTTCCTTACAGCATCTGACGTTCTTAAATCCGTCAGGACCGTCATCTATGACTTTGACTGTGCAGCAAAGGCAGATACCGGCTCCGCATGCCATTCTCTGTTCCATGGAAACAAGGCACTTCATATTCTTGTTTCCTGCCCATTCGCTTACAGCTTTCATCATCGGGATCGGACCGACACAGCAGATGATCGTTTTGTCAGAGTCCTTGATATCGAGGGTATCAAGACCTGCGATAACGGTTCCTTTAATTCCCATGTCTCCGGCATCTGTCGTGAGGATATAGCCTTCCTTGTTAAGGATGACCTGTCTTGCATCCCTGAAGCCTTCGCAGACAGTTACATTCTTTCCCTGTCTTTTAAGTTCCTCATAAGCGAAGTTTATCGGGAATACTCCGGTTCCGCCGCCGGTTAGGATAACGTTATCGAATCCCTCAAAATCAAAGCCGTTACCGAGAGGCCCTAAACAATCTGCCTCGGCACCGACTTCAAACGCTTTGATCTGTTCTGTACCCTTGCCAACGACTTTAACACCGATATTGAAGGTGCCCTTTTCCCTGTCCACGCTTGCAATACCGAAAGGGCGTTTAAGAAACATCGTTCCTGCCGAGATATTAACAAGCTGTCCGGGAACAGCAGAACCTGCTATCTCGGGACATTCAAATCCAAGATAGCAGGTGTCTGCGTTTAATATATCTTTTGTAATTAACTTGATCTTATATTCTTTTCTGGTTGCCATTTACTTATACAAACTTGCGGTTCTTTAATGCTTCGTTGAGTTTCTTCTGCATGTCCTGAGCTTCGAATCTTGCAGCCATTGCGAAATCCTCAGGCTTGAGGTCTGCTCTCTTGTGCCAAGCCGTCATGATGCTTCTTGAAGCATTAACGATTGAACCTTTGCCTTCAGCCGTGAAAGAAGCAACTGCTTCATCAGCTGATGCACCCTGAGCTCCGTAACCGGGCACGAGGATGAGAGCGTTCGGCATAGCTCTTCTGAGCTGGACTGCCTGCTCGGGCCATGTGGCGCCTACAACTGCGCCAACAGAAGAGAAACCTTCTTCTCCGATAAGACCTTCACCCCAAGAGTTAACCTTTGCAGCAACGGCTTCATAGACCATGCGGCCGTCTGCCAACTCGAGATCCTGGAAGTCGCCCGCTGAAGGATTGGATGTGCGGACAAGGCAGAAAACGCCCTTTCCGTCTCTCTTTGCCACATCGATGAAAGGCTTAACGCCGTCGATTCCGAGATAAGGATTGACGGTAACGGCATCAGCGCCGCTCATTTCCATACTCTCATCGAGCAAGAGATCCGTTTTGCCGAGGATAGCTTCTGCATATGCAGTTGCAGTAGAACCGATATCGTTTCTCTTGGCGTCTGCGATTACGAGCATACCCTTCTTCTGAGCATATCTTATTGTAAGAAGCAGGGTCTTTAATGCCTCGATACCGTACATCTCATAGTAAGCGTACTGAACTTTGATGGCGGGTATGATGTCGCAAGTAGAGTCGATAATAGCCTTGTTGAAGAGCCAAATGGCTTTTGCAGAAGCTTTTGTAGCTTCCTCAGGGAAAATCTGCTCAGCATGTTCCTTAATGAAATCAGGAATATAATCGAGTTTCGGGTCAAGGCCGAGAACCGTGGGGTTCTCCTTCTCAGCGATCTTTCTTACCAGTTCGTCACTGAAGTTTCTCATAAGTCTTTTTCCCTCCCATCAGAGTCAAGAGTGTATCGCCGTAGAGCTTCCAACCGTCGTACGGCGTGTTGCGCGATTTTGAAAGCATCGTGTTCTTGTCAAAGACGAACTCGTGATCAAGATCGAACACTGCAAGATCAGCATCATCGCCCTCTTCCATTCCGCCTCTTCCGAGCTTTAAGATCTTTGAAGGTCCGTAGCACATAAGGTCGATCAGGCGATCGAGCGTTATCACGCCTTTCTTTACAAGATAAGTGTACCCCAAAGCAAAGGCTGACTCAAACCCTAATATGCCGTTTAATGCGACAGAAAACTCACAATCCTTCTCGTCAGAATGATGAGGAGCGTGATCTGTTGCTATCGCATCGATCGTGCCGTCTTTTATTCCTTCAATGATTGCATCTACGTGCTCCTGAGTTCTGAGCGGCGGATGCATCTTAAAGTTTGTATCGTAATTCTCGCAGTCCTTGTCTGTCATGGTGAAGTAGTGCGGGCAGGTCTCGCAAGTGACCTTAACTCCCCTGGCTTTGGCTTCCCTTATCATTCTGACGCCGCCTTTAGTGCTGACATGGCAGATGTGGACAGGGATATCAAGGTACTCGGATAATATGATGTCTCTGGCGATCATTATATCTTCAGCTGCGGTAGGGATTCCTCTGATACCGATGCTTGTTGATATCTCGCCTTCGTTCATAGCGCCTTCTGACAGATGTTTGTCTTCACAGTGATTTAAGACCGGAAGGTCAAAGTCTGAGGAGTATTCGAGGACTTTTCTCATTATTCCCGCGTTCTTGATCGGATGTCCGTCATCTGATACCGCTACGATACCGGCTTCTTTCATGAGACCCATTTCGGAGATCTGGTCACCGTCAATTCCTTTTGTTGCAGCACCGATCGGATAGACTCTGCATTTGTCAGCTTCTTTGGCTTTCTTAAGAATGCCGCTGATGACCGCAGCGTTGTCAGCTACGGGATTTGTGTTGGGCATCGGGCAGACTGATGTATAGCCGCCTTTTGCAGCACTAGCAGTCTCTGTTGCTATCGTTCCCTTATATTCATAGCCCGGTTCTCTCAAGTGGCAGTGCATATCGACAAGACCCGGAACGACCGTGCCGCCCTTACAGTCGATTATTTCGTCTGCCTCGCTGTCTTTGAAAGGAGCAGAGAATTTTTCGCCGTCTATATAGACCTTATCCGTATCCTTGCCGAAAACTTTGCAGTTAGTAAGTATGGTCTTCACAGATTGTTCCTCCTTGCCATGAGCAGATAGAGCACAGCCATTCTTACGGCTACGCCGTTGGTAACCTGTTCGTTGATGACCGACTGGTCGCAGTCATAGACCGCTGTCGGAAGCTCAACGCCGTGGTTGCACGGACCCGGGTGCATAAGGAAGGCATCAGGCTTGGCAAGTGCGAGCATCTCGGGTGTTATTGCGTAGAAGTGAGCGTACTCGGCTACCGACGGGAAAAGCGATTTCTGCTGGCGCTCGAGCTGAACTCGGAGTCCCATTACCGCGTCCGCGTCTCTTACGCAGTCAGCAACTGAGTCTGCGATCCTGACCCCCATCTTTTCAATACCGACGGGCATCATTGTCTTGGGACCGTAAACGCTTACCTTGGCTCCGAGCTTGGACAGTCCGATAGCGTTGGACCTTACTACTCTGCTGTGATATATGTCACCGCATATTGCGATGTTCTTTCCTTCGAATGTATCGAATCTCTCATACATCGTGAGCATGTCGAGAAGCGCCTGGGTCGGGTGTTCATTCATTCCGTCTCCCGCATTAACTACGGAAGCTTTGAGGTGAGGCGCAATAAAATGAGGCGCACCGGACTGGTTGTGCCTCATTATTATGATGTCCGTTCCCATCATGTCTATCGTTCTAGCTGTATCGAGGAGAGATTCGCCCTTGTTTACCGAGCTTCCGGATGTTGAGATGTTGGCAGAAGCCGATCCCATGTACTTGGATGCAAGCTCGAACGAAAGTCTTGTTCTTGTTGAGTTTTCGTAGAAGAGCGTTACTACTGACTTGCCCTGAAGATGCGATGTCTTCTTGTTTGCAGAAGCGATTACCATCTTCATTGTTTTCGCAGTGTCTAAGATTTCCATGATCTCTTCTGCGGTAAGCTGCTTCATACCGAGGAGATCCTTACTCTTAAGTCCCATTAACCTTTGTCCTCCTCTTTAAGAAGTATTACGCGGTCGGTTCCGTCAACTTCCTTGACCTCGACATCGATGTGCTCGGTGATCGCGGTAGGAACGTTCTTACCTACATAGTCTGCTCTGAAAGGAAGCTGTCTGTGGCCTCTGTCGATCAGGATCGCAAGCTGGATGTTCGCAGGGCGTCCCATGTCGAAGATGTTTTCGATTGCTGCCCTTATCGTTCTTCCCGTGAAGAGTACGTCATCTACAAGAATGATCTTCTTGCCGTTTACGTCGAACGGGATGTCTGTGCCGTTTACGACCGGGTGAGCTGAAAGCATTGAGAGGTCGTCTCTGTAGAACGTAATGTCAAGGATTCCCATCGGGACCTTAACGCCTTCGATCTCTTCAAGGTTTTCCCTTATCCTCATTGCGAGGGGTACGCCTCTTTTCTGGATCCCGATGATCGCTACGTCCTCAAGACCCATGTTGCGCTCAATTATCTCGTGGGAGATCCTGATCAGGGCGCGGGAAAGGCCTGCTTCATCCATCAGTTGGTGTGCAGGAATTAAGACCATAAAAAAACTCCTTCCGCTAAGTATGTGGCTATAGAAAGCCCGTCCGGCAGAAAGGAATCCGTAAAATACAAGTATATATAGATGTTTTACAGCACTTACGGCCTCGCCGGACCGTTTAAAGTTTTGCTGTTAGAATTCTATATGTAAAAAACAGTAATTGCAAGGCAGAAAGTATTACATTTTCAGCTTTAGATAAGCGAAAAAGGGATTACGTTATGCCGATGTTTTTCAGGAAGTTCTCAATATAGCCCGTGTATTTTTCAAAACCGGCAAAGACACGGCTTCTGGCATGTCCTGCGCCTTCAACGAAAATGAGCTCAGTGTATGCACCGTTCTCAGCAGCTTTGTTTCTCAAAACTTCGCTTTGGTAAGGCCTGATGAACGTGTCACCGCTCCCGTGAATGAACAATATAGGTGTCTTGTTGCCTTCAAGGTATTTAAGTGCATTGGTTTTTCTGATATCTATCTTGTAGATCAGCTTACACGCAAGATTTATGCACGGCACAAAATGATGAAGGAAGACTTTTCTGTAGCAGTCTCTCGTAACAGTGCAGACATCCATGAAGCCGCAATCCGAGACGATGAAATCAACATTCGGATCAAATCTGAGGACGTGAATCGCGGTCGAACTGCCCATGGATTCGCCCTGAAGCCCCAAAACCTTAACATCTGAGAATCTATTCCTTGTATCCTGAATAACTTTGTAGAGATCTTCGGATTCAACATAGCCGAGTGTGCACTTTGCGGGTGCATTGTCGCCGTGGCCGCGAGCATCGTAGATAATGCATGAGAACCCGAGCTTAATATATGAATTTACATATTTAATCCCACCGTAGCGGCTCGAAGTGCGGCCGTGGCATATGATCACGTACTTGCCTGTTCCCTGCACTTCTTTCGTGTAAACATATGTGGCATGGAGAATATAGCCGTCCTTGCCTTCAACCGTATAATCTTTCGTCAGATAAGAATCGAAGTCCAACCAAAGATTGCGGTCTTTGTTCCATTTGATCTCATATTCTTTGGTGACGCGCTTGGGCAATACGGTGTGTCGTGCGGTCTGCCATGAATATATGACAAGACCGAGCAAAAACACAAAAACACAATTCGCTAGAACAATCAATAAAACTGTAACTGCCGGATGCATGCCCTCTCCCCCAACTCCCGATTGATGTTCAAACGGAAGCTATTCTGATATGTCCGCAATAGAGATTACATCAGAGTTTATTATTAATCAAATTGACAATGAAAAATACCTTTAATATAATTACTTCGCAACGGGGTTGTGGCGGAATGGCAGACGCAGCAGACTCAAAATCTGCCGACCATAAATCGTGTGGGTTCAAGTCCCACCAGCCCCACCAAATTATTGAAAACACCTCATTTTGGAACTTTTCGGTCCGAAAATGAGGTTTTTTATTTCTAAGCAGCCTGCTCGGTAATTTCCTTTTTGATTACACCTGCTTTATCAAGGAAAGATTCAATATGCGATTTGTATGCATCTTTGCCTGCGACATCCCTTGAAGCTGCGTGGCCTGCACCGGGAACGATCCAAAGCTCGGAATACGCGTATTTCTTGTTCTCTTCATACATGTCCTTGCTGTTTTCGATGTCTATCCAGGAGTCTCCTTCTCCATGTACGAAAAGAACCGGTACCCCTTTGCCTTTCAAGGCGTCAATTCCGCTGACTTCGGATGTATTAATTCCATATAAGACCTTAAAACCGATATCTGCGCATGTGCCGAACGGGTACATATACATGTCGTTGTACATATCGTGGACCATGTATTTGAGGCTCTCAAATCCGCAGTCAGAAACGATGAAATCCACTTTATCCGTGTATTTCAGGACATTCAGAGACGCGGAAGAACCCATGGATTCACCTTGAAGACCGAGAGTCTTAACGTCTCCAAAGCGCTTACAGGTGTCTTCAATCAGGTAATTCAGGTCAACTGCCTCATATCCGCCCATTGAGCAGATGGCGTCAGCATTGGCACCGTGTGCACGAAGATCGTAGATTATGCATGTGAAGCCGAGTTCGATATACGGTTCGATGTATTTGACCACTCCGTAATGGTTGCTCTTCTGGCCGTGGGAGATTATGACATACTTGCCGGTTCCCCTGGCCGTATCTGAAGTAACCGATGTGACACGGAGTTCATAATCGTCGAGACCTTTGACTATGTAATCCTGCTTATCGTATTCGTCATAGCTGCCCCACATATCTTTACTCTTTGTGTAAGTGATTCGGTCATCGTAGGTTTCGCGCTTGGGGTGAGTTATCGAGACGGATGTCCCCACTGCTGCTCCGATAAAGTTGAAAACAATAAAGATTACCAGGCCGATCAGAACCCTCTTTATGACTTTCTTTTTGGAGACAGGTTTACAAGTTTCAGACATCAAAATCACCCTCAATATTTATTGAGAATCATTATAGCAAAATTATGTGAAAATCATTTTGCCCCTTCCCTTTTGTTTTTTCGCGATAAAGGCCAAATGTCAAACAAAACTGACAGAAAAACAGCGAAAATTGCAATCATATTTCAATGCCAAAGTATTATAATTACTTTGTTAAATTTTAAGGAAAGAGGTTACCGATTATGGCAAACATTGATTTGACAAAGTATGGCATCACCGGCTCTACCGAGATCATCTACAATCCTTCTTACGAGAAGCTCTTTGAAGATGAGATGGATCCTTCCCTCGAGGGCTATGATAAGGGACAGCTCACAGAGCTTGGTGCAGTTAACGTTATGACAGGTATCTATACCGGTCGTTCCCCTAAAGATAAGTTCATCGTTATGGATGAGACATCCAAGAACACCGTTTGGTGGACATCCGATGAATACAAGAACGACAACCACCCTGCTTCAATCGAGACTTGGGAAGCATGCAAGAAGCTCGCTATTGAGGAGCTCTCCAACAAGAAGCTCTATGTTGTAGACTGCTTCTGCGGTGCTAACAAGGACACTCGTCTTGCAGTTCGTTTCATCGTTGAGGTTGCTTGGCAGGCTCACTTCATCAAGAACATGTTCATCGTTCCTACAGATGAAGAGCTCGCTTCTTTCGAGCCTACTTTCGTTGTTTACAACGCTTCTAAGGCTAAGGTTACCAACTATGCAGAGCTCGGCCTCAACTCCGAGACAGCAGTTCTCTTCAACGTTACATCCAAGGAACAGGTCATCCTCAACACTTGGTACGGCGGCGAGATGAAGAAGGGGCTCTTCTCAATGATGAACTACTTCCTTCCTCTCCAGGGCATCGCTGCTATGCACTGCTCTGCCAACACCGACATGGACGGTAAGCACACAGCAATCTTCTTCGGTCTCTCCGGAACAGGTAAGACAACACTTTCCACTGACCCTAAGAGACTTCTCATCGGTGACGACGAGCACGGTTGGGACGATGAAGGCGTATTCAACTTCGAGGGCGGCTGCTATGCTAAGGTTATCAACCTCTCCAAGGAGAACGAGCCTGACATCTACAACGCAATCAAGAGAAACGCTCTCCTCGAGAACGTTACTGTTGACGCTGAGGGCAAGATTGATTTCGCAGACAAGTCCGTTACAGAGAACACACGTGTTTCCTATCCTATCGACCACATCGAGAAGATCGCTAAGAACGTTAACAAAATCTCTTCCGGTCCGGCTGCAGACAACGTAATCTTCCTTTCTGCAGACGCTTTCGGCGTACTCCCTCCTGTATCCATCCTCACACCTGAGCAGACAAAGTATTACTTCCTCTCAGGCTTCACAGCTAAGCTCGCTGGTACAGAGCGTGGAATCACAGAGCCTACACCTACATTCTCCGCTTGCTTCGGTCAGGCATTCCTCGAGCTCCATCCTACAAAGTATGCAGAAGAGCTCGTAAAGAGAATGGAACAGTCCGGCGCTAAGGCTTACCTCGTTAACACAGGTTGGAACGGCACAGGCAAGAGAATCTCCATCCCTGACACACGTGGAATCATCGATGCTATCCTTGACGGTTCCATCAAGAACGCTCCTACAAAGAAGATCCCTTACTTCGATTTCGAAGTACCTACAGAGCTTCCGGGCGTTTCCACAGAGATCCTCGATCCCCGCGACACATACGCTGATGCAGCTGAGTGGGACAAGAAGGCTCAGGATCTTGCTGGAAGATTCATCAAGAACTTCGCTAAGTATGAGACAAACGATGCCGGTAAGGCTCTCGTTGAGGCTGGTCCTAAGCTCTGATACTTATTCAGTTAAGTTAAATGTTTTAAGAGGTTGTCCGATCGGGCAACCTCTTTTTTAGTCATATGCGCATTAATCCGCAGACGGTTAACTCATACTGTAAATGTGTGGTAGAATCAAGAAAATTTAATTAATACTAATACTGAAACCAGTATTGTGAATATGGAAAACAAAGTAAGTGATAAGCTCTCACATTCAAAACCTGCTCTAAAAGGTTTGACTACAGGCCGGCGTAAAGTTTTATATGGCGGGTTATCGTTTTTTATACCTTTTATTCTGATCTATATAGTTTATTATGCAGCGAAAATAACTCCTTTTGGCGATAATACTCTTTTCATTTCAGATTCCAGAGTGCTGCATTTATCTTACCTTTCCTATTATTCAAGAGCGCTCTGCGGAAAAGAAGATTTATTGTATTCTTTCCAGATGGGTATCGGGAAAAACAACTATGAATTCATCAGCGGTCTCTTTAATCCACTGAATTATCTCTGTTTGTTTTTTGACCAGTCAAAATATGCTGCTTTATATTCATTTATGCTGGCAACAGATATGGCATTGAGCGGACTGACAATGTATCTGTTCCTCACACATACCATAGATCGAAATGGTAATGCCCTGATATTTTCGACCTGTTATTCACTGATCGGTTTCAATGTAGCTTATTGTTTCATGTCTGATTTTGTCTTTTATTCAGTTCCCCTGCCTTTGATCGCATGGGGATTGATCAATATTCTTAAAGGCAAAAAGCCATGGCTTTACATTTTTGCACTCAGTTATTCCATTCTGCAGAGCTTTTACTTTGGATATATGCTCTGTATCGCTTCAGTTGCGCTGTTCACAACATGGTTTATAAAGGATTTTAAGACTTACAGACCCGGGAGCAGATCGATAATCATTAACTATACCCTATCCTCGCTTATATCCGGTCTGCTGCCTGCGTTTGTCTGGCTGCCCTCCCTTTCTGCGCTTTCGGGCGGCCGCCTGGATCAAAGCTCTGCCTCTGATTTTACTTTTACATTTAATATGTCTCCTAATGAGTTTTTGGCTAAGTTTTTCATAGGAGCAAATAATCTAGACCAGTTAATGAAAGGACTGCCGAATATATTCTGCGGGTCTTTGGCTGTGTTTTTGGTCATTGCTTTTTTCGCAGACAAAAGAAACACAATACGCGAAAAGCTTTGTTACGGCGCATTAATATTATTCTATTCTCTTACATTCTTTATTAACGCGCTTTCGATGGCTGTCCAGGGATTCTCTACCACAAACTGGTTCAATTACCGTTATTCTTTTGTTTTTTCTTTCATCTTTCTTCTCATCGGTTATCTGGAGTTCATCAAATTGAAGGATATTCAGATCAAGACTTTGAAGATCACCGGTTTGATCTACATACTGATGGCTATTATCGTTTTTCTGAAAAAATACGAATTTGTAGACACTCTCAGTATGTTTGTAAGTCTTGTATTGTTAGGAGTGATCATAGGTTTTTATCTCTGGTTCAGGAAAAAGCCCGACAGTGCGCGTAAAAAGCTATTTACCGTAATGGTGCTTATTATCTGCAGTTTTGAAATGGGGCTGAATTACTATATCTCTTATAAGAGCATCAAACAGTGGGGCATCAGCAATTACCAGTTGAAGAACCTTATGGAATTCAAGAAAACGACCACGGAACTGATAAAAGACTATGACTCATCTTTTTACAGGATTGGCAACGAATCCTGCATAAACTATAACAGCAGTAATGATCCGAGACTTTTTGATTATTATGGAATGGAGTATTTCGGTTCATGCGAAAGAAATTTCGTAATAAAAGGCTTGGGCAAACTCGGTGCCCCTTGTTCAGCACGTCAGTTCTGGTATCCGAGCGGTGAAACAGCCGCATACGATTCATTATTGGGAGCTAAGTATGTCGTTTCGAACCGGGATCTGACTGAAGAAAAGAATTATCAGCTGCAGATCGAGACAAACACGGGCGATGTCTATCTGAATCCGTATACTCTTCCTTTCGCCTCGGTATCCGCAAACGGCATTATGGACGTTACTTTGGGAGATGATCCATTTTCAAATCTCAACTCAGTTTGGAGTTCCCTCAGCGGAATTAACGATGATATCTTCACTCCGGAAGAAAATAAGTCTTTTGAATATTTCGATATCGTTGACGAAGAAGAGAAAAACACCGGAGAATCATATTATGGCTTTTACATAACAAGCGCGGATGAAAACGGCAATGCCTCTCCGGTTACTGATCCTGATATGACTGATTATGTCGAATGCCGTTTTATCGCCCAAAAAGATGGGCCTGTTTATTCTTACAACGGGTATTCGGTTATTAAAACTGATGGCAAGAACAATGTGCCCATGAAATACATCGGTTACTTTAATAAGGGTGATGAAGTAATTGACAAGATCAATATGGCTGAAAATTTCGAGAACGATGAAGATTATGACCTGTTCTGTTCGGAATATTTAATTGCTTATGCAGATTACGACGTACTGTCAGCACACAGCAAAGCTTTGCAGGATAGCTCCGGAACCATGGAAAAGATAACAGACAGTCATCTGACCGGAACCGTAACTGCTGATTCGGACAGCCGTCTTTTCTTCACAATACCTTACGATGAGGGTTGGAAACTTAAGATCGATGGCAATACAGCATCTTTTGACAGGACTGCGGATCTTTTTATGTCAGCGCCGGTCTCTGAAGGCAATCACACATATGAACTGACCTTTGTACCGAAAAATCTGGGAGCCGGCATTATCATTTCCGCCTGCGCAGCCTGTGGGTTATTACTGTATATAGTTATTACTTACAAAAAAGAGAACAAGTTTCTAATCAAAAATTAATGTGATTTTAAAAAATTGTATTTATATTAGTGGTATAGTGAAAATATAAATAAATTTGATACAAGGGCTCGAAAATGAACAGATCCAGAGATATTAGAGTCGTCAGGACTCAGACAGCATTGCTAAATGCACTGGAAGAACTTCTTAAGACAAAGAAGCTCTCGAGCATTACTATCACAGAGCTTTGTTCTGAAGCCAGGATCAACCGTAACACTTTCTATTATCACTACAACAACATCATTGAATTCCTTGAAGATAATAAGAACATGGTTATCGAAGAGCTGAACAATATTCCTAACGTCAGCGAGACCCACAATAAACAAAGTCTTATCGAGATCTTAAAAGTCATTAAATGCCATCCGGCTTTCATGAACGTTCTCATCTCCCCTAACTGTGACCTTGATATTTTTAATGATATCTTTAACACAGCTTCAGAGAAGGCCCGAGTAAGCATTGATAACCCAAGCGGAATTTCGTCTTCTAGAGATCTTATAATCTGTAACTACTGCAACGCCGGCTGCAACGCAGTCATCTGCTCATGGATCATGAGCGGCATGAAGGAATCTCCTGAGGAGATAGCGGATATAATATCTTTAGTCTCACGAAAAGGCGCGATCACACTGCTGTTCCCGGAAGAATAACATCCCCGGAATAACACTTTTCTATCTCAGGTACTCTCCGCATTTTCCGGAACATAGAAACGCCAGATCGAATAGCCGTCGATCACTTCTACGAGTTCCATTTCAGCTTCCGGACAATAATAGCGTCTGAAATATTCAAGCTTGTAATCATAACCCCAATTGTCGACCAGAAGGATGTTCTCTTTCGTGAGGTTCTTGAACGGATTGTAAGGGTCACACCCGTGTGATTCCAGCGCATGTATCTCACCGGGATGACGCATAGTGCACCCGCCGAAATAAGCATAATGCTCGCTGAAAAGCCCCTGCTCAGGCCTGATCCACGGATCATAATCGAAATAGAAATCCTGAATACCCGTAGCAAAATCCACGATGTAATAATGGTCAGGATCATTCTCCAGTCGTTCGATGATATTCAGCGAAGGCTTCCTCTTAACAGTCGGAAATCCGACTTTATCCGGCACATAATTGCTCGAATTAAGCATGATATTGTCAAAATAATACTTGTATTCCTCATCAGAGAGATTCAGATAAGTATTGCACGTAGTCAATCTCGGAACTCTCGAAATACAAGCGACAACAAGAATAATGACCGAAATAATCTCGATGGCGGAAGCTCTTTTGTTGAAATACTTTTTCTTCAGCAAACCCTTCTTAACGTTTTCTCGCTGACTGAACCCGGCAATTATGCAGGACGCAGCGCAGAAATAAACGCCCCATTCAACCCTGTACATGGTACGGCCGTAATAGACAAACCCTGCTAACATTACAAAAGCAGCCAGGAGAAGTATCAATGAATAAAGGCGCTTCTTATTGCTTACCAAAGCTATTAAAGCCGGCAGATAAAGCGCGAAAGCCACCGGATAACCGAGTACTCCGCGTATGAAAGTATAGATTATTACATCAACATACGTGACCGGTCTTGAAGCTACCTGCTTATCCTGCAATTCGGCAACCTTTATCAGTGTCTCATCCGGATAAACATCACGGTCATCAAAGATCCAGGAATTAAGCATCGCGTAATCAACAAAATCAAGCCCGAGTTTTTTATATTCATTCTCAACGTCCTCGTAATAAGGCTTGACCTTATCCGTCAGATTGCTTCGAATGTGTTTATATGTATTGAAATCACTATATGTCTTATCAACATTCTTGAGCCCTTCGCCCAGATAATAGACCCCGAACATCAATCCGATTATGCCGACGCATACGCCAAACCGGAACAATACCCCTTTTATCTCTTTCTTGAAAGCATTGAATCTCTCATTCTTGTCTATATCACTGTATCTCAAAAAGACATTGTAGATAAAAGCAATTACCAGAAAGGCACCAAAGATCAGATAAAGCTCGAAACGCACCATTGAACCGGCGAGCAAAAGCAAAGTGCCAAGGATGACTATCAGCTTCTTATGATCTTTTGCCTCCCAGAGTCCGTGAAGTATCAAAAGTCCCCCTGCGATTCCAGCAGCTGCAGCCACTTTCGTAAACTGGATAAGAACATAAAGATCATCAGTCGAAAACGCAAGAAAAATAATAGCCAGGCATAAGTTTAAAACATTAACCTTTTTCTTGAACAACAGATAAAGGACGACGGTGCAAGAAATAAACCCGAGCAAAATGAGCAGTATAAAATAAAAACTGATGGTCGGAATAATCTTATAAAGGAAAACCAGAAAATAACCGAGGATACTGTTCCCGAACAACAGATGCGGATCATAACCCAGCCCGTAAGCCCCCGACAAAACAGCATCGGTTATGTAATCATCAGAAACCTCATACTTAATATCGAAAACGATAATGCGGAACAAAAATGCCGCCAGATTAAGCAAAAACGCCAAAAGCAGCGGATGCGCAGAAAAATAATCGGTTACGGCTTTCAGCTTCCCGTTAGTACGATGTTCCTTAGTTAATGTACTGACTTCCTGCACAATAATCCCCTCCAAAACAACCTTTAAAAGAATATCATTATTGGAACACAAATACAAAAACCTAATAGCACATGCTTCAATGGAACACAAAAACCATCACCTAATGGCACATGCTTCGCTTTAGATGTCAAGGCACGGCACAGCCTTGCCTATTGGCAGCCTTGACATCAAGCTCGCACGTGCTGTCTTAGTGTTTAAGGTGCGCAAGGCGCACCTTGCATCACAGATGCCGGTAATACAACGACACGCTTTTTAATCTGCGTTTTGCCCTCAGAATATATTCTTCCGAGTCCCTAATATCTTGTCGGATTCATAGGGGTATTTTGCCGTGGTTTTGTTATATTCCTTGTAGGTTTCTGTAATATTGTGTGTTTTTTCAGGGTTTTTGTTGTATTCCTTTAGTGATTTCTTGTGTGCTTTTCTTTGACATTGTCGGTGAGTTTCGACTGTTTTCCGGTGTTTATGAGTGTTTTATTCAATGCGACGCTGTCTAACCAAAAATATCCAATGTCAAAAAAAGCGACAAACAGTGTCCAATAATTCAATAAACTAAGCCTATTCAGCGTTTTTATCTGGTCATCCGAGGTCTCAGAAATCAACTGTTTCCGGCCAAACTCATGCCGACAATGTCAAAGAAAAACCGACAGGATTTCCGACAACTTCTCGAACAAAACCGACAAATACCTACACGATATTACAAGAACCCACAAGAAAGCATACAAATCACTTACAGAAACCCCTAAGGATACGACAAACTATAATGCCCCAGAGGCATCATGTCCGGGCTCCAAAAATATATTCCGGCAGACAAACCGGATCAGCTCCGAGAGGATAAATAACAGATTGTTCAAGGTGCGGCATCTTCGATGCAGGAGGCGCCTTCGCGCCTCTTAAACACTAAACAAGCACCTGCGAGCGCGCGGTCAAGAGCGCCCGGAGGGCGAGGCGGAGCCGGTCTCTTGACGGCAAAGCGAGTCGGGTGCTATTGGGTTTTGAGCTGTTTTTCGTTCAATCAAAAAGGCTGCCCGGTTTGGACAGCCTTCTTAAATCTTATGTTTTTAAGCAATTTCGAATACTCGAATCAGCTAAATCAGTGATCTTATTTCTCTAAGTATCTGAGAACAAATGCTTTTTAAGCAGTTACGATCTTGTTAGCGTTTTCGAGGCCGTGGCGCTCGACTGCCTCCTGTCTCATCTTGTACTTGAGGATCTTGCCTGCGGCATTCATCGGGAAGCCGTCAACGAAGTCGACGTATCTGGGGACCTTGTGCTTGGCCATGTGGTCCATGACGTACTGCTTGATCTCCTCTTCAGATGATTCTTCGCCGGGTTTAAGCACGACTGCTGCGAGGATCTCTTCGCCGTAGTCAGCGTCAGGAACGCCTATGACCTGGACGTCCTGGATCTTGGGATGCGTGTAGAGGAAGTCTTCGATCTCCTTCGGATAGATGTTTTCGCCGCCGCGGATGATCATGTCCTTGATTCGGCCGGTGATCTTGTAATAGCCGTCTTCAGGTCTCTTGAGAGCCAGGTCGCCGGAATGGAGCCAGCCGTCTTCATCGATGGCAGCTGCAGTAGCCTCGGGCATCTTGTAGTAACCCTTCATGATGTTGTAACCGCGTGCGCAGAATTCGCCGGGAACACCGTCAGGGAGCTCGACACCCGTTTCGGGATCGACGATCTTGGTCTCAACGCCGAAGATGGAAGGTCCTACCGTGTTGACTCTCTGCTCGATCGTGTCTGTCGTCTTGCTCATCGTGGTTGCGGGAGATGCTTCAGTCTGGCCATAAGTAATAACGATCTCAGGCATGTGCATCTTCTCGATTACTTCTTCCATCGTCTTGATCGGGCAAGGCGAACCAGCCATGATGCCCGTTCTCATGTGGGAGAAGTCAGTGGAAGCGAAGTTCTCGTGGCCGAGCATCGCGATGAACATCGTGGGAACGCCGTGGAAGCATGTTATCTTCTCCTGGTTGATGCAGTGCAGGCCCTTGCGGGGCGAGAATGCAGTTATAGGAGACATCGTGACGGCGTGCGTTACGGAAGCCGTCATTGCAAGAACCATGCCGAAGCAGTGGAACATAGGAACCTGGATCATCATGCGGTCAAAGGAAGACAGATCCATGCAGTCGCCGATAGCTTTACCGTTATTGACGACGTTATAGTGCGTAAGCATGACGCCCTTGGGGAATCCGGTCGTACCTGACGTGTACTGCATGTTGCATACATCGTGCTTGTCGATCGTGCGGCGGATCTTCTCGACATCGCTGTAAAGCACTGTCTCAGCGAGCGCAGGAAGTTCATCCCAGTGGAAGCAGCCAGGAACGTGTGATTCACATGTGATGACGTTCTTTAATACAGGAAGTCTTGCAGCCTCGAGCTTACCGGGCTCGGAGTCCTTAAGTTCAGGACAGATCTCGTTGATGATCTGTATGTAATCTGAATCCTTGAACTTGTCGATCATGACCAAAGTGCATGTGTCGGACTGTCTCAAGAGATACTCGATCTCATGAATCTTGTAAGCGGTATTAACGGTAACGAGTACGCAGCCGATCTTCGTTGCTGCCCAGAACGTGAGATACCATTGAGGTACGTTCGTTGCCCAGATGGCGATGTGGTCGCCCTTCTTACATCCCATTGCGAGGAATGCGCGGGCGAGGTTGTCGACGTCATTACGGAACTCGGGATAAGTGCGTGTGTAATCGAGCTCGGTATAGCGGAAAGCGTACTGATTCGGGAACAGTTCGCAGATCTTATCGAGAACGTCCGGGAATGTGAGATCGATCAGGGTCTCTTTTGGCCAGGGATAGTAACCCGTGCCGCGGTTGTCTGTCTGGAGAGTCGTCTTCTGCTTCGGACGGTATGTCTCCATGTAGCTAGCGAAATGAGGAACGACGATACCTGCGCTGTCGAGGTCCTTTGACCATCTGTAGACCCACTCGAGTGAGATGTATCCGAGATAATCGATCGCCTGCAGAGCATCGAACATGTCCTTCAAAGGCATGTCGCCGGTGCCCATGAGCTTATAAACGACTTTGCCGTCAACCATGACGGAATCTTTTACGTGAACATGCTTGATGTATTCACCGAGATTGTTAACGGTCTCGACAGGTGACTCGCCCATGAAGCGGTAAGGATGATGCATATCCCACAAAGCAGCTGCCTTACGGGATCCGATGGCATCAAGGACCTTCTTAAGTCTCTTAGTATCAGCATAAACGCCGTTCGTCTCGATCAATAAAGTAACGTTCATCTCTTCTGCGTAAGGGATGAGTTCCTTCATGATGGAGATAACGACTTCGTCATCGATCTCCTTTTCGGGAGCGGGATTGCGGTCGCCAAGGACGCGGATGTATGAAGTGCCGAGCTTGTTTGCGAGCTCGATGTAAGCCCTGATCTCAGCAATTGCCTTATCCTTAGTGGCAAGGTCATTAACAGGTTCGCCTGATGAAAGGCACGGGATCGCGAGCTTTAACTCCTTGAGCTTTGCGACTGTCTTGGGAAGGTTGGCGTCCGTAAACGGCGGAGCCTTTACCGAAAATATATCCTGGCCCAGACCTCTGATCTCAATTCCGTTGAAATTGAAGTCCTTGGCCATCGAGTAGATGTCCTGCCATGAGAAATCAGGGCATGCGAGCGTTGAAAAGCAAGTTAACATAATAATTCCCTCTTTATTTAAGAATTAACCGATAAATTATATAAGTTTAGGGGTTTTTTGTAAATTACCGCGTGATTTCCGGCATACGCGAAGCCGTACAAACAATAACAGGCTGCTTAACAGCCTAGCTCGAGTAGAAGGTTAATAAGGGAAGCAGAATCAAGCACGGTCAACAAACCGTTCATACCATTAACAAAAACGCATTTTGTAGAGGTCTTCTCCATCCTGCTCTCTAACCTGATAAAAAGATTCTGCGCTTACGAGAACGCAATAACGTAATTATATATATTTTGTCCGCCTAAGCAAGTATAAATTTCAGCCGAAGGACATTTAGCCCTGATGATCTCTTTCATACCGTCAGCCATGACCTTGTCGTTTTCATTGTCCGCAAAGATCATAACGGATTCGAATATCTCTGAATCAGGAACTTTTGAAATAAACGTACTTAAGCAGTTACGAAGATCCTGGTCAGCGCATGTGATGATGTCATCATCAAGAACACCGATGTAATCGCCGTTCTCCACATAGATTCCGTTATAAGTTCCGCGCTTGTCAGCCTTGGCGATGAGTCCGGTATGAACGCCCTCTAACGCCTTATTCATCGTCTCTTCGATCTCTTCACATGAGGAATTGATATCGATCAGCGAAAGCGCAAGATAGCCTTCAGCCATGGACTTTGTGGGAACGATGTGAATAGTGGCATCCTTGAAGATCTCTTTGACCTTCTCGGCCGTCATAATTATGTTTTTGTTGTTGGGCAGAACGATGATGTCCTTTGCTGAAGCGTGATTGCATGTCTCGCAAAGACTCATTACCGAAACGTTATTGGATTGTCCTCCCCTGGCGATCTCGGTAACGCCCATGTCCTTAAAGAGTTTTTCGAAGCCGTCACCGTCAGCGACAGCAACGATAGAAACGTCCTTTTTCCGGGCGATAAGAGTCTCGTTATGCTGGATCGTCATGTTCTCGATCTTGAGCTTAACAAACTCGCCGTATCTGTGATAGTAAGCCATGACGGACTCGGGCTTTAACGTATGAATATGAACCTTGACCTGTTTGCCGTCCCTGACAAGAACCAGCGAATTACCGAAATCCCTCATGTCAGACGTAACGAGCGTCTCGTTAAAGGAATCGGCCTTATCGTCAGCAAGCTGGATGATCATCTCCGTGCAGTAACCGAACTTTTCGAGGCCGTCACCGCCCATGTCGACGGGAGCAGCGCCCGAACTTACGTCAGCCACGGACTCGAACTCGCTTAGATCAATAGAGAACGACTCATCGAGAGCCTCAAGCATGCCGGTAACAAGGCAAACAAAGCCCATAGCGCCTGAATCGAGAACGTTATATTCTTTCAACACAGGAAGCAGCTCCGGTGTGTGCTTCAATGATTCAGCAGCACCGTCAACGATGTCCTTCATGAACTGCTCAGTCGTGGTATCTTCATCGAGGTTTTCTTCGGCATTTTCCTGCGCTTCACGGCATACTGTAAGGAAAGTTCCCTCTACGGGTTCAGCAACTGAATTGTAAGCGCTCTCAGTACCTGCGAGGAATCCCGCATAAAGAGTGCCCGCATTGACTTCATCGAAGTCCTTGAAGGATTTAAGAAAGCCCTTGAGCCACTGTGAAAGGATAACGCCTGAATTGCCCTGTGAATTCATCAGGGCGCCTGTATAAAGAGAATCGAAGTCGGAAGTCTCGAGGTCCCTGTCCCCAATATCTGCGAGGACTTTAAGGACGCCGCCCATTGTCTTGTCCATGTTGGTTCCCGTATCACCGTCCGGTATCGGGAAGACATTCATATCATTTAATTCCTGCTTGTTGTCAAGTATCTTCTTGGCACCGCCAATGAGCATTTTCTTAAGAACTGATAATTCCATTTCCCCTGCTTCTCTTCCTCTTATTCAAAATTTATCAAGAACGTCACGTCTGCTCGCTCTTGGATTTACCCCAATAGTTGACTACCAGGGTTCCGGGACCTGCCGAAGCACCGATAATTGAGCCTACTACATACTTCTTGAAGGTGGCCTTCGGGATCGCTTTTTTGATCTCCATCTCGAGTTCTTCCGCATCGAAGAAGCAGTCGGCATGGCCGATCCAGATGGTCTGTTTCTCGGGTGATACGATATTCTCGGATACGCGTCTTGCGATCTCCGCATAAGATGATTTTCTTCCCTTGACCTTACCGACACCGAGATTCTGTCCCTTTATGTCGCTTATGATGATGGGCTTTACGGCGAAAAGATTTCCGAAGAACGCTGATGATGCAGTGATCTTCCCTGCCTGCTTAAGATACGTCAGTGTCTCGAAAGTATCGCACTGGTTATAGAACAGCTTGTTGCTCTCCACCCACTCTTCGCACTCATCAATAGTCTTTCCCTGCGCGCTCATTTTCGCGCATTCAATGGCGATCATGCCCTGGGACATGCCGCAGATAAGAGAATCGATGCAGACGACTTTTCTGTCCGGAAACTCTTCTTTCAGTTCGTCGCGTACTTTGTAAGCAGTCTTTACGGAAATCGACAGAGCCGAGGAACAGGCAATGTATATGACGTCACGCTTTGCCGTCAGATGGGATCTGAGCTTTTCCCTTAAGGTCTTCTCGGGAACCGGACCCACTTTAAACTGGATTCCGTTACGCATGGAGCTGTAGAAATCATGTGCACTTAACTGATCCCAGTCAAGTGAAGCAGAGTATCTCTTCTCGGGAGTCCAGAATTCCATCGAAAAATAATCGATGGAATATTCCTGCCTTATTTCCAAAGGCATATCCGAAGTCGAATCTGTAATTACGTCAAAAGATGCCATAAGACTTATCCCCCGTAATTAATAAAATCTGCTACAGCCTTATCGTACGCTTCGAGGTTTCTTATCCTCAGGTGAGAATGAGCGCCCTCATCGAACCAGACCATCTGCTTGCGCTTCGATCCGCTCGCCTCATTAATCTTATCGAAATAGATCGGCAATGACGATACGTCCTGCCTTCCGCAGATCATGAGCTGGGGGACCTCTACGTTCCTGATGGCCTTGATCGGAGTGTTCCCGAAAATATCTATGCCGGCAAGCTTCTTAAAGAGGATCCCCATCTGAAGACAGACCGGGAACGTGGGCTTGCCGAGATTTTTCGTTCTCTGACACAGTACATTATAAAACGATATGAACGGACCTTCCAATACTATCGCGTCAACATATGGATTATGCTCTGAAGCGACGTAGATGGCAGCTACTGAACCGATGCAGATACCGTGGATAACAAAGTGTGAGATACCGAACTGATCGTGAACGGCATTGAGCCATGAGGCAACGTCTTTTCCCTCGAGCATGCCCGCTCCTGTGTATTTTCCTTCACTGAGGCCTGCGGCTCTTGGGTCGACAACTATGATGTTAAAGCCGATCTTCTGATAAAGATCAGCGAAATAATAGCAGTACTTGCATGTCTCGGCACGGCCCGCCATTATGAGGCATGCCCTGTCGTGACCGAAGTCGAAATATTCGCCCTTCATCTTAAGCCCGTCGAAAGAAGTCATCTCGATCTCTTTCATGTATGAAGCATTCTCATTGCCCCACTTCATGCCTGTATCGAACATGACAGTGTGCTCCGCATTCTCGGGAGCACTGTTGCCTCTTGCCCATTTTTCTTTGGAATCGCGGATGAACATGTTGGCATACTGTTTCTTTGCGATCTTCCAGCAAAATACCCACATGAACACGAAGCCGCCGCCTATTACGACAACAAGAGAAAGTATTATTATCAACGGGATCGGATTAAAGGAGCCGGACATTATAACTTAGCCTTGATCTCCTCTAAGATCTTGGTCTCCTCTACGAGACCTTCGGAGATCTCCTTACCCATGTAGAAAGCGACTACCATACCGGGGCCGATCGAAGAACCGTTAGCCATGCAGACTGTCGTAGGAATGATCTCCTCGGGGTGGAATTCCTCACGGATCAGCTCCTGGAGCTGCAGCCACTGAGCCTTACGGAATGTGTGAGATACGAAGATCCTCTTAGGGTTAGGCTCGATCGTAGCCTTCATGTATTCGATCATGGCTGCGAAAAGCTTCTTATAACCTGTAACCTTTGTGATGATCTGGTTCATGCCGTCACGGTTGAACTCTGCCATGGGCTTTATGTTGATGAGAGATCCCATGAAAGCGGAAACGTTGGAGCAACGGCCCATTTTCGCGAGGAACTTAAGGTCGTCAACGGTACCTGTCTGGTGGCATCTGTGCTTATTGTCTTCGAGCCACTGTGCAACTTCGTCAATAGACTTGCCTTCCTTCTTCATGTCGCCTGCGAGCGAGCAGAGAAGGCCGTCACCGCCAGAATAACGGAGTGAGTCAACGACGATGATCTTTCTGTCGGGATATTTCTCCTGGAGATTTGCAGCTGCCTTGCGGCAGCAGTCATAAGTGTTGGAAAGAGCGTGAGACAAAGAAATGTTGAGGATGTCCTTACCCTGCTTAAGATACTTCTCGAAAAAAGCTTCCTGGATCTCGATGTTCTTGATACCTGTGGTATACATGGAGTCCTTGCTCATTGAAGAATAGTAATCCTGAGGCGAGATGGTCTCCCAGTCCAGCGTGGAATCTTCAGTATGTCCGTCCGGGAATGTGATGTTACCGGGAAGATAATCGTCAATACCGAATCTTTCTCTGAGATCCTTTGTAAGGTCTGTTGAGCTGTCTGTGAGAATTACATAATCAGCCATTTTCTTTTCTCCTTATATAAATAATTATTTTGAAAACTCAATCATTGTAATAACATCGCCTATATTCCTGAGCTCATAGTCACAGCCCACGGGCAATGCCACCTTCATGCGTGATTCGATGTTCATCATGATGACGTTAAAGGCGTCCCTGTCGATACCGAGATCTTCAAGCTCAGAATCGGCAGAAATATACTCGAGCGGGACGTCAAACGTCCTGTTCATAGTCTTATAAGTATCACAGATAATGGAATACAATTCCGGGATCATATCCATAATCCTATTTCCCACCCGCCTTATTTTTCCTCGCCTCTTCGATCTCGCGGCTTACCTTGGCAAGATTCTGCTTCATCTCGGCTCTTCTCTTCCTGATGTAGCTGTTCATCTGAGGCTTGGTCTCGGAGATCGCCTGACGCTTAAGCGCACAGAGCGCTTCACGCATAATTTCATTGGCTTTCTCCACCGATTCATTATCTGTTACAAGCCCTTCTTTGTCAAATTCTATGGGGTCTCCGACAACGAAAAGCGTAGGCTTGAAGAGCTTATAGGAAGAATGTATGTAAACCGGAACGACGGGCTTTTTGGTATAGAGCGAGAGCATGGCAGGTCCCTTCATGAATTCCAGAAATTCATCGTCGTAATTCATGTGACCTTCAGGGAAAATGATGAACGGCTCATTGTTCTTAAGTCCCTGCATCATGGCCTTCATTGCCTCCCAGTCAAAACCCGATCTGTCGAGGAGCACGCATCCCATGGTCTTCTCGAAAAAGCCCCATGACTTATTTACTTCGGCAACGTCCTTTGCCGCGAGCGTCCTGCAGTAAACGTGCTTGAAAACATAATAGAGCAAAGGCGGATCGATCCACCACGAGTGATTGGCGATAATGAGCATTCCCTTATCAATGTGTCTCGTTCCTCTTGCGAGATCGCCGCCGTAAGAGATCTTGGATCTCATGAGGAACTTGATGCCCGGCCACCCGGTGGTCCTCATGAAGCAATACAGGAACGACGCATACTTCGGGCGCTTGAGCTTCTTGCCTTCTGCGATAAGGAAGTTCTTCAGGTAGAACTGTCTGTAAGTCTCAGTTCTCTCCTGCAGTTCCTTCGTAAAGGCATTTGCCCTGTCCTGCAGGGTATCAAGGCCTTCCCTGGTCATGTAAGTATCAGGATACATGTAGCTTCCGACGAAGATCAGGTCGCGCTTGCCGGGGCCTATCCTTCCGTTATGGAAAACGGGTACGATCGGCACTCCTGCGCTTAAGGAAATCAGCGCTGCGGCCTGCTTGTATTCCAGGAGCTTTCCTTCAGTCTCTATGTGGCCTTCAGGAAAGATCAGTATCGAATGTCCCTTGTTAATCTGCTCGACTGCTTTGTTTACGGCATCCATGTTTCCCGTTACGGAATCCACTTTAATGACGCCCATCGCCTTCATGAAGAATGTGAGAACGGGATTATAGTTGTAGAACTGCGAGCCTACGAGTACGTATTTACGCCTGCCCGGGAATGCCAGGAGCGCCTCTACGTAATCGAGGAAAGCCGTATGGTTCATGGAGATTACGACGGGACCTTTATACTTCTCTTTCTTGTTCTTACGAAGATAGATCTTCTTTATCGGGAAAAGAATGAGAGCAGGAATAATGCTGTTGATATAAAGGAGCCATCTTATAAGGAACATTATTCTTCATGCTCCTTGCTCTGATCGATCAGGTAATCAGCGATCGCCATCGGCGTGATGAGCGGCGTCTCGGTCATGTTGATCTGCCTGCCCGTAACTTCGGAGACTTTTGAGAGGAGCTCGACATACTGCATCGAGTCTCCGCCAAGCGAGATGAAGTTAGATGTCTCGGATATCTCGGAGCGGTCTTTGGCGAGTATCTCAGCGAAAACATCGCACACCTTTCCTATTATCTCCGTATATTCAGCGCTTCTCGTACGCGTTACTTCCTCGTCAGTGGGTCTCGTGCATTCAGTCGCGAAAAGCTGTGATTTCTCTAGCTTTTCTGCAAGAGCCTTGCGGTCAATTCCCTTGAAGTTCTCGGGCATCGTACCGATGAGGTTAAGAACTTTGACAGGTCTTTCAGACATAGTTAACTGGTCTATGGAAGCGAAAACACCTTTCAGCGATGAAGCCTTCTCGAAAGCGCCCATCGTGCCGTCATCAGAAAGGATTAAGAGCATCTGCTTTTCTGCTGTGCCGGGGAGCTGGGCATTTATCATGGCTTCCTGCGTGAAAGCGCCCTTATCGATCCTGGACTCTATCTCTTCAGGTGAAATATTCTCACCGTTAGGTCCTATGATTACGTCATCAAGACGTCCTATTATATGAAGCCTTCCGGTCTCATCGATGTTAACGAGGTCGTTCGTGGGATAGAATTCATCACCGAACTCAGTGAAATTACCGTCAATATAGATGCCGTTCATCGAGTGCGCCTTCGGTATAAGGAGCTCGCCTGATTCGCTGAGCTTGTACGGAATGTTGCTGAAGATCTTTCCCGTGCTCGTGCCGCATCTGAACTGTGCCTTGCGCGAGAGCTCAACCGAGATAACACCGCACTCGGTAAGACCGTAGCCTGAATAGATCGAATAACCGAGGCCGTTCAGGACTTCCAAAGTTCTCGGTGATATAAATCCGCCGCCGGAGATAAGGAAAGAAAGCTTCTCACCCATCAGCTGTCTTCTGACCTTCTTGAATATGATCTTCCTGACAATAACCGGTCCTAATAACGGCAGAATATTCTGGAGCTTGTTCGAGAAGCGTATCGCCTTGTTGAACTTCTCGGTCTTGCCCTGCTTTGCGACTTCTCTTTCAAGAGCGGCAACAGTCTTGTTCCAGACGAGAGGGATCGCGAAGAAATGCGTAACGCCTATTCTCTTGCAGACGTACTGGATGCTCTGGGCATCGTATTTCGGGAGGAAGACGAATCCTCTTCCGAAGAACATGAACCACATCAAAGTCGCGATGAGACCGAAGATGTGATAGAAAGGCAGGAATGCGAGATTATGGATATCGAGCCTTGCATTGTACTGGATCGACTGGTTGGTCCTTACTATCTCTTCGCTCATCTCAACCTGAAGGCAGATCGTCTTACCGCTGTGTGAGATGATCTTCGGCTTTGAAGTAGAGCCTGAAGTAATGAGTATGATCTCGTCAGCCCAGCTGATCATGGACTTATCGAACTTAGCGTCCTTGCCTGCAGCGAGAAGATCTTTAAGAGAGACTGCCCTGTCAACGCGGACGTCTTCGGATATGACGAACAGCGGATCCATTTCCTTGATGATGTCATTCGTAATACCGATATTGTGACGGGTGTTAAGAAGGATCGGTCTGAAGCCTGCCTGAAGGAGTCCCCAGAAAAGAGCGACCCAGTCAGCAGAGTTCTCGAGGAAAATCCCGACAAACCTTCCCCTGCCGTCAGCACCGTAAGTAACGGCCGCCTTGGTAAATTCATCAACGCGCTCGTAGAGCTCGTAGTAAGACATCTGTCTGATCTGGCCGTCTTCGAGCCATTCGCCGAAAGTCTCACTTGTAAATCTGTTCTTGATTATCGTGTATATCGATTCGAAAGTCTGCGGAGCCTTCTTAAGCGCAGCAATATTCTCAGTTACAACACTTGCGACCATTGTCCCTTAGTTTTCCCAAACCTTTCTTACTTGTTCGCACATCTCTAAGATCGCAGCCTGTGCCTGCGGCAGTATCCCGAAATAATCGAGGAAAGCATGCGACACTCCCCTGTATCTTATGTGCTTATTAGGAATCCCGGCCTTGTCCAAAAGCCTGGAGTAATATTCAGACTGGATGCGGAGGCCGTCGTACTCAGCCGTGAAGATGCCCGTATAAGGCATATTGCTTAAGTCAGCGTAGATCGGGCTTACATCCGGATTGCGCTTAACGTCTTCGTACCTTCCGCCAGAATAGACCGTGAGGATCGCAGCCATCAGGTCATTATTGCCCTTGCCGTCTGCCCTGCCGAGCTGAAGTCTGGAATTAATAAGTTCCTTCTGTTCGTCAGCAACGTCGTACATGTCGAGGCTCCAGTCGTAGAGCTTGTCCTGTGAGAACAGATCGACACAGGGATAGAAAAGTCCCGCGTAGCTGATCTTTGCATCAGACTTGTTGTCAATTATTGCAGCGAGCGCCAGGTTCGCGCCTGCGCTGTCTCCGAAAATCCCTATCTTCGTTTTATCGATGTTAAGTGCTTCAGCGTTGTCGTAAATGTATTCGATCGCAGCGCATACGTCTTCTATCGCAGCGGGATAAACGTTCTCGGGAGCAAGGCTGTAATCGATGTTAAAGACCTTGCAGCCAAGATTCTCAGCAGTATAACGGCAGGGTTCTTTGTAGAACTCGGCTTTTGATGCGAGGAATGATCCGCCGTGGATGTAGATCATTACAGGCAGCTTCTCGCTCCTATTTTCGGACTGCCAGTACGAAAACAGAGTGAACGTTCTACCATTAGCCGTAATCTCTACCGAATCTTCAGAGATGGGCCTGGAGCACATGTCCACGCAGTAAGTCTTGGTGGTCTGGCGCATGCCTTCTACGGAGAACTGCATTGGCATCGATTTCTGGAAAGCATAGATCGCGCTTCTGATGAAGAACTCCCTCGGGTCCATCTTGCCCTTGAAGTCGCCTTCTTCGGGCACGGGCTTAACTTCGATCTGCTGCCCGCCGAGATCAACGATCTCGCCTGAGCTCAATATTTTCGAGACTGATTCAAAATCACACTTATTCATAGATCAAACCTTTCCGAGTATTCCTGACCTGCCAAATACATAGCTTAACACTAAAATCACGAGAAGCGATATTATGCCGCCCACCAGCATGTGCCATCCCTGATAGTAGAACAGCATAAGGATGAGAGTCGTAATACAGTACTTGATCGAACAGGTGATGTAATAGATAACACTTATCTTCTGCCTGTGCCTGATGCCGGCCGAGAAAACATTAACAACAGCGTGCATCGCCGTTACCCAGACATAGATACCCGCAAGCCAGTAAAAGAAATGAGGAATATTGAACCATACGAGTATCGAAATCGTCAGGGTATAAAGTGTATACATAAAAGCCGATATCAGTCCGTATGCCCAGAGCGACTTCTGGATCCTCACCGTATCCTTTATCGGTCTGAAATGCGTATTCTTGTTGTTATTCTCGTATATCGTCTTTATGTCGATGCCGGTGACCTTCATGCCCTCTTTATGGGCAGTCGCCAGGACGTTCAGTTCGTACTCGTACTTGTTGCCCGGTATGTCCTGAAGCCACATGCAGAGCCTGGCAGGAAAACCTCTCAGGCCCGACTGGTTATCACGCAGATAAACGCCCGTAACGATCGTATAAACGACCTTGGACATGTCATTACCGATCCTGGACTTGATAGGGATCTTCTCCGAAAGGTCGCGCATGCCGAGCACAATACCGTCAGTCTTTCTCGTGAGCTTGGCGACACGCTCGATGTCCTCGATCGCGTGCTGTCCGTCAGAATCAGCAGTAACGATGTAGTCGACTTCTTCAGCCAGATTGTTGCCGATATATTCGAACCCGCGCTTTAACGCAAAGCCCTTGCCCTTATTGATCTGATACCCGATGACATCGGCATACGCTGCCGCGCGCTTGAAGAACTCATCGCACCTCGCCAGGCTCCCGTCATTAACGGCAACGACCTTAAACCCACGCTTATTAAGCTCTTCGACAAGGCGAAGGAACTTCTCGTCAGGATTATAAACAGGCAAAAGCACGGCTGTCTTCATTAACGGATATTCCTTACACCTTCCTCTTAAACTTCACCATAAGCCCCCAAGCACAAGAGGGCTAAGCACTCAACAAATTATTTTACTATATTTATTTATTAAATACACGCTAAAGTCCTTAAAAGCCATGAAACAACTCCCGTTTTGCAGCCCGGATAAGTTCCTCCCGGACCATTATAGTTTGTCGGTTTCTTAGGGGATTTTGTTAGTGGTTTCAGAGATTCTTTGCAGGTTTCTGTAATATTGTGTCGGATTTCGTGGTTTTTGTCGGATTCTTTTAGTGATTTCTTGTGTGCTTTTCTTTGACATTGTCAGTACATTTTTGGTCATTTCCGCGGTTATTATCATATAAAGAGCCCTGCGCCGAATAGTAGCCCTGTCTGAACACAAATCATGGATGTCCAAAAAAGCGACAAACAGTGTCCAATAAATCAGTAAACTAAGCCGTTTCAGCGGTTTTGTGTGATCATTCAAGGTCCCAAGAATCAACGGTTTCCGGACAATTTCATACCGACAATGTCAAAGAAAAACCGACAGGATTTCCGACAACTTCTCGAACAAAATCGACAATCGCCTACACAATATTACAGGAACCTACAAGAAAACATACAAATCACTTACAGAAACCCCTAAGGAACCGACAAACTATAATGGATCAGGAGGCACAAAACCCAGGCTCCAAAAATAGAATTCGAGTAGCAAAACGGGAGTATCACCGAAGTGAGAAAAATTCAGATTATTCAAGGCTCGGCATCTTTGATGCAGGAGGCGCCTTCGCGCCTCTTAAACACAAAACAAGCACCTGAGAGCGCGCGGTCAAGAGCGCCCGGAGGGCGAGGCGGAGCAGGTCTCTTGACGGCAAAGCGAGTCAGGTGCTATTTGGCACCACAACTCTCATCTGACGATGCGATTTGCGAATTCATTTGCACCTAAAAAACAATAATGTTAATATCACACTATCTTTTAATATGGAGGATAGAATCAATGTTTTGCACTAATTGCGGATCACAGTTTGAAGAAGGCAATTCCTTCTGCCCTAATTGCGGTACGAAGATCGAATCAATAGCACAACCCCTGGAATCACCTGCTCCCGTTGCAGCTCCGGTTGAAGCGGCAGCTGTAGCAGCTGCTCCTATTGCGGCAGAGCCCGTAACAGCTACACCTATTGAGGCTGCTCCTGTAGCAGCTACGCCTATCGAGGCTGAGCCTGTTCAGGCTGCTCCCGTTTATGCTGAACCCGTTTATGCCACACCTTATGAGGCAGCTCCGGCACCCGCACCTGCTCCGCAGGCTGTTCCGGTCGCACCGGTACCGCCCGTTTATGCTCAGCCTACACCCGTTATGCCTGTTGGTATGAATATTCCTACACCGCAGGATCCCGGACTTGCAAAGAGCATTCTCATCATGGGAATCATCGCTGTTGCTTCTGCAATCACATTTTGGTTCAGTTTCGTAGGAATCATTTTCGGCGCCATCGGACTTTCGAAGGCAAAGAAATTTACTGACGAATGCGGTCAGATCTACGGTAAGGCAAAGGTCGGCAAGTACCTCTCACTCGGCGGCCTGATCGGCAGCGCATGCGTTACCGCTTATGTTGCGTTCTATATTGTATTGGCAATCATCAGTGCCATCGCTGAGTACTCCTGATATTTAGGATTTATTCAAAAATCATAAGGGCTGTCTCGTAATGACAGCCCTTTTTCATATCATTTTCGGGACAACGCTTAAAGCTCTTTTCGATATTCGAACCTGGATTTTATCAGGAAGACAATTTTTCGGACGATCACGAAAAGCATGACGCCGATGATCGTGCCAAGTGTGTTGTGGATGATGTCGTCGAACTCGAAAAGTCCGCGGTGAAGGTACAGCTGCGTGAGCTCTATGCCGGCGGACATAAGCATACCGATGATTACCGCGATCCATGAGCGTTTCGATGGCAGGAGCAGCGCTAAGAGAATGCCGATCGGGATAAAAAGGATATAGTTCCAGAACACTTCTGCGATCAAGTCCGTTCTGCCGGCCTGAATCGCTTTATAAGACCAGAAAACGACGAGCTGATATTTGGCTTCAGGCGACGGGATCCTCTCGATGATGGTTATGGTCAGCGTGAATCCGAGGTAAAAAGCCAATAACGGCAACGCAATAAATGCATTGTCGCTGAGTCTTCCCTTTCGATTGAAAGGATAAGTAACGGCGCAGACCGCAAAGGCCAGAAGGACCCAGATAATGATCGCCTGCAGCGTTACTTTGGACATCGCGCCGATAAAAGAACTATCGATAAACTATCACCATCCTATATTCCGAATTCTCTTATTCCGACAATGAACTATTGTATCATAAAAATTTGATGGGGTCAGACCCCATCAAACCGTGCTTTTACCTGATCCACTCAACCGTGATCTCGCGGACGTCTTTGCCGTCGCGTTTTCTGATGAATTCGGGGGCAACCTGAGGGAACATAGCGCAGCTTAAGATGTCTTCTTCGGAGCTTGCGATGTCGCTGTACTGCTCTTTGATCGTCTCGAGTTCGGGCTTCAGGAGATCAGCCGGACGGCACGAGATTACCTCGTCAGAACCAATCGCCATCTTGCGGATCTCTTCGTTGACTTCGCCCGGAAGTTCACCATACTCGCCGCGGAGAAGGCCTTTTGACTCTTTGGTGAAGGTCTTGTAGCGGCCCATCAGGACGTTGAAGACGGCCTGCGTGCCTACGATCTGGCTGGTCGGGGTAACGAGCGGCGGATAGCCGAAGTCTGCCCTGACTCTCGGGACTTCCGCGAGAACTTCGTCAAGACGGTTCTCGGCGTTTGCCTGCTTGAGCTGTGAGATGAGGTTCGAGAGCATTCCGCCCGGAACCTGATAGAGCAAAGTGTTCGGATCTACGCGGAGGACTTTTGAGCTGATCGTTCCTGCCGATTCCATCTTTGCGGCAACAGACCTGAAATGGATGGCCGCTTTATTAAGTCTCTTTAAGTCAAGACCGGTGTCGCGCGCAGTGCCTTTAAGTGTAGCGACCAGCGACTCGGTATCGGGCTGAGAAGTTCCGTTCGCGAAAGGAGACAGTGCGCAGTCAACGATATCAACACCTGCCATCGCAGCCATCAGATAGACCATCGAACCGGTGCCGGTTGTATTGTGCGTGTGGAGGTGGATCGGAACAGAGACACGTTCCTTCAGTTTCTTTACGAGGCTGTATGCGTCTGCGGGGAGCAACAGATTTGCCATGTCCTTGATGCAGATCGTGTCTGCGCCCATCTGCTCCAAGACGACGGCCTTCTCGACGAAGTACTCTTCACTGTGGACGGGGCTCGTCGTATAGCTCATTGCGGCTTCGACCATACCGCCGTACTTCTTGACGGCCCTGATCGAGGCTTCCATATTGCGCACATCGTTCAGCGCATCGAAGATGCGGACGACGTCGATTCCGTTCTCTATGGATTTGCGGCAGAATGCATCCACCATATCATCTGCGTAATGGCGGTAACCTAAGAGGTTCTGACCGCGCAGGAGCATCTGGAGCTTGGTGTTCGGAAGAGCTTTTCGCAGGGTGCGGAGCCTTTCCCACGGATCTTCACCGAGGAATCTCATGCAAGAATCGAAAGTCGCGCCACCCCAGCACTCGATCGACCAGTAGCCCATGCTGTCGAGGATCTCGCACGCGGGGAGCATGTCCTCGAGCCTCATCCTGGTGGCCGCCTGGGACTGATGCGCGTCGCGGAGGATCGTGTCGGTGATCAGGAGGGGCTTATTGCTTGAAAACAATTCATTCATCGAAGGATCCCTCACTTAACCTCGAAAAGAACATCGCCGCCGTTGACTGTGCCGCCTGCGGTGCAGTTGATCGCAGCGATCTTTCCGCTTACGGGCGCTGAGATCTCGTTCTCCATTTTCATTGCTTCGAGGATCAGGACGAGCTCGCCTGCCTTGACCTCATCGCCGACGTTTTTGACGATCTTGATCACGGTTCCGGGCATCGGTGCTACAACACTGCCGCTGCTGACTTCTTTCTGGGTCTGCTGGGCGGGAGCTGCGGTTGTTGCAGCGGGCGCAGAAACAGCGGGCTGTGCGGGCGCGCTTGCTGCTGGAGCCGCAGCCTTAGCGACAGGTTTTACTGCTCCGCCCTCGCCGATCAGCTCGACGTCCATCTCATATGTTTTTCCTTCTAAAGTAATGCGATACTTGCTCATTTTTATTCTCCCAACTGATATTTGTGATATGTGATTTTGTTGTCTGCGATGTACTGCTCGAGGCTGCTCTTCTGAACTTCCCTAAACGAACGTACGATCACGTTTTTCGGTTCAACACCGCTTTCTTCTGCGATGCAGGCCACTGCCATGGCGATGATTTTTTCGGTTTCCATTTTCGCGCAAAGCCTCCTTAAAGCGGGATATTGCCGTGCTTCTTGTAAGGAAGGTCACGCTCTTTTGTCTGAAGCATCCTGAAGGCTCCGACGATCTTCGCGCGGGTCTCTTCGGGCAGGATGACCTCGTCAACGTAGCCGTGCTCGGCCGCGATATACGGGTTCATGAACTTGTCGTTATATTCATTAAGGAGCTCTTCCCTCTTTGCCGCGGGATCCTCGGCCGCATCAATGGCCTTCTTGCCGATGATGGAAACCGCACCGGATGCGCCCATTACGGCGATCTCAGCGATCGGCCAGGCGTAAACGACGTCAGCGCCGGTGCCCTTGCTGTTCATGGCGATGTAAGCGCCGCCGTATGCTTTTCGCATGATGAGACTGACCTTCGGGACAGTTGCTTCGGAATAAGCGAAAAGCATTTTCGCACCGTGACGGATGATGCCGCCGTGCTCCTGCTGGCTGCCGGGCAAAAATGCCGGAACGTCAACGAGCGTAAGGATCGGAATATTGAAGCAGTCGCAGAAACGGATGAAGCGCGCCGCCTTGTCGGATGCGTTGATCTCGAGGGAACCTGCCATGAACTGGCTCTGGTTCGCAACGATGCCGATCGTCTCGCCTTCGAGTCTTGCGAGACCGATGACGATATTCTTCGCGAAATCCTTCTGAATCTCCATGAAGCTGTTCCTGTCAACGAAAGTGTTGATGACTGAGCGTACGTCGTACGGCTTCTTGGAATCAACGGGAACGATGTCGCTTAATGTGACGCAGTCGTCAGCCGTTGTGCCGTCGACATGCATCGGAAGCTCCTCATTGTTCTGAGGGAGATAGCCCAGGAGCTGCCTTACGCCGTTAAGGCAGGACAGGTCATCTTTATATACGAAGTGCGCGACGCCCGAAGTCGAGCTGTGGACTGCCGCGCCGCCAAGATCAGCGGACGTAATGACCTCGCCCGTTACGGACTTAACGACAGCGGGACCGGTGATGTACATCTGGCTGTTGTTTTCGGTCATGAAGATATAGTCTGTGATCGCGGGAGAATAACATGCGCCGCCTGCGCAGGGTCCCAGGATTACAGAGATCTGCGGAATGACGCCCGAAGCGATCGTGTTGCGGTAGAAGATGTCTGCGTAACCGGAGAGTGAATCGATGCCTTCCTCGATCCTTGCTCCGCCGCTGTCATTGATCGAAATGAACGGCGCCTTCATCTCCATCGCTTTGTCCATCGCGTGGCAGATCTTCATGGCGTGAGCCTCGCCCAGCGAGCCGCCGCCGATCGTGAAATCCTGCGAAGATGCGAACGCCAATCTGCCGTGGATATATCCGAAACCCGTGACGACGCCGTCGCCGGGCTTCTTTTTCTTGTCCATGCCGAAATCACTGCAACGGGACATGATCATGTCGTTTATCTCTGTGAACGTGCCGTCGTCGAAGAGAGCTTCCATTCTTTCTCTCGCTGTAAGCTTGCCCGAAGCGTGCTGCTTCGCGACGCGCTCCTCGCCGCCCGCTTTCGCTACGGCTTCACGGCGGTCGTTCAGCTGGTTAATGCTTTCCTGCCATTTCTGATCCATGTTGATCTCCTTATTCATAACTAAACCCGGCCTGACAGCCGGCTATCCGGCCAGCATCCGCCGGCAAAAATACTTTGACTTTCAAAGTATGCCACTAATGCATGGAAAATGCCACTACTCTTTTAATAAGTTTTGCGGTAAAAAAGGCGGTTCTTGTGTAGTAATTGACGGCGGAAAGCTTTTTATTTGCTGGAATGACTATTTTGAGAGTTTTTCGGGCTGCTACAGTCACAGAAAAGTCATTCCGAGGCGCGAATGACTAATTTGAGACTATTTCAGACTGATTCAGTCACAGGATCGGTCACTCTTTTTAGCTGACGTGCTTTCCCCTGCCCTTGAGAACATAAATATATCGCTGTTCCGCCATTTCGTCCGTCTTTTCGAGAAAATAGGCGGAGCAAATGACGGAAAGTAGTGGCAATCCGTCATTTCTTCCGCCTGTTTTCGATTTTGTGCGGAAAGAAAGACGGAAGCTTAAAATTATCCTGATATAATCTGATTCATATGGAAAACAAAAAGATTACAATCAGCAGAATAATGATCTTCGCGATAAATGCGTGCCTGCTGTACCTGGTCGGCAAGCCGTTTGTTGGCAGCATCATATATACGAATTCCGAGATCTCGAAAGAATGGAGCTACGCGATCGCCGAGGGGATCACGATCGCTTTGGTCATAATCATGGGCGCGATCGAGCGCAAGAATCTGGTATCTTACGGAATCTGCAGAGGCACGTATAAAAACAGCCTCAAATACATCATCCCGCTTGCCCTGCTCGCACTGATGATCACGCCGTATTTTTTCGGGATCCCGATGGTCGATCCTGTCGTGCCGGCGGTGCTGGACGTCATTTTCATTGGCATAATGGAGGAACTGATCTTCAGGGGGCTTCTATTCAGGGCTGCGGAAGTCTTAATGGGCGAGCACCTGGCCGTGATCATTTCGAGCATACTGTTCGGGCTGATACATCTGGTGAATCTTTCCGGGAATAACGCGGTGTCATACGTGCTGTTTCAGGTCGTATTCAACGCGGTGATCGGGCTCGGATTCGCGGCTCTGAGGGCGAAGACGAAAAGCATCCTCGCGGGCATCATCATCCACATTATCCTCGATATGAACGGAATCTTCGCCGCAGAGATCCAGTGGGTGGAGAATGCGCAGATAATCATGTATTTTGTTGTCGGCGGGCTGCTTTACGGGTTCTATCTGGCGGAGCGAAGGAACCGGGCAAGCGCTTGATGGGGCGTGACACTCACGTTGACTTTTTCGAGTGTGAACGACTGTCTATAAGTCTCGAAAAAGTCATTACTGGGCAGGAATGACTTTTTTGAGAGTGTTTCGGGGTGAGATAGTCACAGAATCGGTCACTCGGGGTGATCAGGTAAGCGTGAAAACGGATGAAACATGGTTACGACGCTCAGGTTCCATCAGCTTCGTATACAATCAAACGTATGTCGCAGCCTATTACATAAACGAGTATCAGAATATGCTACTTTATGTTCGATCAATAGTCTTCCCAAAACTATTCCGGGATCACGATCTATTGAATCAGCAAATACTTTTATATTCTTCTCATTAAAAGACTTACAAGTAGAGATGAAATCAATATACTCCTCTTCCGGTATAAGCTTTCTTCTGGCAAATTCGTCCGCTTCGGCTTCGTTTTCCGAAGAAGCTCCTAAATTGCCGTTTAGGACATGGCCTATCTCATGAAACAGCGTGAACCAGAATGTATCTTCGTAATGTCTTCTGTCATTAACAAAAATCATTACCTTACCATTTACCCTCTTAGTGGCGCCGCTTATTCCTGAATTCTTCAAATTAGGAAGAACAACCAAGTATACCCCAGCTTCACCAAACACTTCTTTAGTCTCTGATAAAAACTCATCATGATTCCTGGTCTGCTGTAATACATAATCCAAACAATTCTCAAACTTCTTCTTATCGTACTGGGGAATCTCAGCATTAAGTGTCTCATTGATTGCGATTTGAAGCATAACATTTGAGTTAACTATATTGGAAAGCGATAAATCCTCTTTATAACTTCTGAAATCAACAGCAAGGTCTCTTTCTTCCAACACAGTAAGCGAAGCAACAGCCAGGAATTTTCTGACTCTTTCGATCTGTTCATCAACCTTTCTCGACAGGTCCGGAAAACCTAAATGATCACGGAAATATCCGTAATCAATCATTTTAAAAGTATTACGTTCTTTCTCAAGATCCTCCAAACGCATAAATTCAGCATTCAGCTCATCATAAGCCTGTTGCAAATTCATCCAATAAGTTATAGACGTGCCGAGCATTCGGGAAAGCTTATTTGCCATATCTACAGACAATGCCTGATCACCTTTAATTAGGACACTAATATTCTTGGGCGTGGTTCCCAATCTGCGTGCAAAATCAGCCTGAGTAAGGCCGCTATCATCGATAATTTCCTTAATATAATAACCCGGATGGAACGCGACTCTATCACCATATTCTATGTAGTTACTCATAATGCGAACTTACCTCTCTAATTTCAACAACTCTTACCTTCATAGCTATCTCATCTATATGACAAGGAACAAAAGGTCTCTCATTCTCATCAAGCGGCTGAAGAATAATTCTCCAATTATCCCTAATATTCCTAACATCTACAGCAAAGTAACCCTTGTATTTACCAGAAAGATTATGAAACCGAAAAATCTTAATTACACGAATATCATTAATTACATCTGCCTGTTCAAACGCATTAATTCTCGCTAACAAACTCAAAGCAAGCTTTTTGTCACCGCCAAACAACTTACTTGCTTCTTTTAAACTTGTACACTGCCTTTCTGTCTTCTTGTTAGCATAAAGGATCTTCACACGCTTGCTCCAAATTACCTGTCGGGTAATTTTTATTATAGCAAGCAACAAGTGATTGTCAATTCAGATGAACTTCACATTTTTGAAATATTGGTCCGATTGTTAATACAATAAAGAATTAATGGGTGTTCAGGTGTACTTTAATGACAACTGGGATAATTGATCAGTTGTACTTGAAGTGTTTCCCCTGACCTCGAAAAGCCAATGACTATTTTGTGTAGTTCTTGATGCCTGTACAGTCTCGAAATAGTCATTACGAGGCCGGAATGACTTTTTTGAGAGTATTTCAGGGTGAAATAGTCACAGAAATGGACACACGAGCGGCGGCGCCAGCCGCCGGGTCCAGAGTGGCTCCAGCCACGACGGACGGAAGAGATTGTGAATTGCTCCCGCGCTTGCGCTTGGGTTGTCACCCGTGACGCGAGAGAGCGTGACCTCTTCACGTCGTGGGCGACGCACTTACTGTTGACGTCAGTAATGTTGTAAATGTCAGTTATCAGACATCTATCACACAGCCTTCTTATAAGGCTTAATCGACGCTATCTCGTCATTCAGTTCATTCTTGAGTTCTCTTAAATCGATGTCATTCTGTATATCAAGGAAAAACCTGTCAGATACGCCAAAGAAACGAGCAAGACGAAGTGAAGTGTCTGCAGTGATCTTTCGTCTGTCGTGCAGAATATCCTGTATCCGTGACACCGGCACATGAATCTCCTGCGCGAGCTTATAAGCAGACAGATCCAACGGCTTCATAAACTCTTCGATAAGAAATTCGCCCATCGTAGGTGTATTAATGAATTTGTCCATAATCATCCTCCACTTGATCTAATGATAATCAACAATCTCAACATCAATAAAATCGTTACCATCTGCTTTAAAACAGATTCGATATTGGTCATTAATTCGAATACTATACTGACCGTTTCTATCGCCCGAAAGAGACTCCAACCTATTACCCGGAGGCACTTTCAAATCTTCCAAACACACTGCATTATCTATCATGATCAGTTTTCTTAATGCCACATGCTGGATACTCTGAGGCATTTTCTTTGAGAAAACCTGTCTGAATATCTTCTCAGTTTCTTTGTCTGCAAAGCTCTATATAATAATCATACTATACCTGTGCTGCGTGTACACGTCAAGCGAAAACATAACACCCCAGACTGATGAAGACATACAAATATCACAACATATTCCCCCTGTCCTCGAAACGCCAATGACTATTTTGTGTAGTTCTTGATGCCTGTACAGTCTCAAAATAGTCATTACGAGGCCGGAATGACTTTTTTGAGAGTATTTCGGGGTGAAATAGTCACAGAAATGGACACACAATGGCGGCGGCGGCAGCCGCCGGGGCCGGAGTGGCGAAGCCACGACGGACGGAAGGGGTTGGGGATTGCTCCCGCGCTAACGCTTGCTCAATTATCGATTACTTACCGGAAGTGGTGCTGAAACGAGTATTACTGGTGCTCAAGAGCGTATTGGCGGTGCTGATTGCAACGAATCGGTGGTGCTATTGTCGTGAAATAATCAACGGCCGTTCGCCAACGCATCTACGACCGCCCGGCGCCGCAAATTGCATAACAAACAGAAACAACTTATTGTATTAGAAAAACGCAGAAAACTTCAAATCATAGAACTACCGCAAGCTGTCTTCAATAGCAGTCCAAATGATCTTAGCTGCGAATTCGGTACCGGCACGGGAAGCGTGGGCGCCGTCTTCGTCGTATAGTTCGAGATTCGGCCAGGCTTCTTTATAAGGCCACCACCTCTCGCCTACAGGTGCAAGGATTGCGCCATTCTCGTCAGCGATGTTACGGTTGACTTTATTCATATAATCCTTAGATTCTTTGTCATCCTTGCGTGTCCAAGTGCCATAGATTACGATCCGGCTCTCTGCTTTCTTAGCCCATGAAGAGATCGTATCCACAGCAGAACGGTAATCGTCAATATGGTCAAACGGATGGGAATGTTCCTGGAGCACTATATAGTCGTAATCTCCATAAAGAATATTAAACTTTGTATGTTGTTCCTTTACGTGATCAGCCAGATACCAGCCGCCGTGAGAGAGCATGGTAACATCACATGAAAACCCGTCTTCACGGGCCATAGTCTTAACAAAAGCCGGAAGATCATTCATATATGTATGACTGTTACCGATAAACAGTATTCGAAGATGCTTGGGGTTCATATGGCTGCAAATATCAGAAACACTTCTTATCGTGCAATTGCTTGCAGTCAGTGATTTTGCCGCATTTATAGCAGACTTCGTTGACACATCTATCTGACGAGAAGAATTCACGGATATTAGACAAAGTCGTATTAGCTATATTAGACAGTGCTTCTTTAGTTAAGAATGCCTGGTGTGATGTAACGATAACATTAGGCATGGATATAAGTCTTGCCAGGACATCGTCATTAACAATATGGTTGGAATAATCATGGAAGAATATGTTGGATTCTTCCTCATATACGTCAAGGCAAGCTGCACCGATCTTACGTTCCTTAATGCCCTCTACAAGTGCCTCAGTATCGATCAGAGCACCTCTGGATGTGTTAATGATAACTACACCCTTCTTCATCTGCGCGATCGTAGAAGAGTTGATCATGTACCTGTTCTCATCAGTTAAAGGACAATGCAGTGATATGATGTCGCTTCTATTCCAGAGTTCATCCAAAGAAACATATTCAATACCTGAATCAGCCGCCGGGAACTTATCGTAAGCTATTACATTCATTCCAAAACCGCGGCAGATATCAATAAAGATACGGCCGATCTTACCAGTACCAATGACACCTACAGTCTTACCGTGCAGATCAAATCCCGTCATGCCTTCAAGACTGAAATTGAAATCCTTTGTCCTGATATAAGCTTTATGTATCCTTCGGATAGATGTAAGCAGTAATGCCATAGCATGCTCTGCAACAGCATACGGCGAATATGCAGGCACACGCACAACATGGACCTTACCGTAAGCATATTCAACGTCCACGTTGTTATAACCAGCACAACGCAGAGCAATAAGCTTAATTCCCATAGAATAAAGCTTATCTATTACGAAAGAATTCACATCGTCATTAACAAAGCAGCAGACAACATCACAGCCTTCTGCTAACTTATATGTATCAGGTGTAAGTCTAGTATCCAGAAAACGGATATCAAACTCCCCTGCGGCATTTGCAGTCTCGAAAGACTGGCGGTCGTATTCTTTTGAATCGAAGAAAGCGATTTTTAACATGTTAAATACCCCTGATCATTTGAATTAAGAAATATAGTTCGGAAACTATAACATGTGTCGACAATAAGTAGCTGATTCAGAATTGTCTTGCCACACTCCTGCCATTTCACATAAAAACTCATCAAAATCAGAATTGCCGGATTTAAATTCATCCAGCAATTCTTGAGTAATTAATTCATTTCTAATGTTAATCCAATCAAATTCCATTATTAATTATCCTTAAATAGTTGATCCAATTCGTTTTTATCGATTGGACCTCCCTTCATAATCTATAAACATTATACTAAATGATTCCGCGTAAGTAAACATTTGTTCTTTAGGCGTATTTTTGCAGACTTAGAAGAATCTTAATTTGCTAATGTTTTGCGGCACTTTCAACTTTGCCGCTATGATGTACTGCCAGAACTGTTATCTCCATATATTTTTTCAACTGCCTTTTAACATATACAGAGTCACTACACAATACATTCAGCGCTTCAAAAACGATGTAATGAGAAATATTTAGAAAAAAATGTCCCCAAAATACAATAAGTATCTTCTGCAAAACGCAAAAAATCAGCTCGCCCTCTTCAACGCCCCCGCCTCAACATTATCCGGAGCATCCTGCTCTGCAAGCCAAAGCGTCAGCTTTTGCTGCATGTTCATCCAGCTTTCAGCGGAT
>JAEEGJ010004904.1_pt1 | contig 43618 bp, 46 predicted proteins | sample 8958761 | NCBI WGS metagenome assembly JAEEGJ01 (sample SAMN16246546, study PRJNA631951) | gut metagenome | biome: gut microbiome; feature: rumen; material: RS-attached | host: Bos | place: Iran: Karaj | collected 2018-10
CTCTTCCACACTCTGATGTGGTGCCCATCCGGCACGAGGTCCGACTTCCGGATCGGAAGCCCACTTGAACAGCGTCTCCGCGTCACTGTCTCGCCAAGGACGCAATATGATACGATTTGTTTCCATTGTTACCCTAATTGACCTGGTAGGCGAAGTTTCTCCTTCCAAGGGAAGGAGGCTTCGTAGGCCTCGAAAGCCTCCGGATTCTCGTCGGCTACGAAATAACCCTTGGGTGGGCAGTAAGTTCCCTCACGATTGCCCCAATAGCCAGGTATCAGTTCTTGAGCGAGGAAATACGGAACTTCTGAATCTCGCGGCTCTGCGTGATAGTGAATCTTCATCTTGCTGGCGAGGTCGAAACCTGCGTGCTTATAGAACTCAATATTACCTTCCATCTGCAGAAGACCAATACCCATCTCCTTGGCTTTCTCTATCGCATATTTCAGCAACTTCAAGCCATAGCCCTTGCGCTTGTAGTCTGGATGGATGCTGATGGGGCCGAAAGTCCAAGAAGGGTAGGATGTTCCATCGTCCTGCGTAATCTCTGCTTTGGAGAACATCACATGGCCGATGATCTTGTTATCCTCCTCCATCACAAAATCGAGATCGGGGATGAAGTCGGGATTCGTCCGATACTGATTGAGTACGTAATGCTCTGTGCATCCAGGACGGTAGACGTTCCAGAATGCTTCACGTGTGAGGTTCTCTACCTCACGATAATCTTTGGGTTGTTCTAAACGTATGTTCATTGTTATACTTCGATTTTTATCATTTGACGTTGCAAAGCAAGAAAGCCGAATGGCAGCACGCGTCATCGCGACGAGTGCTGCTTTCATACTCTATTAAATAATAACTAACATATGTGTAAAGTATGATATTCCTTATTTCTCGAACTCTCGGAGTTCCTCCAAGCCGCGCTCTATCTCCTGCAGTTGCTGGGCGTGGCGACGAAGCTGCCATTTGGCAAAGACAAAACCAAGACCAAAGGTGAGCAATGAGAGTCCGAGAGGCAACAACAATCTCGTGCTGAACTCGTAGCCGGCCTCTGTGTTGAATCCCAACTCCAGGATGTAGAAGGCTATCATCGCCAGACATACGGCGCCAATCATCCATACCTTCTCCTGATGGCAGACCTTCTTATAGGTGAGCACCAACCGACTAAGTTCGCTGCTGCTCTTGCCGCCCAGATCGAATTTCGACAGCAGGGAGAGTTTCCATAACATGGGTATCAGTCCTATTACCATCACGCCCTCGACGATGGCGAATGAGGTGGTTTGGATGGGCGTGTTCAGATAGACAAAGGGGAATACCACACAGATGATGAGCATATTCACTACGAAACTGTAGATGTTCTGTCCCATGATGTGGTCAAAGGCCGACTTGGTCTTCTGCTGGATCATTTCCTTCACCATGCGAAGGTTCACTATTTCCGTTTCTGCCAGACGCTCGTCGAGCTTGTTCCAGCTGGCTTTCAATGCTTCAAGTTCCATATCAATTCAATTTTAACGGTTCGACATTTTTCTTAATTTCTCTTTTGTACGATTCAGTTTCACGGCGACGTTGGTCTTAGTGATGCCGAGGATGTCGGCGATTTCCTCATAACTCCGTTCCTCCAGCCAGAGGAGAATCAGCGCGCGTTCCAGTTTCCCCAGCTGGTTGATGAGGCGGTAGAGCTCCCTGAGTTGTCCTGTTGTGTCCTCGTCGGCTGCCATGCTTGCCACGTTGGCCGTCATCGGAACGGTCTGTGGACGGGCATTGGAACGTCGGAGGAACGTGATGCAGGTGTTCATAGCGATGCGGTATACCCAGGTTGTGAGCTTGCTATCCCCCCGATAGCGCGGGAAGCTCTTCCACAGGTTGAGCACCGTCTCCTGAAACAGGTCGTTCAGGTCGTCTTGGTCGTTGGCATAGATATAGCACACCTTGTAGATCGTACGTTTCTGCGCCTCGACCATCGTCAGGAATTCTTTCTCTAATTCTTTCGTCTCCATTGTTAAACTAAATCTTTTTACCTATTAGTCGCAGAAATAGTGAATTAATTACATCCAATAGCAAAAAAAGTGAATTTCCGGCCTGTCACGCAATGTTCTGGGGAAATCTCATAATCATAATACTTTCTTCGCTCCGGGAATCATCCTGACCAGCCAAGTGAACACAAACGAACAGATGGTGGTAATCATGCCGATGAATATAAACTTACCGAAGGCTCCTATCCAGATGCCGTCGGTGACATACTGCAGAACTATCATCAGCAGCAGATGGAAGATGTATGCACCATACGACTGAGCGGCGCACCACTGCCAGAACCGGCTGTCCCAGTTTCCATATTCGCGGAACAGCCAGAGCAGTCCAAAACAGATGAATACACACAGAAGTGATTCGTAGATGCCAAACCACTCTGTAACGAAAGCATTCCATCCTCCGCCATCACGAAGATAAATGCCTATTGCCAAAAGGCAGCCAATCGTTAGCGAAATGGCTCCTGTTGTGTTACCCATCTTTTCGAGCCAGGCAAACCGACGTGCCAGAATGCCGATAACGAACATCATGACATATTGCAGATAGTGGGCGGGTTCCATAGGCAACGGGATAATGCCAAAGGGCCAGATCCAATGATCCTGCGGGCTGACCTGACGAATCAGATAACTGCCAATCCCCATCACACCGCCAAATATCATCAGACCAATGATGGTAGGTCTCGATGAGGACTCGCCATCGATGGGCTTACTTATCAGTCTTATCAAGGCATAAATGAGGCAGAAAACCAGCAGGCTCTCGATATACCACATGTGCCCAATCTCTGGCTTGCCTGATAAAATAGATAACAGTCCACCCATCAGTAAAAGCGGAATACCCAGGCGGATAAGTTTCTTCTGCACAAACACCTTTGCTCCCTGCCTGTCGAAACTCGTAGGCACAAAGTAACCTGAAATCAGGAAGAACAGCCCCATAAAGAAGGCTGCATTGACCGAGAAGAAATGCCATATCCAAGGCATAAATTCGGCAGGATTGCTGGGATGGTAAGCCCAGTCGCCACCATCGCCGTAAGCCTGACCAGCGTGGTGGAATATCACCAACACCGTCAGGCACACTTTCAGATTGTCCAGATATAAAAGCCGTTTCTTACTCATCAAAAATCTTCATTATCTATTTGACGCTGCAAAGATACAAATAGTTGCGGAGTATTCCAAATTAATCATTTACATTCTCGCCTTCTGCTTCTCGCCTGCACCAGAGCCGCGATACTTCGAGCGGGCCTCGTTGAACTTCCAATTGAGGTTGACAAGGAACGTGCGGCGCGCTGGGTTGTCAGTCGACAGTTCGCGAATGCCATAGACGACGGCAGCGGTCTTGTTAGTGTTCAGCACATCGACGCAGCGCACATCGAGGGTCAGTTGTCCCAGGCGTCGAAGGTTGAAATCGCGCTGTAGACCGAGTGTGAGGTCGAAGCGCTGGGCCGTTATGCTGAAGTTGTTGTAGTCGCCCTTCGTGGCCCACTGAGCATTGGCACTCAGGCGGAAAGCGTGAGGCAGTTCGATGTCGTTGTTCCAAACGAGTGTGACGTAAGGGTCGTTGAGTGTTTTTATCGTACCGTTGGCCGTCGGCGTCTTGTAATTCTGGAAGACGGTGAAAGCATACCACAGTGGGTGCCACTTGCCAATTGTGGGACTGGCGGAGAGGCTCAGCGAAAGTTGGTTGTAGTCCTCCTCACTGTTGATGGGACGTACAAGGCTGATGAGCGGATCCGTGCTGCCAGGGAAAGGCTCGGTGGACATCGTTTCGCTGTTCTTCAGGCGGCCATAGTTGACGCTCAAGTTCGCCCACTGATAGGCCGCGTTCAGCACGAGGCTATGGGTGTAGGTCGGCTTCAGATAGGGGTTGCCGCTCTGGTAGGTGTAACGGTTGACATAGATGGTCGAACTGGTCAGGTTGCCATAGTTCGGACGCTGGATGTCGCGGCGATACGACAGGCTCAGTTGCATCTTTCCGATAGGCGCCGAGAGGGTTGCGGTGGGGAACCAGTCACCGTAGTTGCGACACACCTCATCCTCTTTTACGCCGAAGTTGAAGTAGTCGTTCGTCAGGTGCTCGTAGCGCAGACCAGCTTGGGCGAAGAGTTTTCCGAACTGCCGTCCATATTCGAGGAAGATGGCTGATGACTTCTCGTTGATCTCCGTATCGGTAGATTTCACGGGTACAGCGTCTGTGGCTTGGAAGGTATAGGCATCCGTGCGATGGTTATAGCTGTACTCGCCACCCAACGAGAGATTACCCATCAGCACGGGATAGCTGAAGATGAGCTTCGAGGCCCAGAAATTATTTGCGCTGTTGGTGTTGTTCTCGATGGTGCGGTCAACGGGGGCTGCGCTGACTGCCGTCGTCTGCTCTGTCGTTCGGCCAGGCGTCTTGGTGTCATCGAAGAGCCCGTCGATGTTCAGGTCTATACCCAACTGTCCCACCTTACCATTGTAATAGGCGTTGAAAATGTGCTTTTTGACACTTTGGTCCTGCCAGATGTAGCTCGCGGATCGCTCGGTTAGGATGCCATTCTCGAACATGTCCGTCAGGTAGTCGCCCTTTGTTTCGCCGCTGGGTGTGCGGTCGTATTTGTAATAGGCGCCAAAGGTGTGATTCTCATTAATCATATAGTTTAACTGCAACTGCGGCGACCATGCGTGCCAGGGGTGTCTGATCTCCTGAGTGGAGTGACCCGTTACCTGATCCTGCCCTACGTAGTAAAGCATGTCGTTGACTTGCAAGCCCTTATAATGATTATAGGTGCCCACCCAGAACGAACCCGTCACGTCTAGTCCGCCAGTACGATAGTTGGCAGTTAGGTTATTGTTCAGCGAACCGCCGTACTGGTACATATACTGCGTGCTGTTCTGGAAACTGAAGCCCTCGCCCTGTGCCTTTTTCAGCGTGATGCGAACGACGGCCTTTACCGAGGCGGCATACCGGGCACCAGGGTTCTGCACCACATCGACATGCTGGATTTGATCGGAACGCAGACGCGAGAGTTCCTTCATGTCCTGCACCCGTCGGCCGTTGATATACACCTCGGCATCGCCACGCCCCAACACCTTCACACCGCCGTCGCGCTCAGCCTCCAGCGAAGGAATCTTCGACAGGGCATCGCTAATGGTTCCAGCCTTCTCCAATATTGTGCCAGCGACGGTAGTGCGCATGGCGTCACCCTTTACGTGGGTTTTCGGCAACTGCCCCTTTACCACGACCTCGCTGAGCAATTGCGTGTCCTCCTTCATCTGGATGGTCAGGCCTTCGCCCGCGTTTATATATAAGGTCTGGTAGCCCACGCTGGTCACTTTGAACAATCCTTTATTCACATCCGTCACAATCTTGAACACGCCGTCCATGTCTGTCATCGCACCCTGCACGAAAGCCGAGTCGGGCAGCGACAGCAGCACCACATTCACATAGGGCATCGGTTCGCCCTTCTCGTCAACCACTCGTCCGCCCCAGTCCTGTGTCTTAGCGGTCATTGTCATCGTCATCATCATTGCAGCCATCAGCGCTGCGAATTTCATTGTTTTCATATCATTTATATTTTAATTTTCGCCTGTTTGACGATGCAAAGATATGATGAAGTTGCAGCACCTGCAAACATTTGGGATAATCAGCCCAAATTTGTGATAAACGGTGTGACGAACGGTAGATTCTGGGACGAATGGCATAATAAATGGCATGAAACGAAAGGCTACGGGTAGGCGAGCATAGCTCGGGAATGGATGTGAACCACCTGATCCGTTTCCACTTTGCCAAACGTGATGATACCCTCCTTGCTGCTCTGGGTGTCTATGCGAATGTTCGTATCATGTGAGGATCCTGCTCATTCCATTCTGCAATATATGACTTTTTATTCTTTCGTCCAAGTCATTTTAATGTGAGGAATGCCATCGAGCATGAAAGTGTCGGATGATTGTTTGAATCCTACGCTTTCATAGAATCCTTTGGCATATTCCTGTGCCTCAATGTCTATAAGTGTAGCACTGAAATGCTCTATGGCTGACTCGATGGCGCGAAGCATGATCAGCTTGCCATAACCTTTGCCACGCTCAGTAGTGATGACTCTGCCTATCGAAATTTCCTTCATGTGAGCACCGGCAGGACATACACGAGCCAAGGCAACAATCTTGTCTGTGACAGTCAGCCACAAGTGAATGGATTTCTGGTCATCCCCGTCCATGTCCTGATAGACGCAGTTCTGCTCAACCACGAACACCTCGCTACGTACTCTCAGGAGTTCGTACAGTTCATCTGTAGTCAGTTCCTGAAACGTTTTTTTATGCAAAATCGGCTCTATGTTCATAAAATCATTTATATTAGACGGCAAAAACAGTGCAAACCGAGTGCAGAAAGCTCGCTTTTTGCCGAGGTGCAGCCTGTTTTCGCAAAATTTCTTTGCAAATTTACACAAAATCCGAGAAAAATCGCTATATTTGTGGCGTTATTTAACGAAAGTTGATTCTTGACACGACTCGGCCAATCATGTAAGCATGTTGGCGCTCGCTACTCCAAGAATTAGGATAGTTTATAAACAAACCCAACTAAACAGTGAATATGAAACTAAACAATGGCTTTGAAATCCCCCAGATTGGTGTCGGCTTTTTGCGCCAATCTTTATTAATTCTACTTCTATGTGGTGTATGCTTTGCCTGTAATGCACCGCAGCAGGACGGAAAGAAAACAGACTTAACAAATGAGAACAAGAATATGACAAACGGAGAATTAAGAGAGAAACTGGCTTTGGCACTGGAGGATATGAAGGCCAAGGCTATTGAGATGGGTATTGAGGGTGTGGCAACAGCCTCGGTTCTTAACAGTGGTGATACGGTCGACTGGATTGGCGAAATGAAGGTTGTGGGCTCGTACTGCAACTGGAAAGACGGCTATAATTTGGTGGCCGTGGCTTGGTCGAAGTGCGGCGAGGTGATTGTCACCCATGCCGACAGCGGTGATCCTAATCACCAGACGATTACGGGCGAACTGGGTTATGCCGGTGGTGCCTACGACGAGTATGAAGGCTGCAAACTGGCTTTCGCCTTCAGTGGAGCAACATCTGAAGAGGATCTGGTCGTTGCGAAGTACGGCATCGAGAAGATGAAGGGCTACATATCCGGCAAGTAATATGAAAGTGATTATCCTTAATGGCAGCCCGAAGGCGCACGGCAATACGGCGACGGCGCTGCACGAAGTGGAGTGTACGTTGCAGCAGCAGGGCATCGAGACGGACTGGATTCATGTAGGGCACCTGCAGATTCACGGCTGCATCGCCTGCAACAAGTGTTGGATGACGGGAGTCTGCACTTTTGGCGACATAGTCAATGAGATTTCGGAGAAGATGCGCGAGGCTGACGGACTGCTCGTCGGCTCACCCGTCTATTTCGCGTCGCCCAACGGCACGCTGCTGTCACTGCTCGACCGTCTGTTTTATTCCAACCTGCATACCGACTGGACGATGAAGGTGGGAGCCTCGGTGAGCATCGCCCGCCGTGGTGGTGCCACAACGACGATGGACGTGCTGAACAAGTATTTCCTGAAGACGAATATGCCCGTCGTGCCCTCACAATACTGGAGCATCGCCCACGGCACGGCTCCCGGTGAGGTCGTCCGCGACGAGGAAGGCATGCAGACCATGCGACAGCTCGGACTGAACATGGCATTCATGATGAAGTCCATCCGTCTCGGTCTCCAGCAGTTCGGCTCGCCAAAGATTCAGGAAAAGTTAACTGAAACGCATTATATCAGATAAACGATGACTTACAAAAAAACATGGAGAACGTAATCAACGGATGTTACAAACTCTCGTGGCGGGAGCGCATCGGATTCTGCTCGGGCGATCTGGCGCAGAACCTGATTTACCAGACTGTCAGCATCTGGCTGCTCTTTTATTATAATAATGTATATGGGCTCGACTCAGCAGTCGTGGCCGTGATGTTCCTTGTAGTCCGTATCATCGATGTTGTATGGGACCCGATGGTGGGGGCGATAGTCGACAAGTCGCATCCACGCTGGGGCAAGTATCGCTCGTGGCTAATCTTGGGTGCCGTGCTGCTGTCGACCTTTGCCGCCCTCTGCTTCTGGAATGGGTTCAGCGGGTCACTGCTTTATGCCTATATCACCTATGTAGGAATGAGCATGAGTTTCACGTTCGTCAATGTGCCCTACGCGGCACTCGGCTCGTCGCTCACCCGTGATACCGACGAAATCACTATTCTCACCAGTGTGCGTATGGTGATGGCTAATCTCGCGGGACTGATCATCAAAACCTTGCCACTGGTAATCGTCCTCTTCGCGCCCAAGGTGCTGAATCCGCAGACGGGCGAGATGGAGGCTGTCTATAATACCCCCGAGGCAGGAGGGGCGTGGTTTATCACTATGAGCATCTTCGCATTGGTGGGAATGGTGCTGCTCCTCGTCACCTTCTTTGAGAGCAAGGAGCGCATCGTGATGGATAAGAGCGAGAGTGCGCAGGTCAAGGTGAGCGACCTCTGGATGGAATTGGTGCGTAACCGTCCGCTCCGCGTGTTGTCGTTCTTCTTTATCATCGCCTTCACCACCATGAGCATCAGCAATGCTGCCGACTCGTATTTCATGACCTTCAATATGCACGCCACGCCACTGATGACGACGGTGTTCATGTGGCTTGGCACGATTCCGGCGTTTATCTTCATGCCGATGGTGCCTGCCATCAAGCGCAGGATTGGCAAGAACGGCATGTTCCGATTGTTTCTCGGCATCGCCATTGTAGCCATGTTGCTGATGTATCTGATGATGTCCGTCGAGACCCTCAAGAGCATCACCGCGCTGATTTTCGTGGTGCAGTTCGTGAAGAGTACGGGCGTGGTGGTGGCTACCGGCTATATGTGGGCACTCGTGCCCGAGGTGGTGACATTCAGCGAGTATGCCTCAGGCCGTCGTGTGGCAGGTATCGTGAATGCGCTCATCTGTATCTTCATGAAGGCCGGCATGGCGCTTGGCGGCGTCATCCCCGGACTGGTGCTGGCCTGGGTAGGCTTTAAGGCGGGAGAGTCGGTGCAGACGCCGATGGCCGAGCAGGGCATTCTCTGGCTCGTCACCCTGATTCCTGCCGTCCTGTTCGTATTGGCCATTTTCGTGATTGGCAAGTATGAACTATCTGATGAGAAGATAGACGAACTAAACGCAGCAGTAACGAAAAGGTAAAAAGGTAAGTATATGCAATTAACATCAAATTCCGACAAGATTACGAGAGACTATTTCGACTCTCTGCTGATTGAGACCCGCTATCTGGACGCCGTCCTCCCGACGACGGAGATGACGCTGTTCGGCGAGACCTTCCGCACGCCGATTATGACAGCCGCCCTGTCGCATTTGCATAATACGGCCCAGAATGGCATGACCATCTACGCCCAGGCGGCTGCCCAGAGCGGAGCCGTACATTGGGTGGGCATGGGCAGCGACGAGGAACTGGAAGAAATTGTGGCCACAGGTGCCAGAACCATCAAGATCATCAAGCCCCATGCCGACAACCGTGAGGTGCTGCGCAAGATCGAGCACGCCGTCCGGGTGGGCTGCATTGCTGTGGGCATGGACATCGACCACGCCTTCAATTCAGAGGGCGGCTACGACAACATCTTCGGCCTGCCCATGAAAGCCAAGACCACGGAGGAACTGAAAGACTTTGTCGAGGCTGCTGGTGTGCCGTTCATCGTGAAAGGTGTGCTCAGTCCTCACGATGCCGAGAAATGTCTGAAGGCCGGCTGTGCAGGTATCGTCGTATCGCACCACCATGGCATGATCCAGTATGCCGTGCCGCCGCTGATGGCATTGCCTGATATCCTCTCAATCACAGGCAGGAGCATCCCTGTATTCGTGGATTGCGGCATCGAGAGCGGTATGGATGTCTACAAGTGTCTTGCCCTCGGAGCCAAAGCTGTATCGGTAGGTCGCCACCTGATGCCGTTGCTCAAGAACGGGGCAGATGCTGTAGCAGGACGTATCAACGAGATGACGGCAGAACTGGCAGGCATCATGGCCCGAACTGGTGTGAGTGCGTTGGATAAGATGGATGAAACGGTAATTCATAGGAGGGCGTTCTGATGTATTTAGGCATTTCATCATCATTGAAGCACAGCTCACCTGAGGAGTGGGCTGCGAAGCACAAGGCTCTTGGGCTGCAAACCGTGAATTTCCCCGTCACCTGTGATGAGGATGCGGAAACCATCATGGCCTATAAAAAGGCTGTCGACGAGGCAGGACTCACTATCGCCGAGGTTGGCGTTTGGCGCAACACACTGGCTGCTGATCCCGAAGAGCGTAAGAAATGGATAGACTATGCCGTCCGCCAACTCCGTATGGCTGATGCCATCGGTGCCGCATGTTGTGTGAATGTGGTAGGCACGCCCTACGGTCCTCGCTGGGACGGAGGCTATCGCGATAACTTCAGCCGTGAGCTGTGGGATATGGCTGTCGCAATGATCCGTCAGGTTATCGACACCGTCCGTCCTCGTTATACCAAATTCTGTATAGAATCGATGCCTTGGATGATACCCAGCTGTCCTGACGAGTATCTGCGTCTGATAGAGTATGTGGATCGTGCGGAGTTCGGCACCCACCTCGATGTGGTGAACATGATTACTACACCTCGCCGTTATTTCTTCAACGACGAGTTTCTCCGCGAGTGTTTCGAGAAACTACACGGCACCATTGTGAGTTGTCACCTGAAGGATATCCTGCTGAAGCCCGAATACACCTTCCAACTTCAGGAGTGCGCCTGCGGCGAGGGTACACTAGATATCGATCTCTACGCCCAACTGGCTACTGCTGAGAACCCTCGCATGCCCATGATCATCGAGCACCTGACCACTGACGAGGAGTATGTGGCGAGTGTGCAGTACGTAAGAGATAGACTGTCTGGTCAGTAATTACGAAAGAATACAATAATTATACATTTACAATTATGAAAACGAACATTATAATTGCAGCCATGCTGCTTAGCCTGATGCCTCTTACAGTCGGGGCACAGGGAACGGAAATCAACAGTCGTGACCTTCGCGGCAAAGTGGTTTATCAGAACGATGATGTGGTGTTCCGCCAGCTCGACGAGCATACATGGATAGGAAATGGACACCTCTGCTATAATGAGTCGCTCTACCTCGTTGAGGGCAATGACCGCGCAATCCTGATTGATGCAGGGACACGTATCCCTGAGCTGGACAAGATTGTGGCGAAGATCACCTCCAAGCCTGTCACGATGATGCTGACTCATGCCCACGGCGACCATGCGGGTGGGGTAGGACCTTTCCCCGAGGTTTATCTGAACGCGGGCGACATGCCTCTCGTTTCGAGTAACATGCGTAGCAGCTACAAGGGTAAGATCAGGTATCTCTTCGATGGCGAGGTGATAGACCTTGGCGGTCGCGAGATTGAGGTCATCTTCACGCCCGGTCACACCTCCGGCAGCGCCACGTTCTTCGACAAAGCCAAGCATTATGGCTTCAGTGGCGATGCCTTCGGCTCGACTAACCTGCTGGTTTTCACCAACCTTTCCACCGAAATGTACACAGCCGAACGGATTGAGCGCTACATGAAGAAGAACGATATCCACTTCCTCTTTCCCGGCCATTACAGTGGTGACAATCTGGAAACCCTCCAGCGTGTCATCGATATTAAGAACATGTGCCGCGAGATACTCGACGGTGAACGCCAGCCAACTGTCAGCAACGGCAACAATGGTGGCATGGACATGATGGTCGACGACAAAGGTGTGCGCATCAACTTCAGCAGCCGTTCCGGAATGAAATAATCTGATTATTACTCCAGCGTATCGGCGACCTCTGCCAGCAGGCCGATGATGGGCAGATGCTGCGGACAGGCTGCCTGGCACTGACCGCAGACGATGCAGGCCGAAGCCAGTGCCCCGCCGGGACGCCAGCGGTATTCGTTGCGCGCCTCAGTGAGATTGCCGTACATCTTATAGACGTTCATCACGGCGAAGATCTCTGGGATATGGATGCCTGCGGGACAGCCCGGCGTGCAGTAGTGGCAGGCCGTGCAGGGAATGTCGGCAAACTGCTTCAAGGCATTGTTGGCCTCTTCCAGCACGCGATGCTCCTCAGCCGTCAAAGGCTGGAACTCCCGCATGAACGACACGTTATCCTCCATCTGCTCCATGTTCGACATGCCGCTGAGCACCACCATCACGTTCGGCAGCGAAGCCGCAAATCGGACGGCCCACGAGGCAAACGACGCATCGGAATTCTTGCGTCCCGTTGGTAGCAAGCGACCAGAGGTCGAGCGTGCACGTTGCAGGATATCCTTCACCGGCTGGGGCGGATTGGCTAGCTTGCCGCCCTTCACGGGTTCCATCACGATGACGGGCTTGCCGTGGCGCGTGGCAATCTCGTAGATGCGGCGTGAACAGATAAGCGGATCTTCCCAGTCGGCATAGTTAATCTGGAGCTGCACGAACTCCACATCGGGATGGTCGGTCAGCAGTTGGTCGAGATGCTCGGGCGTGGAGTGGAACGAGAATCCGTAATGCCGGATCAGCCCCTCGGCCTTCAGCTTCTTCATGTAGTCCCAAATGCCGTAGCGGTTGAAGTTGTCGATGTTCCCCTCGTCGATGCCGTGCAGCAGATAGAAGTCGATATAGCCGGCTCCCGTACGTTCAAGGCTTATGCGAATCTCGTTCTTGGCTTCCTCCTCGCTCTTGGCGGCGAAGTCAGAGCCGTTCAGCTTGTCGGCCAGGTAATAGCTCTCGCGGGGATAGCGGTCGCAGAGCGCAGCCTTGGTGGCCTCCTCCGAACCCTCGTAGATGTAGGCCGTGTCGAAGTACTTGCCGCCGGCGGCGATGAAGGCATCCACCATCCGCTTGGTGTGCTCCAGGTCGATCGTGTTCGTGCCCTCCACTCTGGGCAGTCGCATCATGCCGAAGCCCAGTTTCATGCAGTCGTCTATAAGTTTATTCTCCATATCTTACGTTAAATGTCTTGATATATGGATTGCCGAGCGTGAATGGTTTCCAACCCTCGCTGCCTGGTTTGTTAGGATTGCCGTATTTGACGAAGTTTGTCCAGCAGTCCATCACCTCGTCGGCCAGCCTGTAGTCGGCCTCCGTCATGGGACGCCAGCTGCGATCCAGCGTGTGGAACATATACCACAGTTCGGCAGAATGGAAGGCGCCGTCGTGCGTGCCTGGCAATTTGCGGGCAAAGAGGTACTGATAGGCTGGGCGATGGTCGAGCGAGTCGCGCAGGAAACAGAACTCATCAATCTGCTTACCCATCGGACGGATATCATCGAGCGTGCAGCCTATCATATAGTTGGCATTGGCCAAGTGTTGATTGCGGGCTGCATCGTCAAAACTCTCTGTCAGCAGCAGACCGTCGATGTGAGGACGGAAGAGGTTCATGCCCTCGGCCTTGAATATCTCAAGCAGCTGCTCGGCAGGCACGGTGCGCATAGCCTTCAAACTGTTATAGCCGAACTTGTCCATAAAAGACTTGCCCGTTGCTTCAGCCTGCTTCTGGCCGTTCTCGGAATTTCCAAAAGCACCGATGCCGCCTCCGCTCTGGATGACGGCATTTTTAATCAGACCTTTCGACAGGGGCGAGCAGACTAAGTTCTTAATACTGGCGGCTCCCGCACTCTGCCCAAGGACGGTGATGTTGTCGGGGTCGCCACCAAACTGCGCGATATTATCATGTACCCATTTCAGGGCAGCCACCTGGTCGTATGTGCCATAGTTTCCAGATGTGCCGTCAGGAGCCTCTGCCGACAGTTCGGGGTGGGCGAGGAACCCGAAGATGCCCAGACGATAGTTGATGGTGACGAGAATCACACCTCGTTTAGCCCACGCATCGCCGTCCATCGTTATCTCATGACCGTAGCCGTTGAAATAGGCACCGCCATGTACCCAGAAAGCCACAGGCAACTTGCTCGTCTGATTTCCTACGGCACTTGCTGGAGTCCAGACGTTCAGATACAGACAGTCCTCGCTCTGCACGGTGTTCTCCTTCCAATAGAACTCATTGCCGTAGAACGTTCCGATGGCATTGCCCGGCTGCCAGCAGATGTTGCCGAAGGTGTCAGCCACCTTCACACCTTTCCACTTCACAACGGGCTGCGGACGCTTCCATCGGAGGTCGCCCATAGGAGGTGCAGCATACGGGATGCCTCGGAAAACGGTCACATCACTTGCAGCGGAAGGGACACCTTGTATCATTCCTCCCTCGACTTTCACTGTGGGACTTTGAGCCCAGACAAGAGCCGTCATCAGGCTCACTGCCAATAATACTATCTGTTTCTTCATCATCTTCACCTGATAAAGTTCATAAATGCCGGGCGCTCGTCGCGCTGGGGAGCGGGATGGCCGTCGGCGTGGATCTTTTGAAGCAGGAAGGCCATGTTCGTGGCCAGCGTGCGCATGGTCTGCATACCCTCGGTGTCGAGCTTCACCTCGCCCTTGCCGGCACCGTAGGCGATGTTCAAGTACTGCGAGGTTACCACCGGCATGTTCATCATCTCGAACATCATGTTCATCGTCTGGAGCGTGGCCGTAGCACCGCCGCGACGGCAGACGGCCAGAGCCGCTGCGGGCTTGTTCTGCACCAGATGACCCGCCGAGAAGAACAGCCGCTGCATCAGCGAGAGGATGCCGCCGTTAGGCTGACCGTAATAGACAGGAGTTCCAACTATCAATGCATCGGCCGTAGCCATTTTCTCTGTGATAACAGCACACAAGTCGTCGTCGAATACGCAGCCCTTGGCACCGCTTTGATGACAGCCGCCGCAGTTGATGCACATGCGGACAGGCTTGCGGCCAATCTGAACTATCTCCGACTCCACGCCATGCTTCTGCAGCGTCGCCTCAATCTCCTTCAGGCAGCAGAACGTGTTGCCGTCCTGCCGCGGGCTGCCGTTCACCAGCAGCACCTTACACTTTTTGTCCGACACTTGATTGATCATTGCCGATACAGGCGAAACGACCGCCGCTCCCGCAGCCGCCATCGTTGCTTTCTTGATAAAATCTCTTCTGTCCATACGTTTAGTTATTGCATATTCACAATTCTTCTTAAATCTTGGGGCAAATATACAAATAAATGCTGAATTTTCACTATATTTGCCTCAAGTTTTGAGATTAATTATAAAAGTTACTAGCAATTATCAGATAAACTATGACTTATAAAAGCAATTTCCTCATTCTCGCGCTCTTGTTTTGCACGACCATCGCAAGGGCGCAGTACAATCAAGTGAACGACATCCCGTATCGAGACGCGGCGAAGGGCTATGCCCAGGAGCGTTGTAAACTCGATGTGTATTATCCGACGAATGCTCAGGATGCGCCCGTGGTGGTATGGTTCCACGGCGGCGGCATCGAAGGCGGTGAGAAACATATCGACCCGCAGTTGAAGAACAGCGGTCTCGTGGTTGTCGCAGCCAACTATCGACTGCTGCCGAAGGCTCCCATCGACGACATCCTTGACGACGCCGCAGCAGCTGTGGCCTGGACGTACAAGAACATCGCGAACTACAATGGCAGCCCTCGCAAGATCTTCGTGGCCGGACACTCCGCCGGCGGCTATCTGCTCGACATCATCGGACTCGACAAGCGCTGGCTTGCGAAGTACGGCGTCGATGCAGACTCGCTCGCGGCCCTTGTGCCTTTCAGTGGCCAGTGCGTTACACATTATAATATACGTAAGCAGCAGGACATCGGCCCCTTGCAGGCCACCATCGACCAGTATGCACCGCTTACCTACGTCCGTGCCGATGCGCCTCCCATCGTCATCATCTCCGGCGACCGCGAACTGGAACTCTACGGCCGCTATGAGGAACAGGCCTACTTCTGGCGAATGCTGAAGCTCGTGGGCCACAAGGACGTGACACTCTACGAGATGCAGGGCTACGACCACGGCGCCATGCCGTTCCCCGCCTACAAAATACTGAAGGACCATATCAAGCGCCTGACTAAAAACATGTCTCGCTCAAATGATATCGTTGCAGAAGGTGAAGTACCTGTAAGACTCGCTGATTCGTATAGCTTTACCGAAGGGCCTGCGGCCGATGCAAAGGGTAACGTCTACTTCACAGACCAGCCTAACAATAGGATTTACCGTTGGGATTGTGAATCGGGTGAGATTACCCTGTTCACAGATCAGAGCGGTCGCTCCAATGGGATGTACTTTGATGCCCAAGGCAACTTGATAGCCTGCGCAGATATGGACAATCAACTATGGCGTTTCGATATAAAAGGTAAAGCCGAGATACTGATAACCGACTATCGCGGAAAATTGTTGAACGGCCCCAACGATGTGTGGATTGCGAAGGATGGAGGTTATTATCTGACAGATCCATATTTCAAGAGAGACTACTGGACGCGCAAACCTGAGCGCCAGCAGCCTGTGGAAGGCCTGTATTATCTGGCACCTGGAGGCAAACAACTGGTCATGCTTGACTCAACGCTTAACCAGCCCAATGGTCTTGTCGGAACGCCCGACGGCAAATATCTGTATGTCGCAGAGGCCAAGGCAAACAGAATCCTGAGATACGACATTCAGATGGACGGCTCCCTGACGAACCGCCAGGTGTTTGCCAACATGGGGTCTGACGGGATGACGATAGACGACCGTGGGAACATCTATCTGACCGGCGACGGCGTGAGCGTATTCGATAAGAACGGCCACAAGATAGCCCATTTCCCCATCCCCGAGGACTGGACGGCCAACGTCTGCTTCGGCGGCAAAGAGCGTAACATCCTGTTTATTACCGCATCAAAATCTGTTTATACCCTGAAAATGCTTGTGCATGGGGTAAAATGATCTATTATTTTTTAGTGTATTAGAATAGGGTCATTTGCCCATGCAAAATCTACTTTCCGACGCAGAAGTAAATATCTGCAAATGTAAGTAGCTGATAATCAGTGCAACACCTTTGTTTTGAGGTATATAAAGTGACTCCGAGGGACGGTGGAGGGACGTAAAATAGGCAAAAATCTGCAAATATGACTGCCGTCAAAAAAAGAAAATGCAAACATCTGCAAAATCGATTTTCCAGTTCTTTGCACGTTTACACTTTTTAACGCAGATTTTTGCACATTCTTGCAATCGCTGTAAAGCGAGCAAGGAATAAATCTGATGTATCCTTCAGTGATGCTCATTGTCATTTCTAACCTATTTTGAGAAACGCATTTGATGACAAGGTTTCAACGTCGGAAGATAAAAGGTTTAGTTTAGGTTATGGATATTTAATATGGGGATAAACTAAACCGTGCCTTGGTCATGTATACCGACTTTCCCATCTCTTTCTTTTTGACGGCATAAACAAGCCTCCTTTAATACAGATGTTTGGTTGTTTGGAAATATAATTTCGGCAACAAAATGTATTTATTGCCGAATCTATATAACCGTACAAAACTACCACACTTCTGTCTGATAGTAGTCTGTTTGTACAGGATGATGTTTTAGTCAAGGGGTAATTTCTGCCAGTTCCATGATGTCTAACATCTTGAATAAGACTCCATCAATAGATGAATGCCAGCTTTGATGAAAGTGACCGTAATACCAATGTGTAAGTGTCTCGGGCACTGCTCTCAATTTGGTATAGATGGCATCCATTGTCTCACGTTCCTTATGAACATCATCTAACAGACTGTTATCATATATTGCCCATTGCAGTAATCCGTCTTTGTTCTGTAGTTCACAGAAAGATGGGGCAGTATGTGTCACTACTGTATCTATTTTATGCAAGTTGGTTATCTCAGATAATAAGTCATTGTTGAAAACTGGAGCTTCATCTTGCCAATAATAGTTGGGTGAAAGAAGTTCTTTGTCAGAAGAGTTATGGCTGTACCTATGTGCCTTTCTTTGATTGTGTTCACATGCATCTATTCTTGGCTGACGGTCAACAGATATTGCTCCACCCACACAGAGTATGGTGTGACCATTGGCTTTGACTACAGAGTAGTCGGGAATGCAAGTAAACCTTTTATGCCGGAATGTCTTTCCGTCAAAGTAAGCTGGATTGTCATGGTTGCCACGGATGAAAAGAAACCAGTTGTTGGATTCATTTACTCGCTTGGTATTGCGCTTGACAATATTCTCATAGTACCCTTTTCTTTCAAAGCCAAAGCCGCAATCTCCTGCTACAATGACCAGAGTATCTTTCATCTGATATTGCACACAAACTTTATTCACGAGGAGATTGAAGTCCCCGTGAATGTCGCCACAGATGACAATGCTGTGGCAGTCTGGGAAATGAAGAGGTCAAGAAGACGCTGGGCATCCAAACCTCTTAATCCTGCATTCTTGAAGAAGTCTAGATTAGGCAGTTCTCCTATCCTCTGATAGAAATCACTCATGTCATTCCTCAATTTCTCAGGCAACGAGAATCGAGAGTCTTGTGGCAACATGGCTATCAGCCTGAACACATCTTTCTTATGCTTCTCGATATCACGGCTGTCCACTTGTTCGCCTTTGGCTTTTCTGTCCAGCATTTCAGTGTATGCCTTGGCTTTAAGACATATGAGAGCTTCAGGACTTGCTACATGGATGTCATCGATATTCCTGCTATGTTCTATAGTGAACGCATAATAGTCATCATCCATCAAGATGGCTGACAGGCTGGACAGGTATTCTCCTACACTTATGGGTTCTATGTGTGCATCGGATGGCAGGTTGAGGATTCCTGTACTACGAGCAAACAGTTCTATCTGCTTTGGATATGCCTTGTCCTCTGGATTTGTAAAGCGATAGTATTCATGCTTGAACTCGTTCTCTCCTTTGCTTCGACCAGCGTAATTGGCTGACTTGATAAAATCCCACAAACGGGCTCCGAAATCGGGAGTGAGAGCTTCTACTACAAGAACAAGGTCGAGATCCTTTGTCGCACGAGGATTCATGTCGAGTTCTTCTTCAAGCAGATTGCAAGCAGCGCCTCCTATGAGCACATACTTGTCCTTATAATCATTGAAATATTCCTTCCAGCGTTCAATTCCTGTTACCATTTCATTTCTTCAATTAAAGTGTCACACTCCATTTGTATTCTTTCGTCTTCGCTGTCCTTCATGCACAAATAGAGCGATAGCCTGTCTGCCCATTCATCCTCAGATAGCAGGGCTGGAGAGTATTTCCATACTTCCACCTTTATGTCGCCATATTCCTTATTCATTATTGCGGCATTCTTTCTGGCTGTTGCTTTGTCTATTGCTATGACTGGAGTAGCCGGCTCCGCGAGCATGGTGTAATGCCCCATTGCAGTCTCTCCGGCCATCAAACTTTCTTCGGGCTTTGTGTCTGTGAAGAGTATGCGCTCAATAGGCGATGTCATCAACGGAAGAGATTTGTCCCAAAGTTCTTTCTTGCTCATCGTTATCTGAACATGTTTCTGTTTGCTTCCAACAAGGGCAATGCAGTTGTTGGTCACAAGCCATCGAAGAGCGACGTTAATAGTCGGGTATGCCAAGCCTGTAAGTTCGGCTATCTCCGAAGCGGTAAGACCGTCAATTATTCTTGTTTCAAGGTGATAGAGCATCAGCAACTGGGCTACAGGTGGCATCATCTCAGGCATTTCCTTGACCGTGTTCTTCAGCTCACGCAATACGATTAGCATACTTGGGATGAAAACCATTTTCCCAGGTACAATAAAATCTACCTTTGCTTGGGTGAGCCGAGCTACCTGATAGGATGCAACTGATTCTAAAGCAAAGATGACAGGATGATTGAATGCCTCTATCATCTTAGCTTGATGCTTGGATAACTGCATTGGGGTGATGCTGTCAAGTCCTGAAGGTATAGCAATAGTGACTTGCGTTTCCATGAATTCAAGATCATAAAAGCTATAACTGGTAGCAATCGCCAAGGGCAATTTTTTGTCCTTGCCTTTGGCGTGAGCAAGTCTCCTTGTTTTATTGCCTGTCAATTCTTCCAGATAATCTGTTATCGTTGCTATATTATATTTCATTTTGCAAATTATATTACTTGTGAAATTTTGTGCAAAAATACATATAATATCCTAATACTCCAAACATTTATCACAAAAAAGTGCATAATAAAGCTATTTTTGTCTTATATTTGACAATTGGCGATGGATATTTTGTCTTTATCCTTGCAAAGTTTCTTTAATAGTAGAGTAGGCTCCTTTATTGAAATCTTCATTTATGCCTTTTCCGACGCAAGCGAGTCACATTTACTTTTCAATACAAAAGTTACTCAACTGATAGATTTATACTCGCCGGGAGTCATGCCGGTGAGGCGACGGAAGTATTTTGAGAAGAATGAGGGATTGGCAAAATGCATCTCATCGGCAATCTGCGCTGCCGGCTTGTCCGTGTGGCGCAGTTCTATTTTGATGCGTGTGATGAGGGCACGGTCTATCCAGTCTTTGGCGGTGGTGCCGCTGGTTTGTCGGATGACGGTGCTCAGGTATCGCTCAGTAAGGCACATGCGGTCGGCATAGTAGCCTATTTGGTGATGCTCGGCACAATGCTGGGTGACCAGTTGGAGGAAACGGTCGAAAATGGTCTGTTCGCGTGAACGACTGCTGGCCAGCTGGTCAGTCTGCCGATGGAACAGCTTGTCGTAGTGGTGCATCTGGGCAGCTACGAGTGCTGTGACGGTGGGACGATGATAGTCGTCCGTGGCATGAACCGTTTGCCAGATGGCGTCCATAATATGTGTGGCGGTAGCGATATCCTCTTCGTTGGCGGACAACTGGAAGTCGCGCACCTGACCGTTGAAGACCGACGGCATCTGTCCCTGTGCAAAGGGCATGGGGAAGTTAGAAAAAAGTCCCATTCCGAAGATGCGGAGGTCAGGCGACAGACGCTTGGGATGGATGATGGTACCAGGACCGATATAGACGAGTGTGCCGCTCGTAAGGTGGCGGTCTTGCAGGTTGATGGTAATTTCAGCCTCGCCGTTCATGATGATGCCCAAACGGTGATCATTGATGGTAAAAGGTGGCTTTTGGCGCATCAGCAGACTGAACACCGTGCTGTCGCCACGAACCATTGCCAGTTCTCTATTCATGAATATATGCTCGCGAATTTGCGAGAGGTGTGGTGTCAGGATGTCACGCATTCGTGTGACGTCCATCAGTTGCGGTTGTCTGTTCATAATCAGTCCTTTTTGCTGGCAAAGATAATCATTTTCCGTGAAAAAATGCTCTATTTTCGTGCAAATCGAACAAAAAGAACATTTTTGCGTTCCTGCGGATAACGTCTAAATGCAAAAAACATCGTACTTTTGCACCCGAAATTCAATGACAAAAGATGATATGAAGAAATTGTTTTTAGCTTTGACGATGTTGCCCATGCTGGTACAGGGGCAGACGCTGGAAGAGTGTCAGCAGGCAGCAGAGAAGAATTATCCGCTGATACAGCAGTATGGTCTCATCGAGAAGACCACACAGTTGACTGTTGCCAATATCCAGAAGGGTTGGCTGCCGCAGGTGTCGGCATCCGCACAGGCCACGTATCAGAGTGATGTGACGGCTTGGCCTGACGAGATGAAGACGATGATGGGCGGTATGGGCATCGACATGAAGGGGCTGACGAAGGATCAGTACCGTGTGGGCATCGATGTGCAGCAGACCATCTATGACGGTGGCATCATTGGCAGTCAGAAACGTATAGCTCATGAACAAGGCAAGGTGCAGGCAACTCAGAACGAAGTCAATATTTATAATGTTCGCAAGCGCGTGAACGAGATGTTTTTCGGGCTGTTGCTGATTGACGAACAGATCAAGTTGAACAATGACCTACAGACATTGTTGGCAGGCAACGAACGCAAACTGGAGTCGATGACCAAACGGGGCACAGCTGCCGAGAGCGACCTGCAGAATGTGAAGGCAGAGCGTCTTAACGCGATACAGAAAGCCACCGAACTGGCATCGCAGAAGCAGATGTTACAGCGCATGCTGAGTACATTCTGCGGCATAGAGATAAATAACATACAAAAACCGCAAGTGAAGGCAGAAGACGGAGGGCTGACAGCAGAAAACCGTCGTCCGGAACTGAAGGCGCTGGATGCACAGATAGGCGTGCTGAATGCTCAGGAGAAAGCACTCAACGCAGCGCTGATGCCGAAGGTAGGCGTGTTTGCTCAGGGCTTCTACGGTTATCCGGGCCTGAATATGTTTGAGGATATGATGCGCCACAAATGGAGCTTGAACGGCATCGTCGGTGCACGGGTAACGTGGAACATCGGTGCCCTCTATACTCGCAAGAACGACAAGGCAAAACTGCAGTTGCAGCGTGATATGACAGAAAACAACCGGGAGGTATTCCTCTTCAATAACAACCTGGAACAGATTCAGCAGCACGAGAACATTGCACGCTATCAGAAGCTGATGGCTCAAGACGGAGAGATTATATCGCTGCGACAGGCTGTGAGAAAAGCGGCAGAGTCGAAGCTGGCACACGGCATCATCGATGCGAACGACCTGGTGCGCGAAATTAATCAGGAGCATGCTGCCTGTGTGCAACAGTCAGTACACGAGATTGAAATGCTGAAAGAGATATACGACAACAAATACACGACAAATAATTAAGCATATGAAAAAGATATATGTATTGGCAGGTGTGGCGCTGATGATGACAGCCTGCGGAAACAACGAGAAAGAATACGATGCAACGGGCACGTTCGAGGCTACCGAGACGACCGTGTTTGCCGAACAGAGTGGGGCATTGCTGTCGTTTGACGTGAACGAGGGCGACAAGATGGAGGCAGCCCGAGAGGTGGGACTTATTGACACCACGCAGACGTGGCTGAAGATTCAGCAGATGGACGCTACCAAAGCGGTGTATCAGAGTCAGAAACCCGATATGGAACGCCAGATAGCTGCCACACGCCAGCAGTTGGCTAAGGCCCAGCAGGACGAGCAGCGCTACCGCGAACTGGTTGCCGACGGGGCTGCCCCCTCGAAGATGCTCGACGACGCTACGAGCCAGGTAAAAGTGTTGCAGAAGCAGTTGGATGCGCAGATATCATCGCTCAACACTCAACTCTCAACTCTCAACTCTCAACTTTCGACTGCTGAGGTTCAGAAAGCACAGTTGCAGGATATGCTCCGCAAGTGTCACATCATGACTCCCACCAAGGGAACCATTCTCGAGAAATATGTGGAACGTGGTGAGTTCGTGAGTGTTGGAAAACCATTATTTAAGATAGCCGATACCGAGTCAATGAAACTGCGTGCCTATGTTACTTCTGCTCAGTTGCAGAATCTCAAGATTGGACAGAAGGTAAAGGTGTTTGCCGACTATGGCGCAGGGCAGCGCAAGGAGTACGATGGCACTGTCTCGTGGATTTCCTCGCGCTCGGAGTTTACACCCAAGACCATCCTCACCGACGACGAGCGTGCCGACCTAGTGTATGCCGTGAAGGTAGCCATCAGGAACGACGGATTCGTGAAGATTGGAATGTACGGAGAAGTAAAATTAATTGATAATTGACAATTGATAATTGACAATTATGAATGCCATTGAAGTTAAGAACGTCAGCAAGAACTACGGCCGGGTGAAGGCACTCGACGATGTGTCGTTCTTTGTCGGCAAGGGCGAGGTGTTCGGACTCATCGGCCCTGATGGTGCGGGCAAGACGTCGATGTTCCGCATTCTCTGTTCGCTGCTGCTGCCAGAGACGGGGACGGCAAGCGTGGATGGTTTCGACGTGGTTAGGCAGATGCGACAGGTGCGCTGCCGTGTGGGCTATATGCCGGGCAAGTTCTCGCTCTATCAGGACCTGACCATCGAGGAGAACCTGAAGTTCTTCGCCACGCTCTTCGGCACCACTGTCGAGGAGGGCTACGACAGCATCAAGGCCATCTACTCGCAGATAGAACGGTTCAAGGACCGCAAGGCGGGGGCACTCTCAGGCGGCATGAAACAGAAACTGGCATTGAGTTGTGCGCTGGTACACAGTCCGAGTGTACTCTTCCTCGACGAGCCGACGACGGGCGTTGACCCCGTAAGCCGCAAGGAATTCTGGGAGATGCTCCTGACGCTGAAGGAGCGCGGCATCACCATCATGGCCTCTACGCCCTATCTCGACGAGGTGCGCTGCTGTGAGCGCGTGGCATTTCTCGACCACGGGCGCATCAGGGGCATCGACACGCCGGAGGTTATCCTCGACCGCTTCAAGAACATCTTCAATCCTCCTGGAATAGAGCATGAGAAAACTACAGAGAAAATAGACGAGAACGTGATAGAAGTATCGCATTTAGTGAAGGCCTTCGGCACGTTCCATGCCGTCGATGACATCAGTTTCAGCGTGAAGCGGGGCGAGATTTTCGGCTTCCTCGGAGCCAACGGCGCAGGTAAGACCACCGCCATGCACATGCTCACAGGACTGAACCAGCCCACCAGCGGCACGGGCACCGTGGCTGGCTACGACATCCGCACCCAGCACGAAGAAATCAAGCAGCACATCGGCTATATGTCGCAGAAATTCTCGCTTTACGAAGATCTGACCGTCAGCGAGAATATCCGTCTCTTTGCAGGCATCTACGGCATGAAGGACGATGACATCCGTCGCAAGACCGACGAACTGTTGGAGCGGCTGAGGTTCACGGAGCACAAGCACGACCTCGTTGGCTCGCTGCCCTTAGGCTGGAAACAGAAACTGGCCTTCTCCGTTTCCATCTTCCATGAACCGGGAGTGGTGTTCCTCGACGAGCCGACGGGTGGTGTCGACCCCGCCACGCGCCGCCAGTTCTGGGAACTCATCTACGACGCTGCCGCACGGGGCATCACTGTCTTCGTGACCACGCACTATATGGACGAGGCGGAATATTGCGACCGTATCTCCATCATGGTCGATGGAAAAATCAGCGCCCTCGGAACGCCCGACGAACTGAAACGGCGTTTCCATCAGCCCGACATGGACCATGTGTTTACTTATCTGGCACGACAGGCCACACGCAGCAGCGATTAATATCGGAAGATTATGAAACAGTTTATATCATTCGTCATCAAAGAAGCCCGCCACATCCTGCGCGACAAGCGCACGATGCTCATCCTCTTCGGCATGCCCGTCGTGATGATGTTGCTCTTCGGCTTTGCCATCACCACGGACGTGAAGAACGTGCGCACCATCGTGGTCACCTCGCAGACGGACCACCTGACGCAGGCTGCCGTAGAAAGACTGGCGCAGTCGGAATACTTTACCATCACCCAGACAGCCAGCACACCTGGGGAGGCTGAACGGCTCATCCGCAGACAGAAGGCAGATATGGCCGTGGTCTTTGCACACGACTTTGCCAGCAAGAAGAACGGCATGCAGATAATAGTCGATGGCTCCGACCCCAACATGGCACAGCAATGGACCAACTACGCACAAAGCATACTGACGAACAGACAGGGAGGAATGGTGAACGCCAAGATGCTCTACAACCCGCAGATGAAGTCGGCCTACAACTTCGTGCCTGCCATCATGGGTATGCTACTGATGCTCATCTGTGCCATGATGACCTCCATCTCCATCGTCCGTGAGAAGGAGAAGGGTACCATGGAGGTGCTGCTCGTGTCGCCCGTGCGTCCGCTGATGGTTATCATTGCCAAAGCCGTACCCTATCTGGTACTCGCCTTCGGCATCCTCATCACCATCCTGCTGATGGCCCGCTATGTGCTGGATGTACCGCTACAGGGGTCGCTGTCCTGGATTCTGGCCGTCTCCACCCTCTATATCATGCTGGCCCTCTCGCTGGGTCTGCTCATCTCGAATGTGGCACAGACGCAACTCGTGGCCCTGTTGCTCTCGGCCATGGTGCTGCTGATGCCTGTGGTGATGCTCTCGGGCATGATATTCCCAGTGGAGTCGATGCCTGCCGTGCTGCAATGGATTGCCGCCGTGGTGCCGCCACGCTACTACATCGAAGCCATGCGCAAGCTGATGATTATGGGCGTAGGCATCGACGAGGTGATGAAAGAGGTGAGCATCCTCGCGTTGATGACCATCGTCTTCCTGACCATCGCCCTGAAGAAGTTTAACGTAAGACTGGAGTAAGCCATGACACTGAAATATCTCATACAAAAGGAGTTCCTGCAGATCAGGCGCAATGCGTTCCTGCCCAAGCTCATCATCATGTTTCCTATCGTCATCATGTGCGTGATGCCATGGGTGATGCAGATGGAGGTAAAAAACATCGTGGTAGATGTGGTTGACAACGACCGCTCCACCCGTTCGCAGCAGATTGTCCACAGCATCGAGGCCAGCGACTATTTCATCTCGGGCGGTCAGAAGGCCACTTATCGTGATGCGCTCGCAGAGATAGAACACGGCAAGGCCGACGTGGTGCTGGTTATCCCTCAGAACTACGGAAAAGATCTGGAAATGGGTAAGATGCCACAGGTGTTGATTGCTGCCAATGCCGTGAATGGCACCAAGGGCTCGATGGGCAGCGCCTATCTCTCGCAGATAGTCACCCACTCAGTCCCGTATGCTTCGATACTATCGCAGCCCTCCATCCTCCTGCTCTACAACCAACATCAGAACTACAAGCTATATATGATTCCCGCCCTGCTGGCTATCGTGATGATGCTGATGACCGGCTTCCTGCCAACGCTCAACATCGTGGGCGAGAAGGAAGCGGGCACCATCGAGCAAATCAATGTGACACCCGTGTCGAAGTGGGCCTTCATCCTCTCTAAGCTCATTCCTTACTGGCTCATTGCCCTCTTTGTCATCACCGTATGCCTCCTGCTGGCTTGGCTCGTCTATGGCATCACGCCTGTTGGACCGCTCTGGCTCGTCTATGTGCTGGCTATGCTGTTGGCCCTGTTCTTCTCATCGTTCGGACTCATCATCTCCAACTACAGCGACACCATGCAGCAAGCCGTCTTCGTGATGTGGTTCTTTGTGGTGTGCATCATGCTGCTTTCGGGACTTTTCACCCCCACGCGCTCCATGCCCCAGTGGGCCTATCTTACCACCTACATCAACCCCATGCACTACTTCATCGAGGCCATCCGTACCGTCTTCGTCCGTGGAGGCACCCTGCAACATGTTTGGCATCAGATTGTAGCCCTCTTCGTAATAGGTGTATTTATGGCCTCGTGGGCCGCGCAGAGTTACAAGAAAAACAGCTAAATTACTCCCTTTTCGGCTGCAGGCTCTGGCGGTAGTCGCTGGGCGACTGGCCGAGGTGCTTGGAGCAGTAGCGGCTGAAATGGGAGAGCGATGAGAAATCCATCAGTTCGGCTATCTGGGTGAGCGACAGACGCTCGTCGCCCAGATAGTTTTTCAGTATGGGTACGGTGTGGCGGTGGATGTACGAGCTGACGCTGTGGCCCGTCACGCGCTTCACGGTATCGGAGAGGTACTTGGGCGAGACGTTCAGGCGCTCGGCGTAATAAGTGACCTCACGCTCCGTCCGGCTAATGCCTGTGGAGAGCAGTTGCATCAGCTGCTTCACGATATAGGCCGTGCGGTCGGTATGCGTATCGGTGGCGTCGCGCTGGGCGTGCGGCTCGAAGATGTCGTACATCATCGTCAGGCAGAGGCTCCCCATCAGTTCGCGGTAGAACAGCAGGTGGCTGTCGTCCAAGCGGTCGCGCAGGCGGTGGAAGTCAGCCAGCAGGATGGCGGTCTGCTCATCCGTTAGCGAGATGACGGGATCGTGGTTCAGCGAGATACTGCCCCCGATGCTGTAGTTGTTCGACGGCAGCAGGTTCTGCAGGAACTTGTAGTCGGCGGCGAACCACTCCACCCGCATATCATCATGCGCCGCGAGGTTGCTGACGCGGGCAGGCATCGGTATCACTACCAAGTCGTTCTTCGCGATGTGGTAGCAATGCTCGTTGAACACAAAACTGCCCTCGCCCGCCGTACACAACAGGTGCATGCAAGTGTCGCTCAGTTCCTTGGCATTCATGCCGTAGAAGTCGGTGGAATACTGAAAATCTATCTTCATATGAGGCAATGTTGCGATTAAGCAAGCGCAAAAGAGCTTGCTCATTTTGCCGAGCGTGAGCAACTTCGCGCTGTTTACAGCGCAAAATTACACATTATTTATTATATAAACGAACGATTGACGCAAAATGTGAAAATACTGACGCATTTTGTGCAACAATGATTTCAAAAAATCGTCGTACCTTTGCACCGTCGAAACAAACTACATCGAAATATGAATATCAAAAGTATCATCACAGCCGTACTGGCACTGCTCGCATCGACGGCGTGCAGCGGCGGCGCAAAGAATCAAACAGTAAGTAACTCAGGAACAGACAGTGTTATGACTAAAGGAAAGGCATTGGTAGTGTTCTTCTCGCATGCGGGAGATAACTACTCAGTAGGAAACATCGAGGTGGGCAACACGAAGATTGTGGCCGACTACATCACGGAAGTGACGGGTGCGGAGCAGTTCGAAATCGTGACCCACAAGTACGACGGAATGGCTTATAACCCGCTGATTGAACTGGCCAAGAAGGAGGCGAAGAACGGGGAGTTGCCGGAGTATGAGGGCGACATCGACCTCGCGGGTTACGATGTGGTGTTCATCGGCGGTCCCGTGTGGTGGGGCACCTATCCGCAGGTGATGTTCACGTTCTTCAAGAAGCATGCGAACGACCTGAAGGGCAAGACTGTTATCCCCTTCACTACTCACGAGGGCAGCGGACTGGCCAGTTGCGTGGAAGATGTAAAGGAAGCCTTCCCTGATGCTAACGTCACGAAGGGTTTCAGCATCTACGGCCACGAGGTGCGCACGAATAAGGCAAAAGTTGAGAAGTGGCTGCAAGGATTAGGATATTAAAACAATACAAATATGGAGTACATCAGATTATCAAACGGAGTGGAGATGCCGTTGCTGGGCTACGGCGTGTTTCAGGTAAGTCCTGACGAGTGTGAACGATGCGTGACGGATGCGCTGAACGTGGGCTACAGGCTCATCGATACGGCGCAGGCTTACCAGAACGAGGAGGGTGTGGGCGCGGCTTGGCGCAAGAGTGGAATCAAGCGCGAAGACTTGTTCCTCGTGACGAAGGTGTGGATCTCGAACGCAGGCGAGGAGAAAGCCTACAAGAGCATCGACGAGAGCCTGCGCAAGTTGCAGACGGAGTACATCGACCTGCTGCTGATCCATCAGGCCTACGGCGACGTATTCGGCACGTGGCGGGCGATGGAGAAGGCCTATCGAGAGGGCAAGGTGCGCGCTATCGGCGTGAGCAACTTCCAGGCAGGCCGCTTCTTCGACTTTGCGCACTACGTGGAGCTGAAGCCGATGGTGAACCAGTTGCAGTGCAACGCCCTTGCGCAGCAGACGTGTATCGAGCCGATTCACGCTGAGTTCGGCACGAAGGTGATGGCGTGGGGACCGCTTGGCGGACAGGGTGCTGAAGGTATCGTAAAGAGCGAGGTGTTGGCTGCCATTGGAGCGAAGTATGGTAAGACTGCTGCACAGGTTGCCCTCCGCTGGCTCACCCAGCGTGGTATCGTAGCCATCCCCAAATCAACTCACAAGGAGCGCATGGCGCAGAACTTCGACATCTTCGACTTCACACTCTCCGACGATGATATGTCGCAGATTGCCACCCTCAACCAACAGGACGCGGGCTTCATCAATTTCAGTGACCCGCAGTTTGTGAAGTATCTTATTGAGAACTACGGATAATTTCCCAATAATCATTAAATCCCAAGGCGAAGAAGCATCGCTTTGGGATTAATTTCGTATCTTTGCAAAACAAATGATGGATAATGGAAGGATTTGAGATAGCACTGCTGAATACGGCGCGGGACGGACGGATGCCGATGGAGTTCCACGGCGACTACCACGTACACATCATCGTGAGGCGGGGCGTGATGACGTTCTCCGACGGGAAGAACATGTTCACCTCGCGCGAGGGCGACCTGGTGATATGGCAGATGGCAAACACGATACAGGACGTGGCGTACTCGGAAGGTTTCGAGGCCGACTTCCTCATGGTGTCGCCGTCGTTCCTGCAGCAGTACAACCCTGAGATGGTGTGGGCCTCGAAGGGTTTCATCTTCATCCGCATCAACCCGTCGTTCCACCTCGATGAGGAGGGTCTCGCGCTGATGAACGCAGACTTCGAGCTGTTCCGCCGCCGTCTGAGCATGAGGGAAGAGACGTTCCGTCGCGAGGTGCTGGGTCGTGTGATGCAGATATTCCTCTACGACCTCTGGACGGTATATCAGCACCAAATGGCGCAGATGGAAACCACGGACAATACGGCACGGATATTCCTGCGCTTCCTCACCCTGTCGCAGCAACATGCCCGCACGGAGCGCGAGGTGGCCTTCTATGCCGACAAGCTGTGTATCACGCCGAAGTACCTCTCGCAGGTGAGCCGCACCGTCACGGGCCTGCCCGCCTCGCAGTGGATACAGTTCTATGCCGCTTTCGAACTGGTGTCGCTGCTTAACGATACCAGCAAGACGCTCACCGAGGTCAGCGACCTGATGGGCTTTGAAAACCTCTCACATTTCTCGCGCTACACCAAGAAAACCTTAGGCAAATCGCCGTCGGAGTACCGCCAGAAATAGCCCCAAACAGCAGTTTCGGCAAAATTGGTAAATCCAGCCGCAAAATGTGTAACAACATCTTGCGGCTTTCTTCGTACCTTTGCGGCGTGATTCATAATCACACCGCGAAGTCAGGCTGCGCCTCGGCATAAAGCGAGCTTTCTGCACTCGGCTTGCACTGACTTTGCACCGTGAAACAATTAAAACGTGTAATGATATGAAGAAATTAATTATCGCCGTAGTTTTTGCCCTGACAGGCGTGGGCAGCGTGAATGCACAAGTGGAAGACCAGCTGGCACTGAAGCGACTGGTTGACACATTCTCTATTCTGGCCGACGTGAAGGACGTCAAAGGTCAGCTCGAACTCTTCACCGACGATGCCGAGGTCATCTCGAAGGCTGGCGACCAGGTCTTCACTACGAAGGGCAAGCAGCAGATAGGCGATGCTTTCTCGGGCTTCCTCGCCCTGTTCGAGGTGGTGTATCACCTGAACGGACAGCAGACGGTGGACATCAGCGGCGACACGGCTACGGGCATCAGCTACTGCCACGTGACACTCATCGGCGGCGGCAGGAAACAGCAGAGCGGCGTGCGCTATCGCGACACATACGTGAAGCAGGATGGCCGTTGGCTCATCAAGAAGCGCGAGTCGGACTTTATGTTCACAACGAATGAGGAAATGAAACAGTAAACTCGAAGGAATATGGATATTTTTGAAAGACTTCGTTCTGGGGCTGACGTCGATATGGCGACACCCGACTATGCAGAGGCCATCGAGCACATGACGCACTGCGCCGGCATCTGTTTCAAGATTAATACCACGGCTCCTACGCCAGAGCTGATTCGCCCTTTGGAAGAAGAACTATTTGACGGCCAGCTCGACGCAACGAGCTATCTGATGCCACCCGTACAGATTGACTTCGCCCGGCAGATGAAGATAGGCCGCGGCGTGTTCGTAAACCACTCGCTCACATGTATGGCGGCAGGCGGCATCACCATCGACGACGGCGTGATGATAGGTCCCAACGTGCGCATCGTCACCGACAACCACGACTTCCAGAACCGCATGGTGCTGCGCTGCCGTCCTGTCCACATAGGCCGTAACGCCTGGATCGGTGTGGGAGCCATCATCCTGCCCGGTGTCACCATCGGCGAGAATGCCGTCGTGGCCGCAGGAGCCGTCGTTACCAAGGACGTTGCTCCCAACACCATCGTAGGCGGCAATCCTGCAAAGTTTATCAAGGCAATATAATAAAGGTATAAGGTTATGAAGAAAATGATGATTATTGGCGCGAGATGGCAGCCAAGCACGACATCAAAATTGAGTGCTGGTTCCCCCTCGGCGGACGCGACTCGAAGGGCGAAATCCTGCGCAACCCTGTCATCAACGACATCGCCAAGGCGCACGGCAAATCGGCTGCCCAGGTCATCATCCGCTGGCACCTGCAGGAAGGCTTCTCCGTCATCCCCGGCTCGTCGAATCCCGCCCACATCCGTGAGAACATCGAGGTATTCGACTTCGCCCTGACCGCCGAGGAGATGCAGCAGATCCGTGCTCTCAATAAGGAGCAGCGCTACTTCAACATGCCATACGAGCAGCAGAAGCAGTGGTTCTCGCAGTGGAATCCTACGGACTGATCCTCTTAGGCGACAGACTCTGGCGGTACTCGCTGGGCGAGAGGGCGAAGTGTTTCTTGAACATGCGAGTGAAGTGCTGGGGGTATTCGAAGCCGAGGAGGTCGGCAGTCTCGGTGATGGTGTGGCCTGAGGCGAGAAGCGTCTGGGCGCGCTGCATCACGTGGCGGCGGATAGCAGCGGTGGCGGTGTCGCCGGTCAGTTGGCGGATTAGGTCACCGAAGTAATTGGGCGAGAGGAACAGCTCCTGGGCGCAGTAACGCACCGTGGGCAGACCGTAGCGCTTGTATAGCTGCTGGTCGTAGTAGCGCTTCAGCAGAGCATCGAAGCGTACCAACAGGTCGTTGGTGGCGGTCTGTGCCTCGGCCTTAAACTGGCGCTCGTAGAAGCGGGCGCAGTATTCCAGGATGAGTTCGATGAACGTCGTCACGATGTTCCGCAGGTGCGGGTCGTCGGCATGCGTCTGCAACTCGTGGCGAATCATCTTCATACACATCGCCAGCGTGCGCTGTTCGTCAGGCAGCATCCGCAGGGCCTCGCTGTCGTAGTAGGAGAAGAAGTGGTAGTCGTCGATGCGTTTCTCCAGCGCGGTGCCGGCAATTAGCTGCGGCGAGAACATCATCACCCAGCCCCTGATGTGGATAATCTCGCCATCGTCGGTCACGCCGCCCTTCTGACCAGGTGCCACGCACATCAGCGAACCCGATGAAAAGCGGTACTCACCCTGTCCGTAGCTGATGGTGTAAGGGCTCTCTTCTACCAACCAGATGCCATACACGCCGTAGTTGCACAGGGCATGACGGCAGTGTTCCAGTTCGTCGTAGTGCACCACGCAGATGTTATCGTGCAGCACTTCGGCACCCACGTATCGGGCGTAGTCGTTAGGGCTGTTTACCTGTAGAATCTTCTCCATAATCGACCAATTTTGGTGCAAATATACCACTTTTTTTGCAGATTCCGTAAAAATGGTAAGTCAATCCGTAAATTGTTTAGCATATTGTAACGTTTTTCGCCGTACCTTTGCACCCAGATTACAAATACGAACATTTAAAACGAAAAAATTTATGAGCAAAATCGCATTAGGAACCTGGGCCTGGGGCGCAGGAGCATTCGGAGGAGACTCCGTGTTTGGAAGCAACACCAACGTTGAAAACTTGAAGCCGGTATTCGATGCCGCCATGAAGGCTGGATTGAATCTCTGGGATACAGCCACCGTGTATGGCATGGGCGAGTCGGAGAAGATTCTGGCATCGCTGGCCAAAGATTACAAGCGCGAGGAGGTGGAAATCAGCACCAAGTTCACGCCGCAGCTGGCCGAGGTATATGAAAATAGCGTGGAGAAGATGGCCGAGGCCTCACTGGAGCGTATGGGACTGGACTACATCGACATCTACTGGATTCACAACCCGATGGACGTGGAGCGCTGGACGCCCGGGCTGATACCCCTGTTGAAGAGCGGTAAGGTGAAGCGCGTGGGTGTGTCGAACCACAATATTAAGGAAATCAAGCGTGCCAACGAGATTCTTGGCGAGGCAGGCTTCAAGGTATCAGCCGTGCAGAACCACTTCTCGCTGCTCTACCGTTCGAGTGAGAAGGGCGGGATACTTGACTTCTGTAAAGAGAACGGCATAGAGTTCTGGGCCTACATGGTGTTGGAGCAAGGAGCCCTCTCTGGTAAATATAATAAGGAGAATCCGCTGCCCGCCGAGAGCGACCGCGGCAAGAAGTACAACCCCGTATTAGATCAGCTATCAGCCCTAACGGACGAGATGAAGAAGATCGGCGAGAAGTACAACGCCTCGTGCTCGCAAGTAGGCATCGCATGGGCCAACGCAAAGGGTACGTTGCCCATCATTGGAGCCACCAAGGAGCGCCACGTCATCGAGGCTGCCGAGGCTGCGAAGATTCAGCTCAAAGCCGAAGAGGTAGCTCGTCTGGAACAGCTCGCCGATGCCACCGGCGTTGACACTCGTGGAGGTTGGGAGCATTCGATGGAGTAAATGCTTCGCAAGTGAAAAGTGAATAGTGAAAAGTGAAAAATTTGCTACTGCATTGAGAAAGGTAAATATTACATTGTTTGCAATGATGATTGCAACGGGAATACAGGCTCAGGGCGTGATGGATGTGCATAGCCACATCATCACATCTGAGTTTGTGTCTGCTTTGGAACAGGAGGTCAGGCTGATGGACGAGGGATTCCCCCTGCCGAAGTACGACGTGACGGAGCATCTGAAATGGATGGACGAGGCTGGCATCGAGACATCGGTGCTGACATTAGCGGCTCCACAGCCGACGTCGGCAGAAGTGGTACGCAAGAGCAACGAGGCCGCTGCCCGCATCAGGAAGGAGCACCCAGGGCGATTCATGTTCTGCGCCGCCCTGCCACTGCCGGATGTGCAGAAAGCCATCGAGGAGGCGAAGTATGCGCTCGACGTGCTGAAGGCCGACGGCATCAAGTTGGCGACAAACGTCGATGGGCAGTATCTCGGCGCACCTGAACTCGACACGTTATTTGCTGTGCTGAACGAGCGCAAGGCGGTAGTGATTCTGCATCCGCATCGCCCTGAACCAGTGAACAAGGAGGTAATGATACAGACGCCGCTGGCTATGCAGGAATACCTATCTGAGACCACTCGTGCCGTAACGAATATGATTAGTCGCAACGTGCTGGCCCGTTTTCCGAATGTAAAGGTGGTGGTGCCCCATTGTGGAGCCTATCTACCGCTTGCCGTGCCTCGCATGAAATCGCTGACACCCGTGATGCAGGCCAACAAGATGGTGGGCGAGATAGACTGGGAGGCGAACCTTCGCGCCCTGTACTACGACCTCGCCGGCGCACACAGTCCAGAGACCATCCGCATGATACTCACCATTACCACGCCCGACCACCTGCTCTACGGCTCCGACTATCCTTACGTTGCCCCGCAGGTGCTCACCCAGAGCCTCGCCCGCATGAAGGACTATCTCTCGAAAGAGCCCGACCTTGCACCGTTCCGCGAGATGATTCTATCGGAGAACGCTCGTTGGCTTTTTGGTCAGACAGCAGACAAGCCTACTGCTGATGTATCACATGCCGATACGATGCTGTATCGTTTGGCCGAAATCGAGATTCATCCTCAATACTTGAAGGAATATCTGGCTGCCGCTGCTGAAATTCAGAAGGCAAGCCTTGCTGAAGAACCCGGAGTGGTATGTCTTTTCCCAACACAAACAAATGAAGATAGCTGTCAGATTCGCATTCTCGAAATCTACGCCTCGCAGCAGGCCTATCAGCACCACATACAAACCGCCCACTTCCTAAAGTACAAGCAGGGCACCCTCCACATGGTGAAGCACCTGAAGCTGCAAGACCTGCAGCCACTGACACCAGAAACAATGAACAGTATATTCAAACGATAAACAAACTACGATTATGAAATACGTAAAACTTGGAAACTCAGAACTGCGGGTATCGCGCATCTGTCTGGGTTGCATGGGATTCGGCGACCCGACCATCGGTCAGCATGCGTGGACCATCGGCGAGGCACCGACACGCGAGATTATACGTCGCTCGCTCGACCTCGGCGTGAACTTCTTCGACACGGCGATTGCCTACCAGCTGGGCACGTCGGAGCAATATGTGGGACGTGCGCTGAGGGATATGACATGCCGCGAGGACGTGGTGGTGGCCACGAAATTCCTGCCTCGCAGGGATGAAGAGATTGCGGCAGGCATCGATGGCCGTCAGCACGTGATGAACTCGATCAATACCAGTCTGGAGCATCTGGGCATGGACTACATAGACCTCTACATCTACCACATTTGGGACTATAAGACCTCTGCCGAGGAAATCCTTGAGGGCATGAACGATGTGGTGCGCGCTGGCAAGGCCCGCTATATCGGCATCGCCAACGTGTATGCCTACCAACTGGCGAAGATGAACGCGCTGGCCGAACGGAACGGCTGGGCAAAGTTTGTCAGTGTACAGAACCACTACAACCTGATTATGCGCGAGGAGGAGCGTGAGATGCAGCCGCTGTGCCGTGAGGACAATATCGCGCAGACACCTTACAGCGCGCTGGCCTCCGGCAAGTTGGCGAAGCGCCCTGGCGAGACGTCACTGCGACAGGAGAAGGATGCATTCATGCATTTCAAGTATGATGCCACCGCCGAGCAGGACAACCGCGTGGTAGAGCGTGTGGTGGAGCTGGCCGACCGCTACGGCGTGGAGATGACGCAGGTATCGCTGGCTTGGCTGCTGCAGAAGGTGGAATCGCCCATCGTCGGTGCCACCAAGCTGCATCACATCGAGGGAGCTGTGAAGTCGCTCGACCTGCACCTGACCGTCGAGGATATCGCCTATCTAGAAGAGCCATACGTGCCGCACAATCTCAGCGGTGTGATGGCAGTGAACAAGCCTACGATGAGCGAGGAACCCGTGTGGGTAACGGCAAGGAGGAATAAGTAAAAACAAGAGCAATGAAGAGAATAGTAACATTTTTAATAGCAATACTGACAATGACAACAGTAAACGGACAAAGGCTACGGGTAGGCGATGGTACGTCGGGAATGACGCTGACGGAGCGTCAAAAGGGATTGGCAGCGTGTGCCTGTCTGATGGCACAGGGAGACTTGGAACGCTTGGAACCTACCGTAAGACAGGCGCTCGACAACGGCGTAACCATCAACGAACTGAAGGAGGCCTTCTCGCAACTCTATGCCTATACGGGATTCCCGCGGAGTTTGAATGCGCTTGGCGTGCTGAGCAAGGTGTTGGAGAACGGACGGAGCAGCGAGAGCCATCCGAGCTTGCTCGAAGATGGTCGAGTCGTGACGGACGAAGGCAAAGCCAACAAGCAGCCGGAATGGCAGGAAGGAAAGTCTTGGAAGCGTCCTGCAGAGTGGGATGATGCTAAGAAGGCTTACGAACTGGGTGTGAAGAACCAGACGCAGCTCTCAGGAAAGCCCTTCAACTACGAGTTCTGCCCGCAGGATGACTACTACCTGAAGTCCCACCTCTTTGGTGACATCTTCGCTGGCGACCAGCTCTCAGCTGCCGACCGCGAGATAGTAACCGTAGCAGCTCTGAGCGGTTTGGAAGGCGTTGCCCCACAACTCGCCGCCCACAAGCAGGGTGCCGTAAATATGGGTAACTCGCAGCAGCTAGTGGATGAACTCTGCGCATGGCTCTGCAAAGAGGGCTACACCCTAAGCACAAAATGGCCCAAGGGCGAGCCTAATCCTTACGGCAAGTACTTCATAGGCCAGAGCTATCTGGCTGATGTTGGTGGTAGTGTGATAAATGTCACGTTTGAACCTCGCTGCCGTAACAACTGGCACATCCACCACAAGCAGGTGCAGGTACTGATTTGCGTTGCAGGTCGCGGCTGGTATCAGGAATGGGGCAAGGCTCCTATCCCAATGACTCCCGGCACCGTCATCGCCATCCCTGCCGAGGTGAAGCACTGGCACGGAGCACAGAAAGACTCATGGTTCCAGCACCTTACCTATCATAAGGATGTTCTAGAAGGTGCTTCAAACGAGTGGTGTGAGCCAGTAGATGATGCTACATATGATGCACTGAAAGCAAAATAGTAAGTTTAAAGACATCATGTATGGCAGCAAAGGGTTTCCTATTGCTGCCATTATTCTTAATAAGCGTCATAAGGTACTATCGTTCGAAAATACAAACAAAAATTTATTTTCCTTTTTGTTTGGTATTTTGCACATTTAATCGTACCTTTGTCCCAAATAAGAACATATTATGAAACTAAAGAAACGAAAAATCAAATATGCAGCCATATTCTTCATCTGCTGGTTTGCCCTGTTGGTATTTCTGGTGGATGGAGTCCTGAAATTCCAGACATTGGTGGACTACTTCGGCTCCTACGCATTGGTGGAGGTGGCATTATTGCTGATTGTCCTCCTCCCTACCCTGGCGGTTTACAGATTAACAAAAGAACATAAAAATAAAGAATAATGACAATACAAGAATTTCGTGATTACATGGCATCGGGCAAACCCGTCGTTGGCGGTGGTGATGTCCACATGATGTTCCATCAGCTGTCGCAGGAGGCGCTGAAGATAACGGCTGAGATCAATGGCAAGTATCATACTCCAGAGCAGCTACACGATTTGCTGGAACAGCTTTGGGGACGTGAAGTGCCCAAGACGGTAGGCATGTTTCCTCCGTTTCATACCGACTGCGGCAAGAACACCATCGTTGGTGAACGGGTCTTCATCAACATGGGCTGTAAGTTCCAGGATCAGGGTGGTATCACCATCGACGAGGGCGCTCTCATCGGTCACAACGTTGTGCTGGCAACCATCAATCACGACCTTGACCCATCCAAGCGTCAGAGTATGTCGTATGCCCCCATCCATATAGGCAAGAATGTCTGGATAGGAGCCAATTCGACTGTTCTTGCGGGCGTGACCATCGGCGATGGAGCCGTAGTGGCCGCTGGTGCCGTAGTTACAAAAGATGCGGAACCGAACACGATTGTTGGCGGTGTACCAGCCAAGTTGATTAAAAAGATAGAAGTGTGAACAGTTAAATCGGGATTTATGAATGCGAAAAAGATAATCTCTATCATAACAGGACTGGTTGCATACATTATTGTGTCAGCCATATTCCATGAGCTTTTTAGAGGTAAACCTGATATAGCAACAGGTATTTCGTATATCTATAATGATATGCTATATGTTGTGGGGTTTGTCTTTACTTTTATGTTCTATGGTTGCAATAAAATAAATAGAGCATTATTTGTTTTGTTGAGCATAATATTCCTATCGCTAGTTATTTATAATTGGTGGATAGTCTCGTCTATGCCTTATGAGAGATTCTTATATATAGGCTTAGGGACTCTTGTATATATATGCGAAACTATATATTTGAGAACAATCGGGGGGCAGCTCGACACTTGATGATTGCCAAAGGGCTAATGACAGAGACAGGATAGTGGCACTGCCAACCAAGTAAATTCCAATTTATGTGCGAGCTGAGAGCAGAGCCCGCTCGACCTTTGGTCGCTTGTTCCCGAAGGGTCTCAAGAAGCTTGCTTGAGCTATACCATGGCGAAGCCAGAAATCGGATAAAATCCAATTCGCGAACAATTAATATAAGAAATGATGATTGAGATAAAGAATGCACGGAAAGAACAATCTCCTGACATTGCGCGGCTGATTATGACGGCAATGACAGACGACTGTTGCCTGCATTTTTGTGGAGTGGGGTATGGGCTGGAGAACTTCCGGGGGATGATGACCATGCTCGTGGAGCGTGAAGACTCACAATATAGTTATCGTAACACGCTGGTGGCCATGGATGGAGACCGGTTGGTCGGGATTGCCGTCAGTTATGATGGCGGTCGCTTACACGAACTTCGACAGGCTTTTGTCGAAGCCGCAAAGGTGTGCATCGGCAAGGATCATTCGGGAATGGACGATGAGACGCAGGCAGGCGAACTCTATCTCGACTCGCTGGCCGTGCTGCCCGACTATCGCCGTCAAGGCATTGCCCGGCGACTGCTGGAAGCCACCAAGGAGAAAGCAGACCGTATGGGGCTGCCCTGTGTAGGATTGCTGGTTGACAAGGGAAATCCAGCTGGCGAGGCGCTTTACTTCTCCGTCGGTTTTCGTTATGTGAACGACAACTTGTGGGGTGGACACCCAATGAAACATTTGGTGATGTAATGATTGTTAGAGAATGAAACATAAAGGAATTATCTGCGGCATACTGGCGGCTGTGTGTTATGGCACGAACCCGTTTGGAGCCCTGCCGCTCTATGAGGAAGGCGTAAACACGTCGTCCGTCCTCTTTTACCGATTCTCCATGGCGGTGCTGATGCTGGCCGTCATGTTGCTCATTGAGCGTAAGTCATTCCGAATCAGCGGCAGAGAACTGAAGACGCTCGGTTCACTCGGACTGCTCTTTGCCGCATCAAGCATCACATACTATCAGAGTTTCCGATTCATGGATGCCGGCATTGCCTCCACCATCCTGTTTGTCTATCCCGTGATGGTGGCCGTCATCATGGCTACCTGCTTTCGGGAGAAGGTGACGGCTTCAACGACCGCAGCCATCATCCTCGCCTTATCAGGCATCGTCTTGCTATACAGGGGTGATGCGGGCATGTCGCTAAGTGGGATTGGCGTGTTGCTGGTCATGGTGTCGTCACTGACCTACGCCGTCTATATCGTGGTGGTCAATCAGTCGAGCATCCGCATGTCGTCGCTGAAGCTCACGTTCTATGTGCTTCTGATATGTATGCTCTCGTTGCTGGCCTATTCGTTCACCTCGCCCGACTTGCATCTGATGTTGCCACCGTCGCCGCGAGCATGGTTCTTTGCCTGTTGGCTGGGGCTGGTGCCAACGGTTCTCTCGCTGGTGCTAATGACCGTTGCAGTCCATGAAGTGGGCGCCACACCTACGGCCATCATGGGAGCCTTAGAGCCATTGACGGCAGTAGCCATCGGCGTGATGGTCTTTGACGAGTCGCTCACCTTACGTCTGGTCATTGGAATTGTGCTCATCCTTTCTGCCGTCCTGCTGATAGTGTTGGGCAAGAACTTCCATCTGCGAACCATCGGTCACACCATAACTTCCATCGTCAGAAAGACCTGGCGATGGAAATCGTAAAACACTTGAATTCGAGATAGAACTGTTAGGCATTGCATCATATTTGTTGGACAACTCATGGAAGTAACGAACCTCTTAACTTTCACCGATCGCAGAGGACTGAGGGAATGGCTTGAACGAAACCATCTTTCGGAACGCTGTTGCTGGGTAGCCTGCAATAGGTCGAAGACGGCGAAGCCCGACACGCTTCCTTACCTCGATATTGTAGAAGAAGCCTTGTGTTTCGGCTGGATTGACTCCACGCTGAAGAAACTCCCCGACGGGCGACTGGCCCAGCGGTTGTCCCCTCGACGGAAGGGAAGCCATTGGACGGAACTTAATAAACAAAGATGCCAAGAGCTTGAATGTCGTGGACTAATGACTGAATACGGAAGAAAAGCTCTTAATGATACATGTAGCGATACTGAGACACAGGGACTTACATGAGAATCCAAAGAAATGAGCATGTAGCGGAAGTGTAGCAGTATGTAGCAGAAAGTAGCTAAATATTATAAAGATGGAAGAGAATATTACCATGCACATCCGGAATGCCTATAAGGAAGGAGAACTGGATGAAAACGCAACTTGTAAGGAATACTTACAGGTTCGGATGGAGGGCAATATCAGACAATAAATTAATATGAATATGACAATACAGGAAGCTATTGAAGCCCGGCATAGTGTACGGAAGTACCTTGACAAGGAAATTCCTGCCGACATCATTGCTGCTCTCCAGGATAAAATCGCGGAGTGCAACAACGCTGGCAATCTAAACATTCAGTTGGTACAGAACGAGACGAAGGCATTCACGGGAATGCTGTCGTATGGTTCGTTCAGCGGAGTAAAGAACTATCTTGTGATGGTTGGGAAAAAGTCCAAAGACCTCGATGAGCGAGTGGGCTACTATGGAGAGCAAATCGTTCTCTTTGCCCAGACATTGGGTCTCAACACCTGTTGGGTGGGACTCTCATACCGTAAGGTTCCAGAGGCGTATAATGTCGGCAAAGACGAAAAGCTCGTCTGCATGATTGCACTTGGCTATGGAGAGACACAGGGTGTCCCTCACAAGATCAAGAGCGTGGAGGATGTCAGCCGCTCGGCCGTAAGGACGCTTGGCTCGTCCAAGAATGCCAGTGACATTACGCCTTCATGGTTCAGGAAGGGTGTCGAAGCTGCCTTGCTAGCACCAACCGCCGTGAACCAGCAGAAGTTCTCATTCGAGTATCTTGGAATGAAAGACGGTCGCCATCAGGTACGAGCCAACAAAGGATTCTCGATGATTGGCTACACCCAGATGGACTTAGGCATTGCCAAATATCACTTCGAGATAGGTGCTGGAACCAACATTTTTGATTGGGTATGAATATTGAGGAGTATAGAGAATTCTGCCTGTCACTTGGCGATGTGGAAGAGAAAATACCGTTTACGGCATTTCGTAATGCAGAGTCGGAGATGTTGGTTTTTTACGTGAGCGGCCACATATTTGCATTGTTTGACTTGAACAATTTCGGTACGATAACACTCAAATGTCAGACGGACACGATAGAAGAATTGAAATCAAGCAGCCGTTTCGTCACAAAGCCCATGAGCATGTCCGCCAAGAACTTGAAATATTGGGTGGGCATTGATGCTCGACTTGCAGATGATGAAACTTTAAAGAATCTGCCCCTTAATGCTTACAATCATGTAAAAGAGCAGTACACAAAAAAAGGGTTTAACAGAACATTATCATGAATATTATTGAACGACTTATTTCTGGTTATCCGCATGGGGATGTCTCCCCACAAGATTTCATCGACCATCTGAGCATCGGAGCAGACGGTTGGGTTGGCGCTTGGGTGGCCGTCGGGCTAGCGGTCATCTTTGGAATGCTGGTGTATATCATCCCGATTTATCTGACCGAAAAGGATAAGGTTGGGCCATATCCATTGTGGCTGCACACGTTCTACTGTGCTGCCGACTTCATGGGCATCTGGGTGTTTCTCGATGCATGGCTCAAATACGACCATTTCCCGCTCTTCCTGTTGCTCTCCATCGGCGAGGCCATCTGGGTAGGCATGGAAATCTTCTGCCTGCAACGGGCTTGCACCTACGAGAAGGACATCAACTTCAAGCCAGGCACAACGACCCGTGAGATGCTGAAAAACGTTGGCATACAAATCATCTGTTTCTACGTTGGACTCAATCTGCTGCGATTTGAGCTGCACGACAGTACGATGTGGAAGTTCTGGATCTTCACACAGGTGCTGATCACCATTGTCCCTGGCTTGGTGATGGAGCATCGCCAGTCGCGCAAGGGCTTCAGTCTCTGGCTCCACATCGTCTATATCTGCGTGGCGCTGGTGTCGTTTAACCCTTGGTGCAATATGTGGGAGGCCATAGCCCCCAATTTCTTCTCTTTGGATGCTAATCCATGGTATTACATCATGGGTCTTGTATGTTTCTTCTTTTCCGTTAGAGGACTCGTTCAATACATTCAATTACCAGCTAAGACTCAATAGAACAGTTATGATTAAGATGTTTGTCATGAAGACCTGTCCCTATTGCGAATTGAAATCTAATATCTTGATTTCCGTTGACAAACAAAAACTTCGGGAGGCCGACGCTGAATTGCCAGCATCGGCCTCCTGAATTTCTGTTCCGTCTGTACCTATATATTAAAGCCCTTCGGCTTCCTTCAACTCGCTTTCGAGGAAACTATAGACGTAGCCGGAGCTTTGGAAGTAGAGGCCGGTCTTGGGGTCGCTGAGCTTCAGGAAGAGGCGCGAGGTGTAGACGGCATCGAAGGCCTGCTGCATCGTGAGGCCGCGCTCGTCCATCAGACGGGCGATGAGGTCTTTCACAATCTCCTCCTTCATGTTCTGGAATTCTGCCTGCGATACGTTCATTTTATTTTCTG